>OLOV01000154.1_pt1 | contig 57664 bp, 45 predicted proteins | sample 1672931 | NCBI WGS metagenome assembly OLOV01 (sample SAMEA3136738, study PRJEB25190) | human gut metagenome | biome: human gut; feature: human-associated habitat; material: faeces | place: Austria | collected 2013 | reverse complement strand
GATACCTTTCAGCCGGTATTCCCATAGGTTGGCTTCTTCTGTCTCTCCTTTTTGTCGAAGTCCGTAGATCAAGAAATTTATTTGTCGTAAATCGAAAGGTATATCGGATAAGGCGATTCGCGCGTATTTGATAAGCGAATCACATTCCGATTCGGTATGAACGGTCTGAGCATAAAGTTTTTCTATCCTTTCGGGAATCTCGACTGTGCGATAAGGATTATAATCTTCTTGGCTGGCATATCCCAAGTATAAATGTCTGAAATCCTGCAACGTCATTGTCGTGTCGTTGCCGAGGTATTTTTTCATTAGGTCGGGATAATAATAGGGCGAGCGGCTATCTCGGACGGCATTTTCTATTTTCTCCATATCGGGAATTTCTACTGTGGCTGTCTCAGCAGAATAGATATGCATGGAGGAGATACCGAAGAAAAGTATGATAGCTATGATAAAATGTTTCATCTTTTTAATTATGTACTCGAAGTTTCTTGTGGCTTCTGGTAAAAGAAACGGCTGTCATTACCTTGTCGGCTAACAAAAAATTACGTCTCTGTTTTTACCTAAACAAAGATATTATTTTCTTCTGACAGTAACCCGCTTTTTTACTGTAAAAGATGATAAAAACATTTTATTTTGTCAGACCTTTCTCCTTCCCGTAATGTGATTAAGAACGTTTTCCGGCGTGTGCGGCCAGCAGCGATAACAGCCCGCAAACTGCTGATGTCTCGACACAGCAGCCTGCAAACGCACAGACACAGCCTGCAGAACCGGCAGCTGCAGGCAGCGCAAGCGGCGAGATCGTGCAGACGGCAGCTAAAAAGAAAAAGACGACCGTCACAAATCCGGAAGCGCCTTGGGAGGACTTCAACATGCGCGGCATCCCCGAGGTTCTCGACAGGCTCAAAAAGGATGACGGCGACCTCTTTGTGCTGGTCAACAAGCTCCATGCCGTCAGCAAGAACTACAAGCCGACCGATATGGTCGTGATGGACAACAAGCTGACGACCTGGCAGAATTTAGAGATGAAATCCGACGCATACGACGCTTACCTGAAGCTGTACCGCGCTGCCAAGAAAAAAGGCTTTTCTCTCAAGGTCTGCTCTGCCTACCGCACCTACAGCACACAAAAGACTTTGTATGCCAACGCGGTCAAGACTAAGGGACGCAAGACAGCCAACATCCGTTCCGCGCGCGCCGGACGCAGCGAGCACCATACCGGCTACGCGATCGACATCACCTCCAAGTCCATGGGCTGGGGGCTGAAGCAGGACTTCGCGGATTATCCGGACGGCAAGTGGATCAACGACCACTGCCACGAATACGGCTTCATCATCCGTTACCCGAAAGGAAAAACCGATATTACAGGCTACGCTTACGAGCCTTGGCATCTGCGTTATGTCGGTGTTGAGGCAGCGACCGAAATCATGGAGCAGGGCATCACGCTGGAGGAATACCTCGGCAGATAGACACCGGCGCAGAGTTCAAAACACGTCAAACTTCCCACTTTGACCAAAGAGATCTTTTTAGAACACCAACGCAATTGAAGAGCGTTCGAAGAGTGTTCAGGACACGTCAAACTTCCCACTTTGACCAAAAGTTCGCAAAAAGATGTCATATTGGCGCGAATTTTCCTGCACGCACAGGCAAGTCCGGCACCCATTTTCATCTTTTTTCCGGATATTTGTCTAGTATCACAAAGATTATTTCAATATTTTAGTTTATAAAACAGTTTCCATACAAGAAGCGGCAGCCTTTTTAGGGACTGCCGCTTTTCATTGCGTACACATGACATCTTTTTGAGGGAAAAGGGGTGAAGTGGGACATCGGACGTGAGAAGCAATGCAAAACTCTGTTTTTTGTCCGCGGTTCACCCCTGCCCTTCCGCCTCCATGCCGTCATGCCCTGACAATAACTTGGACGCTTGTCGCCGGTCTGCAAGCACTCTTCACGACTGTGCCGAGACATCATGACGTCATGCCCTGACAATAGCTCGGACGCTGGCCGCCGATCTGCAAGCGCGCTTCACGACTGTGCCACGACATCATGACGTCATGCCCTGACGATAGCTCGGGCACTGGCCGCCGATCTGCAGCCGCTCTTCGCCGCGACGCCCCGCGCTGTCAGTCCTTGATGATATCCGCGCGCTGCACGCGAATCACCTTTTCGAGATCCGCAAACGGCAGCTCGATCTGGAATCCAATCCGGCCGCCGCTAAAAAAAATCGTATCATACAGCGGCGCGGTTTCGTGAATCGTCGTCGTAAAAAACTTTTTCATACCGATCGGGCTGCATCCGCCATGCACATAGCCGGTCAGCGGCAGCAGCTCTTTGGATTTGACCATTTCAACCGACTTTTCGCCGACCGCCTTGGCGGCTTTTTTCAAATCCAGTTCCTCCGCCACCGGAACCATGAATACATAATAGTTCTTGGATTTACCTTGCGTAACCAGGGTCTTAAACACCTTGTCCGGCTCCTGCCCGAGCACCGCCGCGACCTCCACGCCGCTGATGGCGTCCGTATCGGTATAGGTATGTTCGTTGTACTTTATCTTCATCGCGTCCAATTTTCGCATCGCGTTGGTTTTTTCTAATTTTGCTTTCATGTTCGTCCTCCCTATCGCCCTGCTGTATCGGCATCTCGCCTTCTGCTTCGCACGACCTCCTCCGCTCGTGCGACCTCTCAAAGCACGCTGATGTGATATTTTTTTAATTTATGCTGCAGAGTTTGCCGCTTGATCTGCAAAGTCTCCGCCGCCTTTGAGATGTTTCCCTCCGCGTTGATGATGGCTTCGCGGATAATCCGTATTTCCACCTCTGCGAGATAGTCCGGCAGAGAACATTCCGCGTCATAGCTGCGCTCAGGAAGCTGCTCCGCCAGATGCGCGCGCCGCCCGAAACTCGGCATTGCCAACATCTTATCGCTCAAAACATGTTCCTTGTCGGCCATGGATACTGCCTGCTCAATCAGATTTTCCAGTTCTCGCGCATTGCCCGGGTAATCATACTGCTTTAATTTTACAATTGCTTCCTCCGAGATTGCCCAGAGCTGCTTGCCGAATCGCTTGTTGTGCTTATGGAGAAAAGCTTCCGCAAGCACAGGAATATCGTCCGGCCGCTCACGCAGGGCCGGAATCCAGAGGTTCACGACATTCAAACGATAATAAAGGTCCTTTCGCAGCTTCCCTTGCGCCATCAATTCCTCCGGCGGTTCGTTAACCGTCGCGATGATGCGCGCCCGCACCGGGATATCCTTCGTGCCGCCAACGCGGCGAATATAGTTTTCCTGTAAGACACGCAGCAGCTTGCTTTGCAGGTCATACGGCATCGCGCTGATCTCGTCCAGTAGCAGAGTTCCCCCACTTGCCTGCTCAAAGAGCCCCGCGCGATCGACCGCGCCGGTGAAGGCCCCCTTCGTCGTACCGAACAGAATGCCTTCCAGCAGTGTTTCCGGAATCGCCGCGCAGTTCTGCGCCAAAAAAGGTCTGTCCTTACGCTTGCCCGCATGGTGAATGCTCTGTGCCAGCAATTCCTTACCGGTTCCGGTTTCGCCGTAGATAAAGACCGAAGCATCGTTCAGCGCGGCCTTCTTCGCTCGGGTAATGACCTGCCGAAAGACCTGATTTTCACCGTAAATGTCGTCAAAGGTATAGCGTTTGATGCCGACAGGCTGCGCTTCATCCTCTTCGGTGCGCGGTTCGCGCTTGCCCTCCGTCAACTCCAACAAGGTATCCGACATCTTCCGAATATTGGTGATATCCTTGGCAACTTCCACCGCGGCAACCGTTTTGCCATCCGCAATGATGGGAATCGTGCTGTTGATCGTTGTAATCTCCTTGCCGTAGAGATTTTTGTAGGTCTGCTGCTTGCGAAGAGTCGGATTGTTTTTTTTGAGTGCTTCGAACATCGTGCTCTCGCTCAGACTAAAATCAGGAAAAGCTTCGTGGAACTTCTTTCCCAGTACGTCCTCAATATTGACCTTTTCCATCGATGCCATCGCTTTGTTGTAGAATTTGCCGACACCGTCCTGATCGACGATGTATACGCCCTCGTCAATCAGCTCAATCAACGCTTCTATAATCTTGTTCAGATACTCCGCTTTCATTTCGCGTCCTTTCTGTGCTTCTTGTAATTTCGCCGCAGTGCCACGGTTTTAAAGTTATTCTACCACATTTCCTGCCTCTGCGCAAATATTTTTGCGGCATAAAAGGGGTAACCAAACTTTCGTGGGGGGCTGGCAAAAATGGGGACACTCCGTGGGGCTGAAAAAACCCCATAAAAGAGCAGCCCCGCGGCCTTCGTTTGTCGGCCGCGGGGGTGTGCAAAAAAAGAAAATTGAAACATGTGTATTGCAGTTGATCGCAAGCGATTTAGTTAGCTGCGGTTTCTTTCACAAAAAGATTTTCAATCAGACGCGTAATCTGATTCGCGTCCGGATAGGCCGGCGCGCAAAAATCAGCGGGCATGCCGCAGTCCCGCGCGTGGAGCTCGTCATGGTCTGTCAGAAACACAATGCGTGTCTTGGGATGCTTGCTTCTGATCTTCTGCGCGGTTTCCAGCATGTGCGAAATATCATCGCGCAAAATGACCGTACCGTAACGGCAGCAATCGAGTGACTGCAAAAGGCCGACCGTATCCGCAAACTCTACATATTCCGAATATCTTCGCTGTTTCAGTGTCTCCTCAAGCAGTTTCCGGCATATCGCGGTTGAATCATTGATTTTTGAAGTAAGTACAGCAACTCCCATACCTCTCACATCTCCTTCCGTATTTCATCATAGGTCCGGACGCTGAGCGTCATCGTCTTCGCCTTTCGGCTCGCCGCTTCCTTCGCTCGGACACCTGACTTGCGTCTGCTCTGCCTGCGCGTTCCGCTTGCCACTCGCAGCGCCAAGGTCATAGGTCCGGACGCTGAGCGTCATCGTCTTCGCCTTCGTTCTTTGGCGTCCGCAGCATTACGCAGGCGCAGAATTCTTTTCCCTCTGCGTCAAATTCCGTCATGCCGTCATATTTCGCCGCGGTTTCCTTCACCGAAAAAATCCCGATACCGCGTTCAGCCTCTTCTCCGCCATGCGCGCGGACAAAACGATTCTCTCTCCTTTGAACAATCCCATCGAAGGAATTGCGGATCACAAGATACAGCTCCGCGTCTTCCGTTACATCAATCGAAAGCTCCAGATGTCGTTCCGACGAGGGTACGGTCATGCAGCCGTTGATCGCGTTCTCCAAAAGATTGCCGAGGATCAGCGACAGATCCACCTCGCTGACGGTCAGCGCTTCCGGCAGGCTGACCACGCATTTTGTCCGAATCTGCCGTTGCCGCGCCAGATTGATATAGTGGCTCAGTACAGCGTTGACCGACGCCTGCGCGCAAAAGGAAAACTGCTCCTCCCCAAAAGCCGAGACAGCTTCATATTCTTCCAGAAACCGGCCGATCCCGTCATAGTCACCTCTCTTGCGAAGCTCCTGCACAGTGCGGACGACGTGCTTGTAGTCATGCCGCATCTGCCGCGTGCGGTCCAAATAGGTCCGCAGTGTCCTGTACTGCTGTGCCTGCAGCTGCAGTACGAGATTCTTTTTGTTGATTTCGATTTTTTCCAGCGCCGCGCGCAGCACCTGATAAAAGATCAGCTGCAAAAGCACAAACAAGAGCAGGCGCAGGAGCGCCGCGGCTATCAGTGTGATCCTGACCTCGCGGGAATGCAGCACCTCGTAGCTCGTCGGAACCAACAGCGTATCGCAGACCGCGATCGCCGCCGATGGGATCCACGCGTATCTCCAGATTTTTTTACTCTCGGAGTGTTCCGCGATCCAGACAAAATTCTTATGTAAAAAAAACCACGCCGCCGCTGTCATCGGCAAAAGCAGCGCCCATTGAAACACAAGTCCCCAAGTCGTCGGCATGAAGCTGTCCTTTTCCGGAAACAGCCACGCCTCGAACAGAATCTTTCCCAAATGGGTGAAAGAGACGAGTGCCGCGGCCGAGGCAAACACATACATGAGCTTATGCCGCTGCAGAGATATCATGCTGAAACAGCACAACAGCATAATCAGCAGAACTACCCATACAGCCAAAGCGCTGAACCGGTTCCGGTACGTTTCCAGCGCGGCCAATGCCAGTACGGTAAACACGAGTGTCAGCAACGCGGCAGGATAAAAATTTCGTTTTTGGAACGTGATATGGTTTTTGACAGGCGCCAGCATCAATACCGCAACCGGCAGAATTACGGCATTCTCCACAGCCGCCATGAAAAATTCATATAGGTGCATCGCGATTTCTGCCTTTCTTCAGGATTCTTCAAGCGGTGCCTGCGGCATTTGAGCCAGCCTTTTCCGCCTTTGCATAAACCGGTATTTTGTAAAAACGTCTTGGATCTCACTCTTTCTGCGCGCGTTGATCGGAAAAGTTTCTCCGTTGCTGATCCTGCAGATGCCATTCTGCATGGAAGTGATCTCATCCAGGTTCACCAGAATCCCGCGGTTGATCGTGCAGAAGCGCGTATCCTCCGCCAGCATTTCCTCAAACTTCTGGAAGGTGATCCGTACCCTGCAGGTTTCCTCTTTGGCATGCACCACGCAATAATTCGCGTCCGCCGTAATGTACAGGATTTCGGAGTGTAAAAAATAGATGGTGTACTTCCCCGCGTCGAGCGCAAGATAGCTTTCGATTTCCGAAAGGACTTTCGCCACATCTCTCATCACGCGCAGAATCTCACCGTCCGCGATCGGTTTGGTAATATAGTCGAACGGATGGTATGGAAAGGCTTCTGCCATATGCTCATCGCTGGAGGTCACAAAGATCAGGATATTATTCATGGTGTTTTGCCGCATGAGCGCTGCGGTTTCAATGCCGCTTAAGCCTTCCCGCATATAAATATCCATCAACACGACATCAAAGATCTCTCCTTTTTTTACTGCCGCCAGGAATTCTTCACCCGAACTGAACTTTTGATGGAGGATCCGCACATGCAGAATGTCGCTGACAATCTCCAGTTTTTCTTCCAGCTTCTTCTGTTCGCGCTTATCATCGTCTACAATCGCGACTCTCATGGCTATCCCTCCTTTTTCGCATTTTTTCTATCTTACCTTAAAATGCTGAGGCTGTCTACACTTTCTTTTTACACATTCATCCCTGTTTTTTTGTTTTTATCCCTTTTCTTTCTGCTACAAAAACTCCCGCGTGGGAGCACCGAAGGTCATACACCAGAAACCGCTGCCCACTGAAGGGGTCAGCAGGCAGGCGGTTTCCAATCTATGGGCCGCAAACCGCAGTTTGCATCACCTGCTTACAAGGAGTGTCGGATCATTCATTCGCATGGCTGAATCATCCTCTATCTATATTATACCTTCATGCGGGCCATATCAAAAGCGCGGTTTATCCCTGAATCGCGCCATTCCTCCCACAAACCTAAAGCCTTCCCGCCGGAGCTTTACATACGCTTCCTGACTTCCTCGATCGCTTCTCCGCGGCTGCCGCACTGCATCTTGCCGAACATCCTGCGAATATGTGTCTTGACGGTATTTTCACTGATAAAAAGTTCCTCCGCGATCTTCGCGTTCGTATGTTCAAAGGAGAAAGCCCGAAGAATCTCCAGTTCCCGTTCTGTCAAGCCAAAATCCCTTTTTACCGCCTGCAGCGCGGTTTCAAAATCGGATGTTTCCGAATTTTCTCCTGTTTCTCCTGCCGCCCGCGCAGGCCGCGCCTCCGGTGCCATAATCCCTTTATACAGGCTCAGTCCGAAGGTCAGGGCGGCGATCAGCCCCCAAAACCAGATGGTCAGGTGCGTGTGCGGGGTCGCTCCGCGGGGATGAAACATATAGCTCGCGTAATCTGCGAGCAGCAGCAGGCTGACCGCGATGCTGTACAGCAAAAATAATTGATCGGCGGATTTTCCCCGAAGCTGTTCAAATCCTGAGGCGATGACATGGAGCAACAAAAACAGCAGCAGGAGCAGCTCCAGATAGCACAGTACGATTTTGTCCGGCAGCTGCGGCGTATTCGCCAGAATCCATACGCTCAAATACGTGATCAGATACAGGCGGCACAGCTTTCGCACCATACTTCCCAGCCGGCTTGTGACAACACAGCGCTGCATTTCAATCCAGAAAAAAACGCAAAGATCGCACAGAAGATTGCAGAACATCAAAGGAGTATCCCGCTGCGTAGACGCAAATACGGTCTGGTAATAATGCAGCATCATATTAAACAGTAGCGCGAGCAAAAGGAAACCCTGAATATGCGCGAAAAAGACGTCCTCCGTACCGTTCTGGTTTTTTCGGATCAGTACGATTGGAAAGGATGCCGCCAGCAGCAGACAGGAAATCAGATATGCAAGCGCGATCGCATGTTCCATCCATTCCACCTCCTCATCAGCAGCGATTTTCCGGCGCGTGTGAGCGCCTTCTCATCATTCATTCCTCTTCAAGTGCCTTGCAAATATACTCTTTAGAACTATTTTAACATGCCTGCACGTATTTTTCTTCCACATTCGTCCCTGTTTTACGTTTTTCGTCCCATGCCCGCCATCTCCCGCGCTTTCCCACAGAGCGCAAAACGAGGGACAGCCGCCGCGAAAACGCGGCAACTGTCCCTCGCGCCCCGCGTCGCGAAGCCGGACGCGCGCAAAATCCGCGCGTCCTTGACCCCCTCGCCTTTCTTTCACGCGGCGGCTCGCGATCGCACCGAAAAGAGCGCCTTGCGGCGCCCTTTTCGGTCTTTATTCATTCACTTCGTTATTAAGAAGGACTCTCGTCCTCTCAACCATAATTATTATGACGCGTCTTAAGCCTCCAGAGCCTTGAGTGCCGCAGCCTTTTCTTCTTCTCTTTCCTGTAAGATCTTCTGATACTCTTCTTCCGTCATCTTTGTCATGGTGATGCCGGTGTATCCGAAAATAACCGAAATAATCGGATTTACCCAGTTCAGAACCGCGTAAGGGATGTAGCTGGAGTCGATGCCAAGGAAGTTTCTCATCGTCGCGCCGCAGGTGTTCCAACCGAAGAAGTTAGAAGTCAGCGTACCGGAGTCTTCCAGACATCTCGACAGATTTTCCGGCTTCAGTCTCATGTCCTCGAAGGCTTCTTTGAACATTCTGCCCGGGAGTACCAGTGCCAGGTACTGGTCGCAGCAAACCGCGTTCGTCAGAATTGCCATCAGGTTCGTGGAAAGCACCAGACCGCCTCTGCCCTTTGCGACTTTCAGGAAGATTGCCGCTACCGATGCCATCATGCCGGTACAGTCAAGAATACCGCCGAAGCACATCGCGGAAAGAATGATGGAAATGGTCCACATCATGCCCTGCATACCGCTGGACGAAAGCAGTTCTGCCAGTTCCGCGATAACCGGACTCGCGTCCTCCGGAACAACACCCAGGGAAATTCCGTTATTGAGAATGCTGAACATATTGTTGATAACCTTGTCCTCCAAAACCGTTTCGATCGCCACGTGGTTGTAGAACATCAGTGGAACACCAAGCATCGCGCCGCAGACCAGCGACGGAATTGCCGGAAGCTTCAACGCTACCGCGGTGATAACGAAGGCCGGTGGGATCAGCGTCAGCACACTGATATTGGATGAATCCGCGATGAAATTAAGAATATCGTTCATCACAGTCATGTCCGGTTCATTTTTTGACGCGTACATCAGTCCCATAACAACGTAGACAATCAACGCGATAATCAAAGAAGTTCCGGTTGTGTAGATCATGTGCTTGATATGCTTGAACAGTGTCGCGCCTGCCATGGCCGGAGCGAGGTTGGTCGTATCGGAAAGCGGCGACATCTTGTCACCGAAATACGCGCCGGATACGACCGCGCCGGCTGTCATCGCCGGTGGGAAACCGAGTGCCGTACCGACACCCATCAGCGCAACACCGATGGAACCGGCTGTTGACCAGGACGACCCTGTCGCTAAAGATACGATACTGCAAAGAATACAGCCGGTTACCAGGAATACCTTTGGACTGATGATTTTAATACCATAATACATCATCGAAGGAATCGTACCGGCTGCCATCCAGGACGCGATGATCGCGCCCAGAATCGCGAGGATCAGGATTGCCTGCATGGAACGGTTAATCGAGGCCAAGATACCCTGTTCCAGATATGCCCATTTCCACCCGTTCAGAACCGCAATAATGCCGGCAAAGGCCGCCGCGAGAATCAACGCGATGTGAGGTTCCCCTCCGGTATCCTTAATAATCGACCACATCAGTAAGCCAATCATGGCCAACATAACCAGCAAAGTCTGCCACATAGGAATTTTTTTACCCATAATCATTTCCTCCTTTAGGAAAACAAATAAAGATTAGTGCGTGAATGAATGAATCAAGCTTTTGCGGCGATTTAGGCTGTTTCACAGCAGGTACCTAAGGAATCGGATCCCAGGGCAACCTTCCGCGTGTCCGGCCGAATCGCCTTTCGAATCCACTTTAACAAGAAATGAGTTCCCGTACAAGATGACCCGCGGGTGACATTGCGGGTGACCGCGGGGTGAAATTGACAGGGGTGAATCGCTGTCACCCCTGGTTTTCTTCTTTTGCTCCCTGTTTTTTGCGGTTCCTCCCTCATTCCTTGTACCGATTTGCCGCAAAAGGGTATAATACGGTTAAGACCCCACACAAAAGCAGGGAAAGCACGAACGCGTGCATGACGAAACCTGCGATTCCTTTGCATACATGCCTGCCATGCATGACAGGCGCTTCGCAAGGTGCTTTTGTCGTGATTCCGGAAATATCGCACAGCGATATTTCCATGCATAAACATAAAAAAGAAGGGAGGACTCACCATGACGATGTACGATCACTATCTTATCACCGGCGCCACCGGATTTTTGGGAAAAACCCTCACAGAGCGGCTCATCAAAAGCGGCGCTCGCGTGACGGCTCTGGTACTCGCAGATGATCCGCTGCGCGCGGAGCTGCCTGCTGCCGTGGAACCGATCTTCGGCGATGTTACCGACAAAGCTTCCCTGCAGGCTTTTTTCGATACCATACAGGAACCGCGTCGTACCTGTCTGATCCATTGCGCAGGCATGATCTCCGTAGCGACGCGCCCGCCGAAGGAACTGTATCAGGTGAATATCCGCGGGACGAAGAATATCACAGACTTCTGTCTTGCCTATCACATCGCGAAGCTGGTCTACGTCTGCTCTGTTCACGCACTTGCCGAAAGACCGCGCGGCGAGGTCATCACAGAGGCAGCTGGTTACGCCATGCGGAGGGCGGACGGACCTTACGCAAAAAGCAAGTCCTTCGCGGCCGGTTTTGTCCTCGATGCCGCCAGGCGCGGACTGCCTGCCAGCATCGTGCTGCCGTCCGGCATGATCGGTCCGGGAGACGTCGCGGGCGGAGCGATCACCCGTCTTCTGCTTGCCTTTCGCCGTCATTGTCTTCCGGCAGCAGTGCGCGGCGGTTATGATTTTGTCGATGTACGGGACGTCGCGGAGGGGATTCTTGCCTGCGCCGAAAGAGGCGCGTCCGGCGAAAGCTACATCCTCTCCGGTCATTATGCCACGATTCGGGAAATTCTTATGCTCGCAAGACACAACACAGACTACAGACTTCCCCGAATCTTCCTGTCGCCGCGTTCCGCAATGCGCCTTGCGCCGCTCTTTGAAAAAATGAGTCTTGCCAAAGGGCAAAAACCGTTTTTCACACCGTATTCTGTCAAAGTTCTGGCTTCCAACGGTTTTTTCTCACATCAAAAGGCTGCGGAGGCGTTCGGTTACGCGCCGCGTTCCCTCGCGGCAAGTCTTCGGGATACGATGGCATGGCTCGACTCCAATGAGGATGACAAACGGCAAGCACGCACGTAACGAAACCTGTGGATACCGGAAATTTCCGGAATAAAGACAAAAGTGCGCATATCGAAATCTGAGATTTCCATGCGCACATGGCGCTCACCCATGAGCGCCGCTTCGTAAGGTGTTTTTGTCGTGATTCCGAAAATATCGCTGTGCGATATTTCCTGCATCATAAAAAAAGACCGAAAAGCAGGGTTCTGTCTGTTTCCCGCCTTTCGGTCTTTTATATAATTGTCTTAAATTAAGAATCTGATATGATCAGTCTGCTTATCTTTCAACGATTAACGCAGTTCCCATACCGCCGCCGATGCAAAGCGTTGCAAGACCGTACTTGGAATCCTGCTTGATCATTTCGTGAATCAGCGTGATGAGGATTCTGCAGCCGGAAGCGCCGATCGGGTGTCCGATTGCGATTGCGCCGCCGTTGACATTCGTCTTTTCCGGATCTAAGTTGAGGTCCTTTCTGACTGCCAGAGACTGTGCAGCGAATGCTTCGTTTGCTTCTACCAGGTCGATGTCCTCGATCTTCAGACCTGCTTTGTCCAGAGCCTTCTTGGAAGCCGGGATCGGACCAACGCCCATGATGGACGGATCAACACCTGCGGAAGCGTAGGACTTGATGGTGCAAAGCGGCTTGATGCCTAATTCATCCGCTTTTTCCTTGCTCATAACGATAACTGCAGCACCTGCATCGTTGATACCGGAAGCGTTTGCTGCGGTTACGATACCGTCCTTCTTGAACGCGCCTTTTAACTTCGCAACCTTTTCGATGGTTGTGCCGAATTTCGGGAATTCGTCTGTATCGAAGATGATCGGGTCACCCTTTCTCTGCGGAATCTCTACCGGAACGATTTCATCTTTGAACTTGCCTGCTTTAATCGCAGCTTCCGCTCTGTTCTGGGAGATGACAGAGAACTCGTCAAGCTGTTCTCTGGTGATGCCCCACTGTTCCGCAACGTTCTCAGCGGTGATACCCATGTGGTAACCGTTGAAAGCGTCCCAAAGACCATCGTTTACCATCATATCAACCATCTGGGTGTTGTTCATTCTTGCGCCCCATCTTGCTGCCGGCATCGCGTAAGCTGTCGCGGACATGTTCTCCGCACCGCCCGCTACGATGATATCAGCATCGCCTGCTTTGATGATCTGCGCAGCCAGTTCTACAGCTCTCAGACCGGAACCGCAAACCTTGTTGATGGTCATAGCCGGTACTTCGATCGGCAGACCCGCGTCCAGTGTCATTTGTCTTGCGACGTTCTGACCAAGGCCGCCCTGCAGAACCGCGCCCATGATAACTTCATCAACCATTTCCGGCTTGATGCCTGCTCTTTCGACGGCCCCTTTGATCGCGATAGCGCCTAACTTTCTGGTAGGGATATCCTTCAAGGAACCGCCAAAACTGCCGATTGGTGTTCTTGCTGCACTCACAATTACAACTTCTCTCATTTTTATGTATCCTCCTTAGATAAATAATACTTTGGTTTTTTGACTTATCATTATTTAATCACACAATAACACAAAATGCAAGAAGCTTCGTTATTTTTTTAACGAAATCTCTTGTATTTTTTAAGGTACATCTCTTCCTGTATATCTTACCTAAATTTCGGTTAAAAAACAAGCCCCTCACCAAAAGTAGTTTATTTAACAATAACCGTATACTTTTGCGCCAGTTTCCAAGGCTTGTAGGACATTTTGGCAAGACGCAGATTTGCCAGCCCCATGTCCTCCTCGCGGTTGACATACACCGTTTCCTCCGGCAGGCGCAGACAGAACTCATGGTTAATCGCCTGATACAAGCCGCGGATGCGGTCATCCGCCTTTTCTACATGCACCAGCACCGTTTCCTTGCTGTTCGTGCGCGCGAATTCCCCGAGCGTCACCGCCTCGATCTTGCCGTGGATGCGAATCATGCCAGTCAGAAGCCCTTTTCCCACGAACTTGAGAAGCTCGCGGATCGCCTCCGTCTCGAGCTCCAGAATCTCCTTCCACTCCTCCGGCGTTTCACCCAGCTTGTACGCGTTCTTACTCTCAATATAGGCCATAACCTCCGGCACCGTCTCCGGCGTCACCTCTTCATAAGTGAACTCGTAATTTTTCATAAACTGGTTAAGATGATTCTTCTTTGTATGCAGCTTGCGCCCCGCCAGATTCACCAGATCCTCCTTGAGGTAGATGTAGTCGTCATCATCCCGGTCGTGCTCGATGAACAGCGCCCCCTCCTCGGGAAAACATTCCGTAAGCAGCGGTACCAGCGATTCCGGCACCAGGCTCAGCTCCAGTTTCTGTCCGTTCCCCGTGAAAATCTCCTTCGCCGCAAGGAGCGTTTCCCGCAGCTTTGATATCTCATAGCGGCCGGTATTGGTCAGCGGGAAAGACATGAAATACTGCGGATCCTCTTCCGGATCGAGATTGCCCAGTGCCCCGATGCACAGGTAATCCCCGATAATCTGCCAGCTGATCTGATGCGTGTTGCGCCAGATATAATTGGCGATATAAGTATGACTCGAGGACTGATAGTCATAGCCATCAAAATACGTGTTGAGCAGGTCGATCTGCTCCTTTGTCAAATTCTCAAAAGTGTTCTCAAATATCATAAAGCTCTTTTTGTTTTTTCTTTTTCCTTTCTCGATGTACGCTGCAAACGGCAGGACGCCCCCATCGCCGCAGCGTTTATGTCCGCAGTCCGCGCAAGTCCGTATGCGCTGCGGGTTTCGCCGAAGCGCGGGCGGCAGAAACTATTTTACGATTGCCGAAATCGCCTTGAACTCCGGCGCTTTCGCGCTGCCTAAGAGCTCGTACAGCACGCTTTCATAGGTCGTGATGACCACGCCCTCCTGCGCGAGTCTAAGGATTGTCCGTTCTTTGTTCAGCGGATCACGGGAATCGATACAGTCCGCGACCAGCGCCACGCGGTAGCCCTCCCGGATCAGATCCAACGCGGTCTGCACCACGCAGATATGCGCTTCGATACCGGCAAGAATGACTGTGCCTTTGGTGCTGTTTTCCAAAGCCTCCGCGAATGCCGGCTCGTCCATGCAGCTGAACGAGGTCTTATCGATCGGCTCAAACGCGCCGAGCGCCTCTGCCACCGCCGGAACCGTCGGTCCGAGCCCCTTCGTATACTGCTGGGTAACGACCGTCGGAATTCCCAGAGCCTTCATGCCTTGAATCAGACGAATCACGTTTCGCTCAACAGTTTGCGGGTCGGACATCGCCGGCAGTAATTTTGTCTGCATATCGATCAGAACGCAGATCGCGTCATCTTTTTCTATCTTCCAAGTGTGTATCTGTTGTAATAAACTCATTTGATTGCCTCCCATTTTTTTAATGCCTCAAAGCCCGCATAATCGTTCAAATCATATTTGATTGCCGATACTGTGATATAGCCCTCGCGTACCAGCTTGGTGTCCATATCGTCGGTCCAGGTTTCGTCCTCAATCATCGTACCGGCATAGCGATAGGTTACGGTTTCACCGTTGTCCTCTGCCTCGTAATACCATTCATCATATTTGGCGTTTCCCAGCCTGGCCGCCCTCGTTCCCTTGATTTCGCAGGCTTCCAGGTCCGGCGCGTTGATATTGATGAGTGAACCGGTCGCGACATGGCTGCAGGCATACGGCAATAGCTCTACCGCTGCCTTACACGCTGCCTCAAAATGCTTCGGCTCATGTGAGATGACTGAAACCGCAACAGACGGCAAGCCTAGAAACGCGCCCTCGGCCGCCGAGGATACCGTACCAGAGTACATCGTATCCGTACCTAAATTCGCCCCGTGATTGATGCCTGTGTAGACTGCCTCCGTCCGAATGCCGCGCTTCTTCAAAAACAAAGTACCGAGCTTGACACAGTCCGCGGGAGTACCGTCAACCATATACGCCTCTTTGGCGAACGGATAGTCCTCCACCTCGCTGAACAGCACGTCCTTGTTGATACTGATCGCGTGACTGTAAGCGCTGCGCTGCCCATTCGGCGCGATTACATAAACGTCGTGTCCCGCCAGGCTGAGCGCTTCCGTCAGCTTGGCGATTCCTTTTGCCTGAATGCCGTCATCATTTGCCACTAATATATTCATTGTTCTATTTCCATCACCTTTCCGATCGCGTCATGAATGACAAGATCAGCCCTGCCGTCATAAGGCGTTGGCTGCTTATTGATCAATACTAAATTTTTACCCTTAAAATAACGAATCAAACCGGCCGCCGGATAAACCGCCAGGGACGTGCCGCCGATGATCAGCGTATCCGCCGCTTCGATCGCCCGAATCGCGCCCAGCATGCAGTCCTCATCCAGCGCTTCCTCATACAGCACCACATCCGGTTTGATGATCCCGCCGCACTGCGGACAAATCGGGATACTGCCGCGGCAATGCGCGGAATCCAGCGTATAGTCAAGGTCATAGGCTGCCCCGCAGTCCATGCAGTAGTTTCTCAGAACCGAGCCGTGCAGCTCGTAGACCTTTCTGCTGCCTGCTTTTTGGTGCAGGCCGTCGATATTCTGCGTAACAATCGCCTTGAGCTTGCCCTGCCGCTCCAAATACGCCAGTGCCAGATGCGCCTTGTTCGGCCGCGCGTCCGGGTAAATCAGATTATGCTTGTAATAGTCGAAGAAGGTTTCCGTATGCCGCATAAAAAAGGTATGCGAAAGAATCTCCTCCGGCGCGTAGCCATACGCCTGTTTGGCGTGATACAGCCCTTGCTCCGAGCGAAAATCCGGAATATTGCTCTCGGTCGAAACGCCCGCGCCGCCAAAAAACACGATATTTTGACTCTCGTCGATGATTTCTTTTAGTCTCGCGTCCATCTTACCCTCCGATTTTCTTGTCTTTTTCTTGCTAACAGTATACCATTTATGCTAAAATTTTGGTAGTCAAAAGTTTTTGTAAAATTCGTGAAGTTTGTAAATTTCACAAAAGCTCACAGCCTAAAACAAAAGGAGTATCTTCATCTATGAAAAGCAAAAAAAAGAAAACCGCGCTTGTGCTGGGCGGCGGCGGCTCCCGCGGCGCGTATGAGGCCGGCGTTTGGCAGGCGCTGACGGAACTTGGGATTGAAATTGATATCGTAACCGGCACCTCAGTCGGCGCCATCAACGCCGCGATGGTCGTGCAGGGTGACGTAGATTTGACCGCGCAGTTATGGCGGGAAATCGAAACGCACATGGTCTTTGACGTGCCGGAAGGCAGCCAGCCCATCGAATATGCGCGCGAGATCGTCTTCCACCACGGCGCCGGCACTTCCCGGCTCAAAGAGCTGCTCGACACCTATATTGATGAAGATCAGATTCGCAGCGCCGCGATGGACTACGGCATCCCGGTCGTTTCCCTTCCTGCTTTTGAAGCGCATTACCTGTTCAAGGAGGATATTCCCGCCGGACGCCTGACCGACTATATCGTTGCCAGCGCCTCGGCCTTTCCTGCCATCCACAGCTATGAAATCGACGGCGTGGACTATATCGACGGCGGCTATGCCGACGAAATTCCGGTCAATATGGCGATGCAAAAAGGAGCGACGCATGTCATCGCGGTCAACCTCAAGGGGATGGGACTCGTCAAATACGACAGCATCAAAAAAGCGCCGAATCTGGTCTACATTGAGCCGAAATGGGATCTTGGCAACATTCTGATCTTTGACCGCGCCAACGCGAAGCGCATCATGCGGCTTGGATATCTGGACACCATGAAAGCGCTCGGTTTGCTCGACGGCAGCTACTTTGCTTTTGCCAAAGGCACGTTCGACAAAGCGACACTCAAAGCTGCCGACGCCTGTGCCCGCGTCTTCGACCTCGACCCACTCGTTCTCTATACACGCGAGATTTTCCTCGAAAAGATCTCATCGTCCGTACAGGCTGCGCATGCCGAGGCGAAAGAGGCATTCGAGCGTTACAGAAGTTTTTCTGGATTATCCGGACTGCCGAATCCCAAGGAATTGCTCGCGGACTTCAAGGCCATCACCGGTCAGCATATTCCGGTCTTCCTGATTGCCTACAGCCTCAAGGAAAAAGGCGCAAGCAGCCTCTTTCTCAGCCGCGCCGCCCTGCGCCTGCTCCCTGAGCAGATTCACGCCGCCAGATTTTTGGTGAAATATGAGCTGGTGTAGAGGCTCCGGCACGTTTTCAGACGGCACCCGAGCCGCTTAAGATTTCCAGCGCCGGATCAGCTCCGCAATCAGCCCATCGATCTCGCCAAGCGGCAGCTGGCTGTAATAAAAGCTCAAGGCGCTAGTTTCCTGGTCGGTGATCTCCGACAGCGGGATCAACTGCAGGCCGATGGATTTTGCCTCCGCGCAAAGTCTGTCGGCTTTCTTTTTGGAGCGGACTTTGACGGTCAGATTGATGCCGGAATGGGTATTGAGCGGTGCCGCGATTCCGCCTCCATATGCCGCGAAAGCCTGCAGCACAGCGTTCAGCTTCTGCGCGTACAAACCGCGCAGCTTGCGGATTCCGGTATAATAATATCCGTCCTCCATAAAGAAGGCCAGCGTCAGCTGCTCTGCCTTCGAGCAGGTCTGCGTGTATTCGTTTTTAATCTCGCGGAAAATCTCCGCCATGCTCTCCGGCAAAACCATGTAGGAAATCTTGATCGCCGGAAACAGAGTTGAAGAAAATGTTCCTAGATAGACCACGCGGTCGTGCCGATCCAAACCCTGCAGCGCCGGAACCGGTTTTCCGAAATAACGCAGCTCGCTGTCGTAATCATCCTCGATGACGATGCTTTGGTTGCTGACCGCCCAGTCGATCAGTTCATATCGTCTGCCGACCGGCATCACCGCGCCCGTCGGAAACTGATTGGACGGGCTGACATAAACCGCTGACGCGATATTCGTCGGCAGTTTGTCGATTTCAATGCCGTCTTTGGCGACCGGAATGTGCGAAATCGTAAATCCCCCATCTCGAAACATGCTTTGTACCGGCAGATAACCCGGGGCCTCCAGCGCGACCAGACGGATATCCATCTTGCGCAGAATTCGGCAAAGATGCCCGGTGATCTGCTGCGTACCGGCACCGATGACAATGCGATCCGGACTCGTCGTCACGCCGCGGGAATGATACAGATATTTGGAAATTTCAAAACGCAGCGCCGCTTCGCCCTGCGGGTCGCTCTCATACAGAAGCAGCTCTGAATACTCGTTAAAGACTCGCGCCGCGCACTTCTTCCATTTGACAAAATCAAAGCAGCTCGGATCTGTGCGGTACGGCGAGGACTCAAAAGTGAAATCGTTGATGTCATACACGCCGACGGCCTGCGCGCCGGCGCTGCTTCCTGCGGTGCCGGGGCCGGCAAATGACGCCGCTGTCGATGCTCTTCCGGCGGCAGTAGCGGCGCCGAAAGCTTCCGCATCCGCGTCCGGCTTGCCTGCCATCTCTTCCTTTTGCCCCTTTGCGCGTTCACGCTGCTTCCATACCGGCCGGTCCGCATGCCTCTCACGCGCTTCCACGCCGTCTGCACGTCTTGTCTCTTCGCCGCGCTGTACGGTTTCTTGCGCGCCTGCCGCGATCGGCGCGATCCGCGCCACAAAATATCCCGCTTTTGGTTTGCTCGTAATATAGCCCTCGACGAACAGCTGGTTATACGCAAGTTCCGTCGTTGTAACGCTGATTCCCAAATCCCTCGCCAGACCGCGCAGAGATGGAAGTTTTTCTCCACAGAGCATTTCTCCGTACAGAATCCGCTCCTTAATCGTATCATATAACTGTAAGTAGAGTGGCCTCGAGGATGTGTGCTCTTGCTGTAAATATATCGGCTTCATTTTTCCTTTTTCCTCAATCTGTATATATCAAAAGAATTATTTTTGCGTATTTTAATCATAACACGTTTGAGGTATAATAGCAATATGACATCAAGATACTCCACTTGCAATCCATACGCGTGACTCGCCTTTGCTTCCGGCAAAATTTGTCGAAAAGCACTGCGCAGCACTTTTCCGAATCGTGAGCTTTCTCGAGTTATCGGACGGATTGAAATTTGCCGAAAAGCATCACGCAGTATGAAGCCGCGCGTGCAGTATCGCAAAAATACAGATCGTAAACGAGGTGACAAAGATGAGAACTTCCGACAAGACGAATACCATCGTCATGACCGCCATGATGATGTGCCTGGTTTTAGTAACAACTTATACTTTTAAGATTCCGACCCCGTTCCAAGGCTATGTACACCTTGGGGACGCGATGATTTTTTTGAGCGTCCTGATTGTCGGCAAAAAATACGGTGCTGTCGCTGCAGCCTTCGGTTCCGCTTTGGCGGATCTTCTCGGCGGCTATGTCGCTTTTGCGCCATGGACGTTTGTGATCAAGGGTCTGATGGCTGTTGTGATGGGCTTGTTCATTGACGCAATGGTCAAACGCAAAAAGAACAGAATCAAAATCGCGGGCGTACCGCTGATCGAAATTATCGGTATGATCGTCGCGGGTCTTGTGATGGTGCTCGGCTACGGCGTCGCGGATGCCGTCCTCGCGGGTAATCTCATGACAGGCATCCTGAGCATGCCTGCGAACTGCGGACAGTTCGCGGCCGGCGTGATCATCGCCAGCATCCTTGCCGCCGCATTGTACAAGACTCCGGCAAAAAAATACTTTACCTACAGACTGGATGAGGTTGCATAGTTATTTGGTCAAAAGTGCGCATAACGAAATCAGAGATTTCTGTGCGCGCGTAAACTGCCCGGGGCTTTTATTGAATGAGCCGCATGCCCGATATCACGCGGCAGTCAAAAGTCTCGCGCGGCCTTGCTGTTTCTGCCGCGAGGCTTCTCTTATTTTTGCACCTTCTTCCCTGCCTCCTGTGAATCGAGGGTTTTGAATTTAATCGGCAGCGCGATTTGTGTTAAATACGCGTCCTTGTTCGCGCCATGGGTCGGCGGTCCTTCCATATAGATATTGCGAAAATATCCATGCGGTGTCATGCCGTTCTGCTCAGCGTAACGCAATAAACGCGCATGCACTTTCGGAAAATTTTCATAAGCGCCGCGATAATAAACGCAGATCGCCGCCGCGACTGCCGGAAAGTCCTTAATCTCACTCCCTTGACTCTCCTTTACGACCGGAATCACGTAAAGCCCGCTGTCCGTCTCCTCGATTGGAATCTGTACGCACATTTTCTGCTCAATATCAAGCTGATAGTTTGATACCGCTTCGATGTAGCAGTTCCGCAGCTCCTCTGTTTTTTGCGCTAGATTTTTGCGGCAGAAAGGTCTGCAAAACGCGCGGAACGCCGGAAGCGATACCTGCGTCACCTCAGCCTCTGTCTGCGCTGCCTGACGCAGACGCAGTCTCGCGATATACTGCTCAATCTGATCGCGCAGCTTGGTCAGTCTCTCAATCTGCGCTCCCAACTCCTCCGAATCATCAAAATAACGGCGGATCTCGTCCAAAGAGAGCCCCAAATTTTGCAAGGTTCGAATCAGACGAATGTGCACGATGTGATCTACTGTATAATAGCGAAAGCCTCGCTCATCGCGCGCGGTGGCCGGCTGCACCAGACCATGAGCTTCATAATTGATCAGCATGCGCCGCGTGATGCCGACAGCTTTGGTGACCTCTCCCATTTGAAAAAGTTTTTTCTCGCTTGCTTCCATTTTGCCTCCTTGCTCGTCTCGACAATCCTGCCTCTTGAAAACGTGAAAACGCTCAATATGTGAACCACCCATTGTCTAAAGCCAGTGGGATTGCGGTAGCCTTATTTCAAATTTTTTTGGATTTTTCTTGACTTGGACATTGATGTTCAAGTTATACTTACACTATAGCGACCACAGCGTTCGCTGTCAAGGCTATTTCAGGCTGAACCTTTTTATTGCAGGGCATATCGCACAGCGGTATTTTTGAATCACGACAAAAACACCTTGTGGATCGCCGCTCATGCGTGAGCGCCATGTGCGCATGGAAATCTGTATTTTGTGATGCGCACTTTTGTCCAATTAGGAAGGCAACCATTTAGCTTAGCAAGCAATCCACTGCCATTGCAGCGGATATAGAAGGAGGCATAAGACAAATGAAAAAGAAACTGACATTACTTTTGGTTTTCGCTCTGGTTTTTACCATGATTCCCGCGCCGGCATCGGCCGCCCTCAAAAGCGCAGGCTCGCCGACAGAGGTGCAAACCCTGGTATCCAGCGAAAATCTTGAACACAACTTCGTCAAGGTGACCGCGGATGGCAGCACCCTGCGTATCGAAGCGGAAACACCGGTAACTGCCTCAGAATACAACGTCAACGTCATCAAGGTTAACACCACCGACAGTGTTTGGGTTGGACGTATCTACCCGAATGACATGGGAGATTACTGTCAATTCACGTTCTCACTGCCGAACACAACCGCGCGCACCGGCGCTATGAGCGGGGACTACATTCTGCAGATCACCAAAAAGATCGGCGCAAGAGGCAATCCGGTCATTTACAAGAACTGCGCGTTCTGCGTCACGAACGGCCAGTTCTCCATCCTGCAGTATGATAAGATCATCAAGGAAAACTCCCGCATCGACAAGAACGCTAACAAGAAGAAAAAGGCTTCCGCTTTCAAAAAGACCAATCTCAGCGATGTCAAGAGCATTTGCTTCCGCAATCCGGTGAGCAAAAAAGTCGCCTCTGTCACCAAGAAGAAGGTCAAATATTTTAAGACCGTTTCCAATCAGATTGTCAAGGGCGCGGATACAGACTATGAAAAACTGCTCAAAATCTACGAATACGTCGCGGAAAACTTTTACTACGACACGATCGCGTTCGCCACAGGCACGAGACAGTACGTCGATCCTTACCGCAATCTCTATAATATGAGAAACAAGAAGAAGAGCGAGAACAGCGAAGGCGGCAAGGTCGCGACAACCTGCGTCGGCTACGCGGCAGCCATTTGCGCGCTGGCGAGAGCGCAGGGCATCCCGACCAGAATCGTCAACGGCCATCACATCAGCCTCAGCACAACCGACGGATTTCATACCTGGTCGACGGAGTCCGACATCACCGAACTCGATCACTGGTGGAATGAGTGCTATGTGGACGGGCACTGGATCACCGTCGATGCCACCCCGGGCAACAGCAATAAGTGGAACAGAAGCTCCAAGACCTGGACCTACACCGGCTTGACCAACTACATCTATTTTGACCCGACACCGGAGCAGCTTGCGACCTCGCACATGCTGCTGGAAGTCAAAGGACTGAAATAGCCGATCAATGCAGTGACTTCCCGCGCTGCGGGCTGCATGCCTTGGCTACGCTTTTGCGAAGTTGAGCGCCTCGCTGGTCTGATGCACCTTCCCGTTCGTATCGACCAGGATCGCTTCCACGCCCTCGATGCTGTTTACCAGCGCGAGGGCGTTTTCGATACCCAATGCCAGGCAAGTTGTCGAAAGTCCGTCACAATCGACAGAACGCCCCTTCGCGGCGATGATGGTCGCGGACAGGACATCGGTATCGGTCGGATAGCCCGTCTCGCTGTCCAAAATGTGGTGATACTTCTTGCCGCCGGCGATAAAATATCGTTCATAGGTACCCGAAGTCACCACCGTCAAATTCGATGCAGGCAGTGTGCCGAGCAAGGCGCCGCTCTCTGACTGCGGATCTTTAATACCAATGCGAAAATCCGTTTCTCCGGCCTCTGTATCAAGCATAGACCGCGCTTTGCCGCCGAGCGCAACGATGTTGCCGCCCAGGTCGATGATCGCGCTCTGCACGCCTTTCTCTTCCAAAAATGCGGTCACGCGGTCGGCGATATAACCCTTGGCAATACCGCCCAGATCCAGCTCCATCTTTGGGTCCGCAAGCCGAACCGTATTCCCGTCGATCTCAACCTTGCTGTAATCTACATGCCGCATAGCCTCAGCCAATACCTGTGCATTTGGAATCTCACCCGGCATGGCTTCGCCTGCCGCCACCTCTCCCTCGACCGCTTCGTCTGCCGCGCTCTCTCCGCTGCCCTCTGCCGCAAGCGCCGTATCGCCCGCGTCGTGGAAGTTCCAGAGGTCCGTCGCTTTGCCGATTGTGATGTCAAACGCACCGTTCGACAGACGTCCGTATTCGATTCCCTTTTGCAACACCTCGATGGTCGCGTCGCTGACCTCCACCGCTTTGCCGCCCGCCGCGTTGACGCGCGCGATGTCGGAGTTCTCGATTGTCTTGCTGAGAATTTTTTCGTAAGAATCGCAGAGTTTGAATGCGTCCGTAATCAGCTGATACAGCTGTCGCTGCTGTTCTTCTTCGTCTGCCGCCGCGAAGCTGCCGTCCGCGTCCTCGATGCCAAAAATCGTAATCGTGCAAATCGTATCTAAATAGAAGCCCGTCTTACTGATTCCTTGATTGTCATTTGTTTTTTCGTTGGCTGCACAGCCCGTTTGTGCTATAATAAGAGTAATTACAAGCAAGACACCGAGCAGATGCCGCAAAGGCCGCTTTGGCAGCCGCTGCGCCCGCGTCCGGCAGGTCGTTTCGCGTTTCATAAACCTTTCCTTTCCATGCGGCAAAACACTGTGCGGCATATATCATCTTCCGCGTGCCTCTCTGCGAAGCACAGCGCATTTTGATATCGCAAGCCGCTTTTGCCGATATAACCTGAACATACAGCGCGCTGACCTTCGCGGCCCGGCATACCGCCAACGATAAGCGAAAATCTGCGCGCAGGAGATTTTACATGATAAAAAAAGCAGATATCCTTCTTTTTGTGTGCCTGCTGATTTTTGGCATCGCCGTTTCGTGGCTGTCGCTTTCCGGCGGCATGACCGGAGAAAACGTGCGCGTCACTGTGGACGGTCAATTGTACGGCATCTATCCGCTCAGCGAGGACCGGGAAATCGAAATCAAGCAAAATGGTCACACAAATCATATTACCATAAAAGACGGCACCGTTGCAATGACTTCTTCTTCCTGCAAGAATCAGGTCTGCGTGCAGACAGGCGCCATTTCGCAGACTAAGGATGTCATCGTCTGCCTGCCAAACAAGATTTTGGTTGAGATCATCGGTGACAAACACAAAGGAGGTGGCGTTGATGTCATCTCCGGATAAGACGCGCGCGGGGATTTCCTTGCGCGAGGAAGGCGCGCGCAAAACCGGCGTGTGCAAAACCGATGGGCGCGTCGCGACACATGCCGACGAGCTCCACAAAACAGCCGGCGCGCGCAAAACCGGCAATCGCGACGGGCTTTATGGGCCTTCTCGTACCGGCCGCACGCGCAGGCTCGCCTTTGCCGCGATGTTCGCTGCGCTCGCGCTGATATTTTCATACGTGGAGGTACTCGTGCCGATTCCCGTACCGATTCCCGGCGTCAAGCTCGGTCTTGCGAATCTGGTGATCCTGATCGCCCTTTACCGCCTGGGCTTCCGCTATGCCTTCGCCATCAACTGCGTGCGCATTGTGATTGCCGGGCTTTTGTTCAGCGGTGTGTTCGGCATGCTCTATTCCTTTGGCGGCGGCATTCTCAGCATCCTCATCATGTACCTGCTGTATCGCACGAAGCTGTTTAGCATGGTTGGCATCAGCATGGCCGGCGGCGTCATGCATAATCTGGGGCAGCTTCTGACCGCCTGCGCGATCATGTCCAACCTCAGCCTGATGAGCTATTTCGCCGTCTTGTTTTTTAGCGGACTTATCAGCGGTATCCTGATCGGCATCCTGGCGTATAGCATCGAGAAACGCCTGCCCGCGGACTTCCGCTAAGTGCAAGGGGCAAATTATTTCAACACGATTGTGAGGTAACACTATGGAAATCAAACGCCTTTACAAAATCTATTTTAGCCCTACCGGCACCACTGAACGGGTCGTCTGCGCGGTCGCGGAAGCACTCACAGACGATCTCGGCATCGAATCGTTTCTTTACGATTTCACTTTGCCAGGCGCGCGAGGCAGCTTCCCGCGACTTGCGGAAACTGACCTTGTCCTGTTCGGCTGTCCGACCTACGCGGGACGGCTGCCGAACCTCCTGCTCAAGTATCTGGACACCATTGCCGGCAGCGGCGCGCTTGCCGTTCCCATCGTGACCTTCGGCAACCGCGCCTTCGACAATTCCCTGATCGAGCTGCGCGACATCCTCGAAGCGCATGACTTCCATACGATCGCGGCAGCGGCGTTTTCGTGTGAGCATTCTTTTTCGACCACGCTCGGCGCGGGCCGGCCGGACGCCGAGGATCTCAAGGAAGCCGAAACCTTCGCGCATGCTGTTACCGGCAAGCTCGCCGCGCTAGCGGCACTTGACACCCTGCCCGCTCCGATTGCTGTTGACGGAGACGCAGAAGCAGGCTACTATCAGCCGCGTGACCGCCATGGCGTTTTTATCGATATCCGCAAGGTGAAACCTCTGACAAGCGTTTCCTGCAACCAATGCGGTCTCTGCGCGGCGGTCTGTCCAATGGGGGCGATCGATCCGCAGGCTGTCAGCAAGGTGCCCGGCATCTGCATCAAATGCGGCGCCTGCATCAAAAAATGCCCGCAAGGCGCTAAATATTATGATGACGCGGGCTATCTCTATCACAAAGAAGAACTGGAAGCCATGTACGGCACAAGACGCGCCGCGAACAGTTTCTATCTCTGATAACAAAATGCCCCGACGGACTCTTCCCAGGAGGCTCATTTTCTGAGGCTCCTGGCACGTCCCGTCGGGGCTCTATTTTGTTTTTAGAAAGGTTCAGCCTTATGCCTCAGCCTGTGCCGGGGCCGGAGCTTCTTCCTTTACTGCCGGTTTTCTTTTTGCTCTCATGTTGTTGATCGCATTGGTCGGACATTCCTTTGCGCACATGCCGCAGTTCTTACACTTTTCCGGATCGATGTACGCATGGTTGTTCTCGATGGTAATCGCTTCGAATTTACACACCTTCGCGCACTTGCCGCAAGCGATACAGCCGTTGCTGCAAGCCTTGCGGGTAACCGCGCCCTTGTCCTCGGAGTGACACTGCACCACAATCTTATTCTTCGCCGGAGCGATGCGGATGACATGCTTCGGGCATGCTGCCGCGCAGGCGCCGCAGCCGGTGCAAAGCTCTCTGGCAACCACCGCGACACCGTCGCAGATCTTGATTGCGTCGAAGTTGCAGGCTCTGGTACAATCGCCCAGACCCAGACATCCGTACTTACACTGGTTCATGCCGCCAAACAGATTTGATGCCGCGCTGCAGGTCTGAATGCCTTCATACTCCAACAGGGATTTTGCGGCCTGTTTGTTGCCATTGCACATCACAGTCGCTACCTGCGGTTCCGCGGAACCTGCTTCAATGCCCAAAATCGCTGCCAAAGCCGCCGCGCAATCCGCGCCGCCGACCGGACATTTGTTCGGGCCAACGCCTTCCGGATCTGCCGCCAAAGCTGCCGCGTAATCATCGCAGCCCGCGAATCCGCAGCCGCCGCAGTTCGCGCCCGGAAGCGCTTCTCTTAATTTTACAACTGTTTCGTCTACCGGTACGAAGAATACCTTCGCCGCGATCGTCAGGATGACAGCAAAGACGAAACCAAGCGCTACAACCAATAATACCGGTGTTAAAATTGGATTCATTCTTTTCGCCTCCTTCTTATACTAAGCCGCCGAATCCCATGAACGCAAGGGACAGGATAGCCGCAGTTGTCATTGTGATAGGAACTCCCTGGAACGGCGCGGGAACAGCGGTATTGCCTTCCAGCTTCTGTCTCATTCCGGAGAAGATGACCATCGCGAGCAGGAAGCCTACGCCGGCGCCGAGAGAGTTGATCAGAGCCAGACCGTAGCCATAGCCCGCGTCGATGTTGTTGATACATACACCGAGTACCGCGCAGTTGGTCGTGATCAGCGGAAGGTATACACCCAGGGACTTATGCAGTGCCGGAATGAATTTTTTGAGTACCATTTCCACGAACTGTACCAGTGCAGCGATAACGAGAATGAATACGATGGTCTGTAAATAAGCGATTTCAAACTTGTTCAGAACAAGCATGATTGGCCATGTTGCTGCTGTCGCGAGCACCATAACGAAGGTAACCGCGACGCCCATGCCGACAGCGGAATCTAATTTTTTAGATACGCCGAGGAACGGACAAATTCCGAGGAATTGAGCAAGAACATAGTTGTTTACTAAAATCATACCGATTAAAATACTCAGCCACTGTGCCATTATGCTTCAACTCCTTTCTTTTCGATTGTCACGCCGTCGAGCTCGGAAATGCACTTTTCCTGCTGGCACATGCTAGCAAGCGCACAGCCCTGGCATCCGAAGTCTCTCGGCTTTTTGCCCTTGGAGGCAAGAATCTTATTCACAACTGCAATCGCGCAGGCATAGACGAAGAAGCCGCCCGGAGCCAGTGCGATGATCAGCATCGGGTGTTCGGAAATGAACGGAATGGAAACGGTCAGCTTCTGTACCAGCTCTTCGCTTCCCAGGAAGAATCCGGAGAAGATCGTGCCGTTGCCGATGATCTCTCTGACTGCACCGATGCAGGTCAGGGAAAGGGTGAAACCAAGACCCATGCCGACGCCGTCTAATGCGGAATCCAGCACGCCGTTCTTGTTTGCGAACATTTCGGCTCTGCCCAGAATGATACAGTTTACTACGATCAGCGGCAGGAATACGCCGAGGGAATTGTACAGCGGTTCAGCAAATGCCTGTACGATGAACTGTACCAACGTTACGAATCCTGCGATAACGACGATATAGCATGGGATTCTGACTTTATCCGGAATGATCTTCGCGAGCAGCGAGATTACGATGTTGGAACAAATCAGTACCGCTGTCGCCGCGATACCCATACCCATACCATTAAACGCGGAGGATGTCGTCGCGAGTGTCGGACAAGTACCCAGCAATAATACGAGGTTCGGGTTTTCTTTGATGATGCCCTTTGTGAGGACTGCTAATCTATTTACTTTTTCTTTCATTAGTTAGCACCTCCTATTGCTTCAAATTGCGCAAGTGCCGCGCAGACTCCCTGGTAAACACCGTTGGAGGAAATCGTCGCGCCGCTGATGAAAGTCACCGCGGAATCACCCTTGATGTTGTCAGCGTTCGCGAGTTCTGTCAGACCCTTGTACTGCTCCAGATAACCGGAGTCATGCGCCTTGGTGCCAAGACCCTTGGTATCCGCATGTGCCGTAACCTTCACGCCTGTGATCGCGCCTTCGCTGTCGATACCGACCATTTCGGTCAAAAGACCGCCGAAGGAAGCTGTCTTAACGGTGACGACCATGCCGACGCCGTCCGCAACGTAGCAGTCCTCGACAAATACCTTGTCAGGTACTGCAACGACCAAATCTCCCTCATACTTGGTGAAAGAGGTCGCTGCCGGAAGCAGCTCCGCTCTCGCCGCGTCAGCTGCTTTTGCAGTGTTGTCTGCGATGATCGGTGCAGTGATGGAGTTTACGTAAGCCAGCGCGAAGGTAATGACCAGACAAATCGCTACCAGTACCACGGTTGGCTGTATGTATTCTTTAAAGCTATTACTTTTCATTTTTTTTCGCACCTCCATACATTCTCTTCTGGAAGAAGCTGTCGATGAGCGGTGTCAGGCAGTTCATGATCAGGATGGAGAAGGAAACACCTTCCGGATACTGACCCCACAGTCTGATCATCATCGTAATCAGACCGCAGCCGATACCAAAGACAACTTTTCCGCCCGGTAATAACGGAGTCGTGACATAGTCGGTCGCCATGAAGAACGCGCCGAGCATCACGCCGCCTGCCAGCACGTGGAAGATCGCCATGTGGAGCGCGTCTCCGCCTGTTGCGCCGTAGTAAATCGCTGCGAATACGAATACCGTACCGATGAAGCAGGCCGGAATGATCGGGCTGATGATCTTCTTCCAGATCAGGAACAGACCGCCGATCAGAAGCGCGATCGCGCTGACTTCGCCCATGGAACCGCCGATATAGCCGAGGAACATTTCCATGTTGGTCGGCAGTTCAGCCGCATTACCCTCAGCCAGTACGCCGAGCGGTGTCGCTGTAGAGGTCGCGTCTGCCGCCATTCTCGGAGCCGGCCATGTGGTCATTTCGGTCGCGAAGGAGATGAACAGCACGATTCTGGCTGTGATCGCCGGATTCGCGACGTTCTTGCCAATGCCGCCGAATAACTGCTTGATGACGATAACCGCGACGAAGCAGCCGACGATGGCAATCCAGTAAGGAAGACCGGAAGGTACGTTGAACGCGATCAGTACACCTGTCAGAACCGCGCTCAGGTCGCCGATGGTCTGTTTTTTGTGCATCAGTTTATTCCATGCCCATTCGAAGAATACGCTGGCAACAGCGCAGACCAGGGTCAGGGAAATGACTCTCGCTCCAAAAACGTAGATACTTACCAAAAAAGACGGTGCCAGTCCGATGAGCACCATCATCATGATTCTGGTGGTGTCCATATTGGTCACGATATGCGGAGCGGAGGATACTAATAAATTATTGTAAGTTTTCTTATCCATTATTTAATTCCAGCCTCCTTTACTACTGCTTTTCCAAGCTTGTTCATGAAGCCGAGCGGTCTTCTCGCCGGACAGATGTAGGAGCAGCTGCCGCATTCCATGCACTGCATGACCTTGAGGTCGGAGAGTGCCTGCGCGTCTCTTGCTTCATACGCCTTTGCAAGCGCGGTCGGAATCAGACCGAATGGACATGCCTGGTGACATCTGCCGCAGTTGATGCAGCCTGTTTCTTCCTTCACCATGGACTGTGCCTTGGAGAAAGCCAGAATCGCGTTATTGTTCTTAACGATCGGCATCTCGTCCGAGAAAATCGCTCTGCCCATCATCGGGCCGCCCATTAAGATCTTTTTCGGTTCTTCTTTATAGCCGCCGCAGAATTCGATCACGTCGCAGATCTGTGTGCCGATCGGCGCCATGACGTTCTTCGGAGTCGCAACCGCGTCGCCGTCTACCGTCATTCTCTTTTGGATCAGCGGCATGCCGGTTCTGAAATACTGACCGACAAACGCGATGGTCGTTACGTTGGAAAGGATGACGCCATGCTGGGCCGGAATTTCGCCGGCGTTCATGGTCTTGCCTGTGATTTCATAAAGCAGGACTCTCTCTGCGCCCTTCGGGTATCTTGCCTGCAGCTTGAATGTCTTGAGATTGGTGATGCCCTTTGCGGCAATCAGCTTGTCGAGGTGCTCGATGGCATCCGGCTTGTTTTCTTCGATGCCGATATAGCCCTCGTCCAGTCCGATGAACTTCATCAGAAGCTGGCAGCCCGCGATCAGATCTTCCGCGTCTTCAAGCATCAGTCTGTGGTCAGAAGTGATGAACGGTTCACATTCAGCCGCGTTGACGATTAAGGTATGTACCTCGTCGATATTCTTCGGGTTGAATTTGATGTGCGTCGGGAAGGACGCGCCGCCCAAACCTACCAAACCGCTGGCTCTGATCGCCTTGATGAATTCCGGCAGGTCGTTCGCTTCAGGAATCGTGATTCCCTCGTAAACTTCTTGTTTCTTGTCTGTTTCGATGACTACAAGTGTGTCTGTGCCGCCCATAGCGGAGCGCTGTTCCTCCAGACCCTTTACGGTACCGGAAACACTTGAGTGGATAGGTGCGCTGACAAAAGCATCGGTATCGCCAATAAGCTGTCCTACTTTTACATAGTCGCCTTTTTGTACTAATGGCTTGCAAGGTGCTCCTATATGCTGAGACATCGAAATTTTTACAACATCAGGGATTGGCATTACTTCCGTCGCACAACCGGCAGTGTGCTTGTAATGGCTCACATGAATGCTGTGTAAATGTTTTTGACTCATGTCTGTGAGACCTTCCTTTCTAAAAAATATACAAAATCATACGCCATATATTATACTACAATAAAAATCAAAAAGCACTAAAAACTTTTGATTCTTAGCGCTTCTTCTTGTATTTTCGCCATATTTTCGCCGAAAACCGCAAAAAAACAGTTATTTCCCGACGAAAACATCCCCCTCCGCGGTAATGCCGATGACCTTTTCGTCCGCGTCGCGCCGCGCCTTGACATAGGCAAGCACTTCTTCGGTCAGCACCTCGCCCGGGCAGGCGATCGGTACGCCCGGCGGATAAGGGATGAGGGACGACGCGCAGACTTTGCCTGCCGCTTCCGCAAGCGGCACGAGGACCTTTTCGCGCGGGAGCGCACGCCGCTCCAGTCTGGTCGTGAGCGCCGGCGGCTGCGCCATCTTCGCCGCGGTCACCGGCTTTCGCGCCGCGGTAATCTCCCGCAGCGCCGCAAGCAGCCGTTCAAAGTCAGATCGTGTATTGCCGATGCCGCTCATGCACATGATGATATTGCCCGTCACCAGCTCCAAAAAAATCCCCTGTTCCATCAGCAGATTCTCCAGTTCATTGCCGTTCACACCGTAGGCCGACAGATCGATATTCAGCTTGGTATGATCCAGCGTCGGCGTTTCCATGATGACAAGTCCGGGGATCTTCTTGACTTCTTCATAGAACCAGGTCAGACTCTCCGCCCACGCGCGCGTCAAAGCCTCGCCCTTTTCCAGCAGAAGGTCCGCGTTGATGTCCAGCGTCGCCATCAGCGGGTAGGACGGGCTGGAGCTTTCGATCATCTGGAGCTTGTCCTCCAGTACATGACAGTTCACACGGTCCGTGCAGACATTGAGCAGCGCGCTCTGCGTCCACGACGCCAGTGTCTTGTGGATGCTGTTGATGACCAGATCCGCACCCAAATCTTCCGCCGCCCGTGGGAAGCCGTCGATGCCGTATTTATCAAAAAATTTCAGATGCGCACCGTGCGCCTGATCGACAATCAAGACCTTGCCTCGGTCGTGCGTGACCTTTGCAATCGCCTGAATGTCGCTGCAGATGCCGTAATAATTCGGCGATGGCAGGATCACTGCCTCTGCCTCCGGATTTTCATCCAGACAGCGCGCGATCTCGTCCGCGGAGATGCCGCCCAGCACGCCGTAAGCCTCTAAAGTCTCCGGATAGGCGTAGATCGGCATAATATCGCCTAATTGCAATGCGTTAAAGACAGACTTATGGCAGTTTCGCGCCATGACCAGCTTGCCGCCTTTGCCGACCGCGGTGAGGATCGCCGCAATCAGACCGCCGGAGCTGCCGTTGATCAAAAGATACGACTGCTCGACCTCATATAAGGCGCGATACTTCGCCATCGTTTCGGCGATAATGCCTTCTGTCTGAAATAAATTGTCCGCGCCGGGGATTTCTGTAATGTCGCAGTCCATGATCTGCTCCAAAAACGCGCCGTATCCGTTTTCACGATAGATACGCGCCCCCTTATGTCCCGGCATATGAAACGATACCGGCTCCTGCTGCGCGTGCAGCTGTAAGAAGTCTCTGATTGCCTTGTTCAATATCTTGCCTTTCTGTCTTTCTATCACAATCTTGCAGGCTCACATCTTAAGCAGCCTCAGAGTCTCGCCGTCCGCGAGACTGCTCGCGCGCGCCGCGCGTTTGTCTTTTTGCCTGCGGCAGCGTTATGCTTACTGCAATTTCCCAAAGATTTCGTTTTCCATCAGCCCGTCCGCGCGCATCAGGTTCTGCATCGTCGCGATGTCTGCGGAGATGTCGATGCTCTCGGAGAGGAACAGCTTGTCGAGCTGCTTCTCGAAGGCCGTGATCATCGTATCCATCGTATCCTCGATCTGCCGCTTGGCATCGCTGATGTTTGTGCCTTCCACGCCCTGCGCATCCAGCTTTTCGTAGCGGGTGAGCAGTTTTAAGCTCGTCGGCAGATAATAATCCATGAATTTACGCATACCGCTGAGCTTTTGCGGCTGTTCCTTGGCGAGCTTAAAGATCTTAGCGGTCAAGTCCTCCAAGCGGCTGATCTTCGCTGACATTTGCTCGCCCGGAATGCGGTCGTTAAGCTCCCGCAGTTCCTTAAGGGTCCGTTCATATTCGTCCATGTTATCGGCCTTGGCCTTTGCCGCGCGCGCCTCAGCCTCCGCCTCGGCTCGCGCCTTCTTGGAGATCGGCGCCTCGCCTCGTATAACCAGACAATCCGAACGCATGTCCAGATATGCCTTTTCGCCAAACAGGCCAAAATCAACGCAGCGCTGTAAAATCCGTTCCGTCTTGCCGCGGGACGCCGGAAGCGCCTCCGCGACCTCATCGATCAAGATGTAGTCCGCGTCGCCGACAATGGCGCGCACCCGCTTGCGCTTTCTCTCCGCCGCGCGCATGCCTGCCGATACCATCAGCATGACCACGCCGCCGAGCAGCCACAGAGAATCGGTGATGACATCCCGCAGCGCGTAGCTGATGCCGGTTCCTTCCTTGTGGCACCAGACCAGATACTGAATCGAATCCGGCAGTTCAATCACGCTGAACACGCACAGCAGGATCCCCAAAATCATCCAAAGCTTACGCGTATTGATCTTCTTTTTGCTAAAAGGAGCGGAAGCCCGCGCTGCCCGCGCGCCCTCCGCGGTTCCATTCTGTGTTCCCTCGGCAGGGAAGCCGTCGCTTGCCTCCGCGGAGGCTGCTTCCGCCGAACCTTCTTTATCCTCAAAGATTTTCGCGACCAATAGGCAGATCGCGATCGGCCAGCCTCCGATGATAAACATCACCACAATCAGCCAAGTCGGAATGTGATAGCTGCCGTTTGGATTGCGGAACTGGTCGGTAAACTTCTTTTTTTGATTTGGATTCATCGTTTCCCCCTGTATGTGCTTCTTTCTTCGCGCGCGTCTTGCTTTCGCGCGCAGTCTAGGCACAGTATAGCACCTTGACCCCCAAAATGCAATCTTTCAATACAAAAATGCCCCCGGAAAATCTTTTTCCGAGGGTCATGGCGCAGGCCGCGTCGAAACTTTTTTGTGCGTTAAATTTCCAGCCCCGTACTGATGTTGCGCATGAAATCCTGCACATTAGTCACAATTCCTTTGGCTGCGAGGCTGCCGCGGTCGCCGAGTTTGTTCGCCGCGAATTCCGAGGTATCCACCATATAAAAATGTACCGGCCTGATCGTGCCGTCCGCGAGCACGCGGTAGGTCGGCGTCATATTGCCGGTTGCGATCGTATGCAGCACCGTCGCCATGCCGATGACCGTCGTCGCCTTACGCACATGGGAGCGAATCGTATCCTGCCCCACGTAGGTATGCTCGTAAACCTCCGGCAGCGGGCCGTCATCACGAATCGAGCCGTTGAGCACAAACGGCACGTTGTGCTTGACACAGTTGTAAATAATACCGCTGTGGATGCCCTCGCCCTCGATGAACGCCGGAATGGAGCCGTAGGTGTTAATCGCGTTGATCGTATCCAGATGGTTGTAATGACCCATAAAATGCAGCTTCTGGTTCTCGATATCGCAGCCGAGCGCCGTTCCCAGATAGCCGCCCTCCAGATCGTGTGTCGCCAGCGCGTTGCCCGCGAGCAGCGCCTGACAATAGCCTTGCGCAATCAGTTCTCCCATCACGCGCCGCGCTTCTACGTCAAAGCTGCATGCCGGTCCCAGCACCCAGACAACATAACCGTTATGTTCTTTTTCATAGCGGAGCAGCTCCACGAGATCCTTATAGTCCTGTGTGAACGAGGTTTCTCTGCTTCGGGACTGACGGAACGCAAAGGTATTCTTGCTGTCCTCCTCGCCCTCGCGCAGCCAGCAGTCATCATGCACATAGATGCCTTCGCTCGCGTCCTCTGTTCTGCCGACGACGACCGAATCGCCTTCCTTGATATTGCGGAATTCTACGACGCGAATCTTTTCACCGTCCCAGATCGGTACCGCGTCCATGCGGCTGTCCTCCGCCAGATACCACTTGCCGTCTATCTTAAAATATTCCGGAAAGATTGAGGTCGCGTGAAACCCCTTTGGCGCCGCCTTTGCGCGCGGCGCCTTAACCAGTGTCGCGTTCGGCGCGCTCGCGAATCTCTCTTCTGTAAAATCCGGTTGTATATATTTCGCTAATTGAAAACTCATCTTCATCACTCCTTCTTGCTTCTGACTGTGCTATCATACCACAAAAAAAAGCAGAACGAAATACAGAATCAATTCTGTACATAATTCTATATTTTATCTCGCATATTCCATATATTCTATTGAAATCCCAATAAGAATCGTCTATACTGTATTCTATATAATAAAATACACAAAAAATAAATTTTTATTTTTTTTAGTTTTTAAGCTGTAAATCGCAGTTTTGTAACGGAACAGGAGTATCATGTGAAAAAGAAAAATTCCAAAAACACCAAGGGCAAGATCGTCTCTGCCGCCTGGCAGCTATTTTACGAGCAGGGCTATGACAACACCACCGTCGAGGAAATCGTCGATGCCTCCGGCACCTCGCGAGGCTCCTTCTACCACTATTTTGACGGCAAGGCCGCACTGCTCAGCTCGCTTTCGTATCTCTTTGACGAAAAATATGATGAGCTGGCCGAAAGCATGAATCCGGACCTTTCCTCCATCGAGAAGCTCAACCTTATGAATCAGGAGCTGTTTCTGATGATTGACAATACCGTATCGGTAGACCTGCTGAGCCAGCTCTTCGCGACCCAGCTCATCACAAACGGTGAGCGTCACATGATGAGCCCGAATCGTACCTATTATAAGCTGCTGCGTCAGGTCATCAGCGAAGGGAAACAGAATGGCACCTTCCGCGAGGAATTTTCTGTTAATGACATTGCCAAAGCCTATGCAATGTTCGAGCGCGGGCTGATGTATGACTGGTGCATTTCCGGCGGCAGCTACTCCCTGTGCCAGTATTCGCAGAGTGTCCTGCCGCTGTTTCTTAAAAGCTTCTGCACTTAAGATTCCGCTTTCCTTTATTACAGACACATCGTCATATACAGTGGAATGCGGATTATATTCTCTTCTACGGACAAATCTTTTGCGCAGATCATATACCTTTCCTGTACCTTTGTCTGATATTTCCCCGCAAACATATCAAAGGACTTATGGTTTTTATATCCTGAGGATTTCACTTCAATCGGGCACAGCTTTTTATTTCTGACCAAAAGAAAATCAATCTCATATTTATTTGGTTTCCTGCCTTCTCCCCCGGAAATCTCAAACTCATGGAAATATAATTCGTAACCTCTGCTTCTAAGCATTTGAGCTACAAGATTTTCCATAATCATGCCCTGATTGATCCCAAGCCTGTCAAAAATAAGCGATTTATATAAATCCTCCTCCGTGTCGTCACGGTTTTTCATAATCTGGGATACGAGCAGGCCCGTATCGCCCATGTATAATTTAAAATTGCGTCTGTCTGCATGCAGTTCAAGCGCAACTTCCGGCGACGTCGTATTGACACACAAATTGGCGATCATGGATTCCGCAACAAAATCAATCGCCCCGATATAATTTTGATACCTTGCGTTTTTTTCTACGCCAGCCATACGAAAATGTGAATTCCGATTGGAAAGCTGCTCCGGGATCGTTTTGAAAATGATCGATGCTTTCTCGTTACTGTCGTTATCATGTTTCTTAAGGTCGTCTTCGTAAAGGGAAAGAATATTTCTCTTTATGAAATCGATCTCCCGATAGGTTCTCCCCTCGACGAATGCCGACACCGCCTGCGGCATTCCACCTACTGCCATATAGGTGCGAAAGGTCTGCATGATTTTTCGGTGCACAGCATCCCCCAGCGGCTTTTTCTTTTCAAACGCATAGCGAATTGCATCTGCGGTAACGGTATCGCTCTTCGCCCACAGGAACTCTTCAAAATCCATCGGAAACATCTTGATTTTGAATTCCTCCGATGGGATTAAAATATCGCTTACATTTTTCTTTATACTGATCAGCGAACCCGTTTCGATATAATCATATCGCCCATCCTGCACCAAAAACTTGATTGCCTGCCGCGCAGCTGGAAACAGCTGCACCTCATCAAAAATGATTACGGATTTTCCTTTCGGCAGATCTCTGCCTTTGAGCAAAAAAAGATTCCTGAAAAACACATCAAGCTCACCGATATTCTCTTCAAAATTGCGGCGGACATCCTGACTTTCCTGCGCAAAGTCAAGAATCATGTGATCCTCATACTCGTTCTTCGCAAACGCAAGGGCAATCGTACTTTTACCGATACGGCGCGCGCCTTCTATCATAAGCGCGCTTTCGCCATGCGAAACAGTTTTCCACTCCAGCATTTTGCTGTATATCTTTCGCTTAAAAACCATATTCACTTCGTCGAGTAGACAATCTCGACCTTCCTTTCTCAAATTTATCGATTGTGAAAGGCCTGCCTATTGCCCCTCACAGAACCGTACGTGCGGTTTTCCCGCATACGGCTCTTCAAACCAACGTCGGTTTCCAGTTCCAAATATCGGTTGTCAGATGTGGCTCTTTCACATAATATTTCCATACTCGGAGAAACTTTGTATATCGAAACTTTCCTTTCTGATCTCTGCGATTCAGCATCCTATACGTTGCATACTTCACATATTTATAGAATCCCTGTATCGCGTGAAAATTCCCACTGACTCCATAATAATTGTAGTGTCCCGCCAACGAAAGGTTGATTAACCTCATTGTGTCTGCAACCGGTTTCGTCAGCCTAGTCTTAAGCCATGCTTTCGCTGCCTGCTTCTTCATTTTCTGTTTCTTCTTGCTGGTTCTCACTCCAAGGCGATATTTCCCTCCCCTTGTTTTCGTGTTGAAGAATGTAAATCCCAGAAAGTCGAAATCTTCCTTTGTTCCTTTGAAGCGGCCTATTGGTAAGATTCTGGTCTTATCCTCTGCCACTTCCAGTCCAAATTTTGCCAACCGTGTCCTCAATAACTCCAGTACCCTTTTCGCTTCTTCCTCATACTGGAACATCAGCAGAAAATCATCCGCATAGCGTACGTAGTAGATCTCGCCTCTTACGTATTGCTTCAATATTCTTTCGCACCATAGGTCTAATACATAGTGAAGATATACATTTGCCAGTATTGGCGATATCTGTCCTCCCTGTGGGGTCCCTTTGTCGCTTTCCAGTATTGCTCCGTTTTCCACAATTCCGGATTTGAGGAATCTGCTTATATACCGCAGGAAGTTCTTATCTGCTATGTCATGTTCCAGAAATTTCATGAGCCATCTTTGGTCTAAGTTGTCAAAGAATCCCTTGATGTCCGCATCTAGTATATAGTTCACTTTTCTGGTCATGATTGTCTGGTTGATATATTTAACAACGTCATGTGCCCTTCTGTTCGGTCTGAATCCATAGGAACAGTCCAGAAACCGTGGTTCATATACATCGTTTAATATTTCCGCCATTACGCTTTGTACCAGTCTGTCCTCATAGGCAAGTATCCCTAATGGACGCATTTTTCCATTCGGCTTGGGAATGTAGGTTCGACGTGCCGGCTGTGGGATATATTTAAATGTTTTCATGCGCTTGATAAGTTCCCGCACGTTTTCATCTAAATTACTTTCGTATTCTTCCTTTGTCACGCTGTCGATCCCTACCGCTTTTCCTGTTTTCTGATGCCGGTGGGCTTCTTTAAGACTTTCTTCATTGACACGGTTGATAAGCGTTGTCAGCTTTGCATATTTCTCTGACTGATACCTTATCCCCTTCAGTTCATGTTCCATGCTTTTCTGAGCCTCCTGTACTCTGCATGTTTTGCCTTTGGCGATTGTTGATTTGCTGACTCCTTTGCTCCGTCTGCTTTCACAGATTTCATCGCTACTATGAATCAGTCCGACTTCTGTACACCCATAGACCGCACTCCATTTACAAGACTTCGTTTGGTTTTACTGTTTTGCAGAGATGTACAGACCTCCCAGGTACGCTTGATCTACCTTGCATACTCGCCACGCCCTTGGACCCCGGTGGAACCTTAACATTCTTGCGATAACGAATGCTAATTGCTGTCTGCGGTATAAGAGAATACATCGACTTCCACTCTCTATAACTTACGGGGCTGATTAGCTTCACGCTTTCGCATTGCGGCTCTTATGCTCCTTTGCCTACGCTTAAACCTAACCTCGCGGCTTCGGCTCCAAGGCTAAGTACTGGCTGTTCGCTAAACTTTACCAGAGTAGGAATTTCACCCACTTATATTTCAAGCGCCGAACTGGCGCACCTCCTAAAAGATATTATACCCGAATTTACGAAATCCGCAAATGTTTTTCTCTCGTTTTTAACGAAATCTGCAAATGTTTTTCGCTCGTTTTTAACGAAATCCGTAAATGTTCAATATCTGATTAGCCTGAGACATGCAAAAAGTCTGCACCGCAATGCAGACTTTTTGCATATTCAAATCTTTTCAATCTGTCCCGCAAAATGCGCAGGGAAAGCGTCTATGATAGACGCAGGATTTTTCGTTCACCGCTAGGAAACCTGAACGCGAAGCGCGGAGCATACATGTAGTATGTGAGCACTGAGCGATTCGCAGTTGACACCGCGGTGGGCGAAAAAGACAAGTCAAATGCGCAGAAAAAATCGCCTGTGGCTAGGCGACAAGTCGGCGACCCGCGGAGTATACTGAAGTACATGAGCAGGGAAGCGCGACGCAGTCAATAACGCCACAGACGGTTTTGACAAGCATTTTATATGACGCAGGAAATTTTTCGTTATGCAAGGCGCACGATGCAGAACGAAGCGGAACGTACTATGCGTACGTGAGCATCGGATTTGCAGCGAGCAACACAGCAGAACGGAAAATTAACAAGTCATTATTCGATGATCTCGGTAACAACACCAGAACCTACAGTTCTGCCGCCTTCACGAATCGCGAATCTCAGTCCCTCTTCGATCGCGATCGGAGTGATCAGGTTGATCGTCATCACGATGTTGTCGCCAGGCATGCACATCTCTGTGCCTTCCGGAAGCTGCAGATCGCCGGTTACGTCAGTTGTTCTGAAATAGAACTGCGGTCTGTATCCATTGAAGAACGGAGTATGTCTGCCGCCTTCTTCCTTCTTCAGTACGTATACCTGTCCTTTGAACTTGGTATGCGGATGAATGGTGCCCGGCTGGCACAGTACCTGTCCTCTTTCGATTTCGTTTCTCTGTACGCCTCTTAAGAGTGCGCCGATGTTGTCGCCTGTCTCTGCTCTGTCAAGAAGCTTTCTGAACATTTCGACACCGGTTACAACGACTTTTCTCTTCTCTTCCGTCAGACCTACGATCTCAACTTCGTTACCTACTTCGAGTACGCCTCTTTCTACTCTGCCGGTCGCTACGGTGCCACGTCCGGTGATGGAGAATACGTCTTCTACCGGCATCAGGAACGGCTTGTCATTGTCTCTTTCCGGTTCCGGAATGTAGCTGTCTACTGCTTCGAACAGTTCAACGATCTTGTCGCCCCAAGGGCCTGCAGGATCTTCTAATGCCATTAACGCAGATCCTCTGATGATCGGTGTGTCATCGCCAGGGAAATCATAGTCGTCCAGTAATTCTCTGACTTCCATTTCTACAAGGTCAAGCAGCTCTTCGTCGTCTACCATGTCGCACTTGTTCAGGAATACGATGATATACGGTACGCCTACCTGTCTGGAAAGCAGGATGTGCTCTCTGGTCTGCGGCATCGGACCATCTGTTGCAGCTACTACCAGGATCGCGCCGTCCATCTGCGCAGCACCGGTGATCATGTTCTTAACGTAGTCAGCGTGGCCCGGGCAGTCTACGTGTGCGTAGTGTCTGTTCGGTGTTTCGTATTCTACGTGCGCGGTGGAGATGGTGATACCTCTTTCTCTTTCTTCCGGAGCCTTGTCGATCTGGTCGAATTCTACGTTTTCGCCCAGGCCGTATCTCTGGTGCAGTACTTTGGTGATCGCCGCGGTCAGCGTAGTCTTACCATGGTCAACGTGGCCGATGGTACCGATGTTAATATGCGGTTTGGTTCTTTCAAATTTCTGTTTTGCCATTTTTCATTTCCTCCTATAAAAGGTTTCTCATATCATAATGGGTTATTTATTGATTTTTTCGATTAAGTTATCCGGCAGCTTTTCGAAGTGGTCCATCTGCATCACATACACGCCGCGGCCTTGCGTCTTGGAACGCAGGTCGGTCGCGTAGCCGAACATTTCGGACAGCGGAACGAACGCTCTGATCGCGACCGCGCCCATGTTCATGTCGGAACCTTCGATTCTGCCTCTTCTGGAAGAAATATCGCCGATGACATCGCCCATATAATCTTCCGGAACGGTGACTTCCACCTTCATGATCGGTTCGAGCAGAACCGGTTTCGCCTTTTTCGCCGCTTCTCTGAATGCCATGGAAGCCGCAATCTTGAAGGCCATTTCGGAGGAGTCGACTTCGTGGTAGGAACCGTCGTACAGTTCTACGCCGACATCGACAACCTGATAGCCCGCGATCGGGCCGTTTTCCATTGCCTCGACGATACCTTCTTCGATCTTCGGAATGTATTCCTTCGGAATCGCGCCGCCGACGATGGAATTCTTGAATTCGAAGCCGGAACCGGCTTCTCTCGGATAAACTCTGATCTTAACGTGACCGTACTGACCACGTCCGCCGGACTGCTTCGCGTACTTGTTGTCGATATCAGCAGTACCTGTGAGCGTTTCTTTGTAGGAAACCTGCGGCTTGCCGACGTTCGCTTCGACCTTGAATTCTCTCAGAAGTCTGTCTACGATGATTTCCAGATGCAGCTCACCCATACCGGCGATGATCGTCTGACCTGTATCTGCGTTGGTGTATGTCTTGAAGGTCGGGTCTTCTTCCGCCAGCTTCGCGAGCGCGATACCCATCTTCTCCTGGCCTGCCTTCGTCTTCGGCTCAATCGCGATTTCGATAACAGGGTCAGGGAAGTTCATAGACTCCAGGATAACTTCCGACTTTTCGTCGCAAAGCGTGTCGCCTGTCGTTGTGAACTTCAGACCTACCGCTGCCGCGATGTCACCGGAGTAAACCTCTTCGATCTCCTGACGGTGGTTCGCGTGCATCTGCAGGATACGGCCGATTCTTTCCTTCTTGCCCTTCGTGGAGTTGTATACGTAGGAACCTGTTGTCAGGGTTCCGGAGTAAACTCTGAAGAAAGCGAGTTTGCCGACAAACGGGTCAGCCATGATCTTGAACGCGAGCGCGGAGAACGGTCCCTTATCGTCAGCGACTCTCTCTACTTCCTCCTCGGTTACCGGATCGATACCCTTGATCGGCGGGATATCCAGCGGAGACGGCATATAGTCAACCACGCCGTCAAGCATCATCTGGACGCCCTTGTTTCTGTAAGCAGATCCGCAGAACATCGGCACCATACGGCCCGCGATGGTCTCCTTTCTGATTACGTCTTTGATTTCTTTTACAGTAAATTCTTCTCCCTCGAGGAACTTCATCATCAGCTCTTCGTCTGTCTCCGCGACGGATTCGATGAGCTTTTCTCTCCATTCCTGCGCGAGGTCGGCCATGTCAGCCGGAATTTCGGTAACTTCGAATTCCTTACCCAACTGGTCCTTATAAATCTCTGCGTTCATCTCTACTAAATCGATAATTCCAATGAAACTATCTTCAGCACCGATTGGTAATTGGACCGGAACGGCATTTGCCTTGAGTCTGTCTTTTACCATTTGGACAACTCTAAAGAAATCCGCCCCCATAATGTCCATTTTATTAACAAAGATCATTCTTGGTACGCCGTACTTCTCAGCTTGTCTCCAAACTGTTTCAGACTGAGGTTCAACACCACCCTTTGCGCAAAGTACTGTTACTGCACCGTCCAGAACTCTGAGAGATCTTTCAACTTCTACAGTAAAGTCTACGTGACCCGGAGTATCGATTATGTTAATTCTGTGGTTTTTCCATTGTGCTGTAGTAGCTGCAGAGGTTATCGTGATACCACGTTCCTGCTCCTGCTCCATCCAGTCCATGGTCGCGGCGCCTTCGTGCGTTTCACCCAATTTATGCGTTTTACCTGTATAGAACAAAATTCTCTCGGTCGTGGTAGTCTTGCCCGCATCGATGTGAGCCATAATACCAATGTTTCTTGTCTTTTCTAACGGAAAACTTCTTGGCATACGTATATCCTCCCTTCTACTTTTCTCTTAATTCTTCTTTTCAAAACCTGCACCCGGGATTACCATCTGAAGTGCGCGAACGCTCTGTTCGCGTCAGCCATCTTATGCGTATCTTCCTTCTTCTTTACAGACGCGCCTGTGTTGTTCGCCGCATCCATAAGCTCTTTTGCAAGTCTTTCAGCCATGGTTCTTTCGCCTCTGGCTCTTGTATACTTCGTCAGCCATCTCAGACCTAAGGTCTGTCTTCTTTCCGGTCTGACTTCCACCGGAACCTGGTAGTTCGCACCACCGATTCTCTTGGCTTTTACTTCTAATACAGGCATGATATTGCTCATAGCCTTTTCGAATACTTCCAAAGGTTCCTCGCCAGTCTGTTCCTTGATCATATCAAAGGCACCGTAAACGATGGCCTGCGCGGTTCCCTTTTTACCGTCGAGCATGATACTGTTGATCAGCTTCGCAACAGTCACGCTTCCGTAAACCGGATCCGGAAGTACGTCTCTCTTTGGTATATTACCTTTTCTTGGCACTTCTCTTCCCTCCTCGCCGGATCTTTCCGATTCTATCTTATCTAGTACGGAACGATCTGCAAACTATAATTTAACGTTTTCATTGCACTTTGCTTCACCCGTCTGCCCACCCAGGAAAATCTTCCCGTCCGGATCTGTTTCCTGCGGCATACGGATTACTCTGGCCGAGCTGCAATCGAGTCTCTGACCAGTCTCAGCTAACGGGGTACTCGATCTGTCCTATACTAGGATGACCGTGAGCGCTTCTTTTATGCTGAAAAAAGAATGCTCTACCGCGTATTTTGGTTACACCGAAATCTTACTTTTTGGCTTTCGGTCTCTTTGCGCCGTATTTGGAACGAGCCTGCAGTCTGTTGTTTACGCCTGCGGTATCAAGGGTTCCTCTTACGATGTGGTATCTTACGCCGGGAAGGTCTTTGACTCTGCCGCCTCTGATCAGAACCACACTGTGCTCCTGCAGGTTATGGCCGATACCTGGAATATATGCAGTGACTTCGATTCCGTTGGTCAGACGAACTCTGGCAACCTTTCTCAAAGCTGAGTTAGGCTTCTTCGGCGTTACAGTCTTAACAGAAGTGCAAACGCCTCTTTTCTGTGGGGAATGCGTGTCAGTCGCGACTCTCTTCAGAGAGTTCATACCCTTGTTTAAGGCAGGGGCATTGGACTTCTTTCCTGCACTGGTTCTACCTTCGCGTACTAATTGGTTTATAGTAGGCATCCTTTTTCTCCTTTCTTCTGGAATGTATTTTGTTTTTTCAAGCCAAAACGACCTGTTGTAGATTCTTCAGGCCGGATTTGCTCGAAAGCGCTTATAATTATAACAGAAAATCCGGTCTCGTGTCAACCGCTATTTTGCGTTTCGCACGCGCTTTTACAAAGGTTTTACACGCGCCGCGTATGTTTTATAAGCTTTTCAGCGTTTTGCGCGCGCTCGCCTCACAGTATTGCTTCAGATGCAGCGGAGTATTCTTTTTGTTGACCATCGTACCGTTGCCGCGCACGCAGCCGCCCTCGCAGATCATGCCCTCGATAAAATTGCCGTCCAGCTTGCCGGCCTTCGCCTTGAGCAGCGCCGCGCGGCATTCCTCGACGCCGTTGGCGATCACTGGCTTGAACTCGAAATCTTCATGCCCGAGCTCCTTGAGCGCTTCCGCGATCGCCGCGGTCACCCCGCCGCTCTGCGCGAAACCTCTGCCATAGCAGGACGCGTCCTGCAGCTCCAGTTCCTCCACATCCGCGATGTCGATGCCGGTACTGTCAAACAACGCCTGCAGCTCCATGAAGGTCAGCACATGATCGATATACGGTTCTGCTTTTTCTGTCTTACGTTCGTATTTTTTGGCGATGCAAGGGCCGATGAACACCACGACTGCCCGCGGGTCCTTCGCCTTGATCGCGCGCCCCGTCATCACCATCGGAGACAGGGTGTCCGAAACCTTGTCCAAAAGCATCGGGAATTCGTTTCTGACATATTCTACAAAGGCCGGACAGCAGGAGCTGGTCAAAAATCCGCGTTCCAAAAGTTCCTCTGCTTCCGTAAGTGCCGTTTCGTCCGCGCCTGCCGCGACCTCCACGACCTCGTCGAAGCCGATGGCCTTGATCGCGCCGAATACCTTCGCAGTCGTCAGACCCGGATACTGTGACGCCACCGCCGGCGCGACAATCGCGTAAATGCGCTGTTGCTGCTGCTTCTTCGCCTGAATCGCGTGAATGACGCGAACGACTGCCGAAATATCATTGAGCGCGCCGAACGGACACTCGTAGATACAGGTACCGCAAACGATACACTTATCCTGGTCGATACACGCGCTGCCGTCCTCTGACATGCTGATGGCGTTCACCGGACAGGAACGTTCGCAAGGACGAATCATATTCGTAATCGCGTGATATTTGCAGGCGGAGGCACAGCGGCCGCACTCGATGCAGCGTTCCTTGTCGATATGCGCATATCCCTTCGTATCGATGCCGATGGCACCTTTTGGGCATACCGAACGGCAATGATGTGCCAGACAGCCTCGGCAGAGGCTCGTCACGACGTGCCCAGACTTTGGGCATTCATCACAGGCGATGTCCACAACCTGTACGGTGTCCTTGCTTCCATGATATTCCCCCAGACCAATGCGAATCCGCTCCGCGATGACCGCACGATCCTTATAGATGCAGCAGCGGCTCGGCGGCTCGCCCTTTTTGACGACCGCGTTCGCGATATCATTAAACGCCATGAAGGCATCTCTGCCTGCCCAGGTTTGTCTCGCCAGCTCACGCAGAACTTTGTATTTGATGATATCCACGCGGCTCTCAAAAATCTTCTCCTTTGCCATGTTTCTTCTCCTTTTTGAAATCAAAATATCGCGCGGCAATATTTTAAAACCATGATTACAAAATGGGGCGGATCGCTCCGCCCCACTCACATTTGCTGTCATTGCCCGCGTCAGAAGGTTTTACTCTTCCTCCCGCGTCGCTTCTTCTGCGTCGTTTCCTTCCGCGGCGTCCGCTTCCAAAGTATTCGCCTCTGCAGTCTCTGCCGCTTCTGAAGCTTCCTCGTCATCCTCATTATACAGAGTGATGTCCGCAGCTTCCGCCTCCTGCGCTTCGCTTTCAGCCTGCTCCTGCATCTCAAGGAAAGCTCTTTCCTCCTCCGCCGCGCGCGCGGCTTCTTCGGCCTGCTGTCTCTCGAAGTTTTCCATGATTTCCGCGTTGACACCGTAGTCAAGCTCGATGTTTCTGTAACGCTTCATACCGGTTCCCGCAGGGATCAGCTTACCGATGATCACGTTTTCTTTAAGGCCGAGCAGCTTATCGTTCTTGCCCTTGATTGCCGCGTCCGTCAGAACTCTGGTTGTTTCCTGGAAGGATGCCGCGGACAAGAAGGAGTTGGTCGCCAGCGACGCCTTTGTGATACCAAGGAGAATTCTCTTCGGTACGCATGGCTCTCCGCCTTCCTCCAATGCCTTCGCGTTGGCCTCTTCGATCTCGAACTTGCCGTACAATCCGCCCGGAAGCAGATCTGTATCGCCTGCGTCTTCAATCTTATATTTGGAAAGCATCTGGCTGACGATGACCTCTACGTGCTTATCGTTGATATCTACACCCTGCTGCTTGTATACACGCTGTACTTCCTTGAGCAGGTACTGGTATACGCCCTCAACACCATTCAGTCGCAAAATATCATGCGGGTTCAAAGGTCCGCGCGTGATCTGTCCGCCCGCGAATACCTGATCGCCCTCTTTGACATTGATTCTCGCACCGTAAGGAATGATATAGGTTCTGTCCTCTTCCTCGCCGCGTACGCGAACCTCTGTCTTATTATCTTTTCTCGCTTCAATCGAAATGACCGTTCCGTCCGCCTCACAGATCTCCGCAAGACCCTTTGGCTTACGCGCCTCGAACAGTTCCTCGACTCTCGGAAGACCCTGGGTGATGTCACCGCCGGCTACACCGCCTGTGTGGAAGGTTCTCATCGTCAGCTGTGTACCCGGTTCACCGATGGACTGCGCCGCGGTGATACCGACTGCTTCGCCGATGTTGACTTCTTCACCGGTCGCCAGATTGCGGCCGTAGCACTTCGCGCAGATGCCGGTTCTGGAATGGCAGGTCATGACCGAACGGATGGCGACGCTTTCGATGCCGCAGGCTTCGATGCGCTCTGCCGCCGGTTCGAGGATCTCCTCGTTCTGTTCTACAATGACTTCTCCACTGATCGGATCCACGATGTCATTGAGCGCGACTCTGCCGACAATACGCTGTTTCAACGGCTCGATGACTTCCTTGCCGTCGGTGAAGGCTCTGACCTCAACCCCTTCATCCGTACCGCAGTCGAACTCTCTGACGATCACGTTGTGCGATACGTCTACCAGACGTCTGGTCAGATAACCGGAGTCGGCTGTACGCAGCGCGGTATCGGCCAGACCTTTACGCGCGCCGTTGGAAGAAATGAAGTATTCCAAAATGGACAGTCCCTCACGGAAGTTGGACTTAATCGGGATTTCTACGGTCTTACCGGTCGCATTGGCCATCAGACCACGCATACCGCCGACCTGCTTAATCTGGTTCTTGGAACCACGGGCACCGGAGTTCGCCATGATGAACAGGTTATTCAAGGTTCCCAAAGACGCCATTAGCGCGTCCGCAACATCGTCTGTCGCCTTGGACCAGATCTTGATGATCGCCTCATAACGTTCCTGCGCGGACATCAGACCCATGCGGAACGCCTTTTCGTATTTATCTACTTCGGCTTCAGCGGCAGAGATGATCGCTTCCTTCTCGGCAGGAATCTCCATGTCGCTGACACTGATGGTCACAGCGGCCTTGGTAGAATACTTATAGCCCATGGACTTGATGTAGTCCAGCATAATGACTGTGCCGGTGTTGCCGTGTACTCTGTAACATTTGTCGATGATCAGACCCAGCTTCTTCTTGTCGCAGAGGAAATCAACCTCCAGCGAATACGGGTCTGCTGCTCTGTCCACGAAGCCCAGATCCTGCGGAATGCCCTGGTTGAAGATGAATCTGCCGACGGTGGATTCGACCAGTCTGCCTCTTTCATCTCCGTCGAGGAACATTCTCACCTTGACCTTCGCATGGATGCCGACCGTACCGTTCTGGTAAGCCATCAGCATTTCGTCGAGGTCTGTAAATACCTTGCCGTCGCCCTTTTCCGCGTAGGTATTTCTTTCTTCTACGCCCGGGTGCGTCAGATAGTAGCTGCCAAGGATCATATCCTGCGTCGGGGTCGTGATCGGAGATCCGTCCTTCGGCGCCAGAATGTTGTTGACGGAGAGCATCAGGAATCTTGCTTCTGCCTGTGCTTCTACGGACAGCGGTACGTGTACCGCCATCTGGTCACCGTCGAAGTCAGCGTTGAAGGCCGTACAAGCCAGCGGGTGCAGCTTGATTGCCTTACCCTCTACAAGCACCGGTTCAAACGCTTGAATACCCAGTCTGTGCAGGGTCGGCGCACGGTTAAGCATAACCGGATGCTCTTTGATGACGCCTTCCAGCACATCCCACACTTCCGGTCTGACCTTCTCGACCATTCTCTTGGCGCTCTTGATGTTATGCGCGTAGCCCTGCTCTACCAGTTCCTTCATGATGAAAGGCTTGAAGAGTTCCAGCGCCATCTTCTTCGGCAGACCGCACTGATAGAATTTCAGTTCCGGTCCGACGACGATAACCGAACGTCCGGAATAGTCAACACGTTTACCCAGCAGGTTCTGTCTGAAACGTCCCTGCTTGCCCTTGAGCATATCGGACAGGGACTTGAGTGGTCTCGCGCCCGGTCCTGTGACTGCTCTGCCGCGTCTGCCGTTATCGATCAAAGAGTCCACCGCTTCCTGCAGCATTCTCTTTTCGTTTCTGACAATGATGTCCGGCGCGCCCAGTTCGAGCAGTCTGTTCAGACGGTTGTTTCTGTTGATGACACGTCTGTACAGGTCATTGAGGTCGGAGGTCGCGAATCTGCCGCCATCCAGCTGTACCATCGGACGGATATCCGGCGGAATCACCGGGATCACATCCATGATCATCCATTCCGGCCGGTTGCCGGAAAGTCTGAGCGCTTCGATAACCTCCAGTCTTCTGACAATACGAATCTTCTTCTGCCCGGAAGCGTCCTTTAATTTTTTTCTTAAATCAGCGGAAAGCTCATCCAGGTCAATTGCCGCCAGCAACTTTTTGATGGATTCCGCACCCATGCCGGCTTCAAATCTGTCACCGTACTGCTCTTTCGCTTCGCGGTACTGCTGCTCGCTGAGAATCTCCTTATAGCCCAAGCCGGTGTCGCCCGGCTCAATGACGATATAGGAGGCGAAATACAGCACCTTTTCGAGATTTCTCGGTGTGACATCAAGGCAAAGCCCCATTCTCGACGGAATACCCTTAAAGTACCAGATATGAGAAACCGGAGCAGCCAGCTTGATGTGTCCCATTCTTTCTCTTCTGACCTTCGCCTTGGTGACCTCTACGCCGCAGCGGTCGCAGACAATCCCCTTGTAGCGGATTCTCTTGTACTTCCCGCAGTGGCACTCCCAGTCCTTCATCGGTCCGAAGATCCTTTCGCAGAACAGGCCGTCCTTTTCAGGCTTGAGCGTTCTGTAGTTGATGGTTTCCGGCTTGGTTACTTCACCATGAGACCATTCCAGAATCTTTTCCGGAGATGCCAGACTGATTTTCATCGATTCGAAATTATTTAATTCATAATCTTGATTTACGTTATTGTTCAAGGAGCCCCTCCCCTTTCTGTATTACTCGTTTCTGAAATTGTCGAATGCGAAGTCCTCCGCTTCCTGCAGATCGTCTTCGCTCGGTTCGTCGTCATCCGCGAGTTCTTCGCTGAAGCCCGCGTTCAGAACTTCTTCCTCACTGCCCATTTCGGTCTCTAAGTCCATGATGGCTTCGAGATTCGGCAGATCATCGTCGTATTCGGAAGACTCCTTGATTTCGATTTCTTCGTCATTTTCGGACAATACCTTAACGTCCAGGCCGAGTGCCTGCATTTCTTTAATCAATACCTTGAAGGATTCCGGAATGCCCGGCTTCGGAATATTTTCACCCTTGACGATTGCCTCGTAGGTCTTGACACGTCCCACGATGTCGTCGGACTTGACGGTCAGGATCTCCTGCAGAGTATACGCCGCGCCGTAGGCTTCGAGCGCCCAAACCTCCATTTCACCGAAACGCTGTCCGCCGAACTGCGCTTTACCGCCCAGCGGCTGCTGTGTAACCAGAGAGTACGGACCCGTACTTCTCGCGTGAATCTTATCGTCTACCAGATGGTGGAGCTTCAGCATATACATGTAGCCAACGGTGACAGGGTTGTCAAAATACTCACCGGTTCTGCCGTCTCTGAGTCTGAGCTTGCCGGTCTCCGGATAGCCGCATTCTTCCAGCAGGGACATGATATCTTTTTCGTTCGCGCCGTCGAATACCGGTGTGGAGATATACCAGCCTTTCTTCTTAGCGGCCAAACCCAGATGTACCTCCAGTACCTGACCGACGTTCATACGAGACGGTACGCCCAGCGGGTTCAGCATAACCTGCAGCGGCTGTCCGTTTTCCATGAACGGCATATCCTCTTCCGGCAAAATGCGGGAGATAACACCCTTGTTTCCGTGGCGTCCCGCCATCTTATCGCCGACGTTGATCTTTCTCTTGGTCGCGATATAGCAGCGTACCAGTTTGTTGACGCCCGGCGGCAGCTCATCGCCGTTTTCTCTGCAAAAGACCTTGACGTCTACCACGATACCGGTTTCTCCATGCGGCACACGCAGAGAGGTATCTCTGACTTCTCTTGCCTTTTCTCCGAAGATGGCGCGCAGCAGTCTTTCTTCCGCGGTCAACTCGGTTTCGCCCTTTGGCGTTACCTTGCCGACCAGAATATCGGAGGAGTTGACTTCCGCACCGATGCGGATGATACCTTCCTCGTCCAGATCCTTGAGCGCGTCATCGCCGACGTTCGGGATGTCGCGGGTAATCTCTTCCGGTCCGAGCTTGGTGTCACGTGCTTCGGATTCATATTCCTCAATGTGGAGCGATGTCAGCACATCGTCCATCAAAAGTCTTTCGTTTAAGATGATCGCGTCCTCGTAGTTGTAACCTTCCCAGGTCATGAAGCCGATCAGCAGGTTCTTGCCGAGCGCGATTTCGCCGAGATCCGTGGAAGGTCCGTCAGCGATGACTTCGCCGGCCTCCACGTGCTCGCCGTGCGCGACGATCGGGCGCTGGTTGATGCAGGTACCCTGATTGGAGCGTTTGAACTTGAGCAGGTGATAGGAATCTTTGCCGTTGTTGTCATCTCTGCGAATCACGATGGTGTCCGCGTCCACGAATTCAATGGTTCCGGCATGCTTCGCCAGAATCACGACGCCGGAGTCACGCGCAGCCTTGTATTCCATACCGGTACCGACGATCGGCGCCTCCGTTACCAACAGCGGTACAGCCTGACGCTGCATGTTGGAGCCCATCAGTGCGCGGTTCGCGTCGTCGTTTTCAAGGAACGGGATCATCGCGGTCGCAACTGATACTACCTGCTTCGGAGAAACGTCCATATAGTCGATTTTTTCTCTCGGCATCAGTGCGATTTCTCCATGTTCGCCTCTGGACGCGACCTTCGCGTTGACAAAGTGTCCGTCTTCGGTCAGTGGTTCGTTCGCTTGCGCGACGACCATCATTTCTTCTTCGTCTGCCGTCAGATAGTGAATCTCGTCGGTGACTCTGTGTGTTTCTTTATCTACCACTCTGTATGGCGTTTCGATGAAGCCGTACTGGTTGATGACGCCATAAGTGGTCAGCGAGCCGATCAGACCGATGTTCGGACCTTCCGGCGTCTCGATCGGACACATTCTGCCGTAGTGGGAATGGTGCACGTCACGCACCTCGAAGCCGGCTCTTTCTCTCGAAAGTCCGCCCGGTCCGAGCGCCGAAAGTCTTCTCTTGTGCGTCAGCTCGGCCAGCGGATTGTTCTGGTCCATGAACTGCGAAAGCTGTGAGCTTCCGAAGAATTCCTTGATTGCCGCGGTTACCGGTCTGATGTTCATCAGCGCCTGCGGTGTGGTCACCTCGATATCCTGCGTGGTCATTCTTTCCTTGACGACACGTTCCATTCTGGCGAGACCGATACGGAACTGGTTTTGGAGAAGTTCTCCGACTGTTCTCAGTCTGCGGTTGCCCAGATGGTCGATATCGTCTACGGTTCCGATGCCGTAATTCAAGTTGAGAATATAGCTGATGGAAGCGATGATATCTTCTATGATAATGTGTTTCGGAGAAAGGTCGTTCTTTCTCGCCGTAAGTTTTTCTTTTAATTCGTCCTCAGAGGCTGCCTCCGCGAGGATTTCCTTGAGAACCGGATAAAAGACCTTGTCCGCGACCTTCAGTTCCGACACGTCAAAATTGACGTATTGCTGCAGATCGACAAAGCGATTGCCGATAACCTTGGTTACCTGCCCTTCCTTTTCCTTATCCGTGCTGTATACGTAAATATATTCTACACCGGCATTCTCGATTTCAAATGCCAGATTTCTATCGATATGCTGTCCCTTTTCCGCGAGGATTTCTCCTGTTTCCGGATGGATGACGTCTTCTGCTGCCACAGCGCCCGCAATTCTGTTGGATAACCCTAACTTCTTATTATATTTATATCTTCCGACCTTCGCCAGATCATAACGCTTGGCGTCGAAGAAGAGCGAGTTCAAAAGCGCTTTGGCACTCTCGACAGTCGGCGGCTCTGCAGGACGCAGCTTCTTGTAGATTTCCTTCAGGCCTTCCTCGTAGTTGGCCGCGGAATCCTTCTCCAGCGTCTTCATCAGTCTCGGGTCCTCACCGAAGATGTCGATAATCTCCTGGTCGCTGCCGAAGCCGAGCGCTCTGAGAAGCGTCGTTACCGGCTGCTTACGGGTACGGTCCACTCTGACGGAAATAATCTCATTGGAATCTGTTTCATATTCCAGCCACGCGCCGCGGTTCGGGATGATGGTGGTGGAAAACAGTTTATTGTTCGACTTATCGGTAGTCACATCGTAGTAAGGTCCCGGGGAACGTACCAGCTGCGTAACAACGACTCTTTCGGCGCCGTTGTAAATGAACGTTCCTTTTTCGGTCATCAGCGGGAAATCTCCCATGAAAACTTCCTGTTCCTTGACTTCGCCTGTTTCCTTATTGATCAGTCTGACTTTTACTTTAAGCGGAGCAGCGTAGGTTACGTCTCTTTCCTTACACTCTTCCTGCTCATATTTCGGAGCATCGGTAAGGGAATAGTCGATGAATTCCAAAATCAAATTGTCCGCGTAGTCCTTAATCGGGGAGCTGTCTTCAAAGACTTCCCGAAGCCCCTCTTTGATGAACCAGTTGTATGAGTCCGTCTGGATTTCGATCAAGTTTGGCATTTCGCACACTTCATTGATTTTCGCAAATGTCATTCGCTCTTTTCGACCTACTTGTATAGGTTTTGGCATCTTCATCACTCCTTAAATTCTTAAACAGATTACTTTGTGTGGCAGTCTAATATTATATAACAGATTTGTCAAATATGCAAGCCCTAATTTCCGATTTCTTCCGAATCGCCATATTTTTTTGCGCGCCCTCCTGCGCACGCATACAAAAACAAGCCAAAAACCCGCGAAAGATGTTACATCTTCGTACCTCGGCCTCAGCTTGTTGTCATTGCTTTCCTTATTATATAGTCAGCTGCGCGTTTTTCATGGGATTACGCCGCAGCATTTAGGCACATGCCTGCCATTCATGGCAGGCGCTCCGCAAGGCGCTTATGTCGTGATTTTGGGGATATCGCTTGGCAATATACTCTACATAACAAAAACCCTTGGAACTGCTGTAATTCCAAGGGTTTCATTCTGGTCGGGATGACTGGATTCGAACCAGCGGCCTTTGCGTCCCGAACGCAACGCTCTACCAAGCTGAGCCACATCCCGGCGTCTGCAATCAAATTTGTGTTTCGATTGCCGACTTGTATATTGTAGCACTAATTGCAGACTTTTTCAAGAACTTTATTCGGGAAAATGAAAATATTTTTGTTTTAGCTGCCGCAGTACCCCTCGCCGCGTGGTGTGGCAGCAAAGTTCCCTTACCGCGGACACTTGCCGCAGTACCCCCCTTGGCAAAGCCGCACGATACTGCGGCAAGCGCAAAGGCAGTACCGCACACCGCAGCACTTCGCACACCGCAGCACTCCGCACACCGATTTGCCGCGCGGCGCGGTGCTAAGCGCCGAAATACGGCATCACAAGCTGAATGAAGCTCCACGCGAGCTTCAGGCCATAGAAGATGATGACACAGCCGCAGATAACATTGATGACGCGCAGAGTCTTATCTGTGAATTTGGTGCTGAACAAGGAAATAATTGTAGAGATACCTAAAAACCACAGGACCGATGCGCTTGCGAAGCCGCCGACGAAGAAGAAGTCTGTGCCTGCGGGCAGGGTCGCCTTGAACGCGCCGAGCATCATGGAGCCATCGATCAGCGCCTGTGGGTTAAACCAGGTCACGACGCAGGCGGTCGTAATGACCTTGACAATCGGAATATCTACCTTGGTGCTGGTATCCATGGTATCATGCGCGCGGACGAGCCCCTGTCCAATCCAGATGACGATTAGCGAACCGATGCCGAGGATGATCATTTCCAGAATCGGAGAAGCGCTCATAATTGCGCCGATGCCAAAGAAGCATGCAAGTCCCAGCGTCACATCAAAAAAAATGACGATCAGCGCGGTCGCGTAAACGCGGCTCTTGCGCTGTGTCAAGGCGGTGTTGATGACAAAGAGGTTTTGCAGACCGATGGGCGCGACATAAGCCAGTCCCATCGTCAGGCCCTGTAAATAGATTTCCATAAATTTTGCTCCGTTCTGCAAGTTTTGTCCGGAACGTGAAAAATGTTCCCAAAATAAACTTGCTCTTTTTTTCTTACTTGGTATAATTATAGTAGCAAGCGAAACAAATTGCAAGCACGCAAAAAAACCTGAGCAGGCAAGGAAAAACTGACTTGCTTGCTGCAGAATCGCAAAAATACGATTTGATGCAGAAAGATTTTTAGAAGCAGCCCTTGAAAAGTAAATATCGCAAATAGGCGATAAGAAAGGAAACGCCATGTTAGAGACACATTACGAATGTCCTTGTTTGGACAAATGTCCGCTGAGCTACGCGATGTCGATCATCGGCGGGAAGTGGAAGATGCAGATCATCTGCGCGCTGAACAATCGCGGCACGTTGCGCTACAACGAGCTGCGCCGCAAAATGGACGGGATATCTAACACCGTATTGGCAAGTTCGCTGCGCGAGCTGGAGGAAGAGGGACTGGTCATCCGCAAGGAATATATGGAAGTTCCGATTCGCGTGGAATATTCCACGACCGCACTTTGCGACAGACTGATGCCCATTCTCGAAAGCCTCAGCGATTGGGGCGAGGCATTGATGAAAGAGCGCGGTCTGCCGACGATCAGCGACGTGGCGCAAGCCGGTCAGGAGGCGCGAAAGACTGCGAGAAGGTAACGAATCGAGCGCGGCCAAGAGACAGATCCAGGCACATAAGCCGCCGCGAAAGCGGATTCGTAGAGGAAAGGAAAACAAAAAATGAAACTGATTTCATGGAATGTCAACGGTCTGAGAGCAATCATGGGGAAGAACTTCATGGAGTTCTTCGAGGCAGCAGACGCGGATATTTTTTGCCTGCAGGAGACCAAGCTGCAGGCGGGGCAGATCGAGATGGATCTGCCGGGTTATCATCAGTACTGGAACTACGCCGAGAAAAAAGGTTATTCCGGAACTGCAATCTTTACAAAGCAGGAGCCGATTGACGTGCGTTACGGTATCGATATCGAGGAACACGATAAGGAAGGCCGCGTGATCACGCTGGAGTTTACGGACTTTTATATGGTCGATGTCTATACGCCGAACTCGCAGAATGAACTGGCGCGGCTGGATTACCGCATGACCTGGGAGGACGCGTTCCGGGATTATCTCTGTGAACTGCGCAAGACCAAACCGGTCATCGTGACGGGCGATATGAATGTTGCACATGAGGAAATCGACCTCAAAAATCCAAAGAGCAACCGCCGAAACGCCGGATTTACGGATGAGGAGCGCGGCAAGATGACGGCACTTTTGAAAAGCGGCTTTATCGATACCTTCCGCTATTTCTATCCGGATTTGACGGAGGTGTATTCGTGGTGGTCCTATCGCTTCAAGGCCAGAGAAAGAAACTCCGGATGGAGAATTGACTACTTCCTGGTTTCGGAGGAACTCAAGGACAGACTCGAGGACGCAAAAATCCATACAGAGGTGACAGGCTCCGACCACTGTCCGGTGGAGCTGGATTTGAAATAAGGCTACCGCAATCCCACTGGCTTTAGACAATGGGTAGTTCACATAAGAATCAGAACGAAGAACGGAGGAAACGAAGATGAAAAAAATCGGATTTATCGGGATGGGAAATATGGCGCAGGCAATGGCTGTCGGCTTGCTGCGCGCAGGTAAGGTCAGCGACGAAGCGCTTTACGCTTACGCGCCGAGTCAGGATAAATTGCGGGACAATGCTGCGCGCATCGGATTCAACCCTTGCGCTTCCGCGGAGGAAGCGGCGGCAAACGCTGAAATTGTGATCATGGCATGCAAGCCGTATCAACTGGAGGGAGTTTTAGGAAGGCTCGGCGGCGCGCTGTCCGGTAAGCTTGTTGTCAGCGTAGCTTTTGGATGGAATTATGAGCGGGCAAAGGCGCTCTTGCCGGCAGATACGCGTTATCAGTACATCGTTCCCAACACGCCGGTTTCCATCTGCAGCGGCGTATTGCTGGTGGAGGATCAAAATAATCTGACAGGAGAGGAAGAAGCGTTGCTGGAGGATCTGCTTGGCGGACTCGGTCTCTATATGAAGCTGCCGTTTGCGCAGATGGGCGCCGCGAATGCCATGTCAGGCTGTGGTCCGGCTTTCATGTCGATGGTGCTGGAAGCGCTTGGAGACGGCGGCGTCAAGCATGGACTAACGAGAACACAGGCTTATACACTGGCAGCCTGCGGCATGGAGGGTACCGCGAAGCTGCAGTTAGAAACAGGACTGCATCCG
>OLOV01000146.1_pt1 | contig 58969 bp, 48 predicted proteins | sample 1672931 | NCBI WGS metagenome assembly OLOV01 (sample SAMEA3136738, study PRJEB25190) | human gut metagenome | biome: human gut; feature: human-associated habitat; material: faeces | place: Austria | collected 2013 | reverse complement strand
TTCTCGTGCGAAACAATACAACGTCATCGTTTAGTCATCGAAAAACGCCGCCGACATGACAAATCCCTCTTCTCCAAGACTTTCAAAGTCTAAGCCTTTATTTTGCAGAAATACCTGATATTGCTCTTCGTTCATCCTCCACGCAATGATCCATTTTTCGCACGCATATAAGACCTTTACCTTCTGGGTGTATGTTGGATCAGGCAGCGTCTCATAATAGCCCCCTATCTCATCTATATACATCTTTTCATCCGGCAAATAGGTCAGCCCATCCGTTTCAGAACCGTATTTTTTGCAATATTCTTCAGCCGTAAGCTCCTTATATCCATAATGCGTCACGATTTTCGTCCGGCTCCACTTGGATCTGTCCGTATCGCAGATCGTAACGGCCAGATAATTCTCTCCGTCCGCATAGATTTGGAATCTGCCGCCCATAAACGTTTCTTCTTTTCCAACGCGCGCGCCGCCGGCAAGCATCTTCTCTATGTATTCGGGTGTAATGCCCCATGTATCGCGGTTGTACCACCTTATAAACAGAACGGTTCCCAGCGCGATCAGCAGTACGATCGCCGCTCCGATCAGCATCCAAGTCCGCTTCGTCTTCATTTATTTCGCCCTCCTACGCATAAAAGAACATTCCCTGTTTTCGAAGCTTTGACGGCTTCCGTGAATTTCCAGTTCCCATTTCGAAGTGTTTGCAAACATTCATGCGCAAGAATTTACAATCCCCGTTCATTCTCCACTGGAATTCTTGCGCACGGAGTGATATAATATAATTGTGGTTTAACAAAACCCAACATTTGAAGGAGGAACCACCATGAAGAAAGTTCTCGCTCTCGTGCTCGCCCTGATGATGGCGCTGGCCATGCTGACCGTCGCCACCGCCGACGAGGCCAAGAAGCCCTACATCGGCATTCTCGCTCCCGCGACCACCCACGGCTGGGTGGGCGGCGTCGCCTACTATGCGCAGCAGGCCGCCGATTCCCTGGACATCAAGTACGAGTTCCTGACCTCCTCTGACGCCGAGGAAATGTCCTCTCAGATCGAGCAGCTGATCTCCCTGGGCGTGGACGCCATCGTCGTGTGGCCGCAGTTCACCGGCGTTGAGACCGCCGCGGAGAAGGCCCTCGAAAAGGGCATCAAGATCTCCAACTTCGACATGATCATCAACGTGGACGCCAAGTACGCCGAGGATATGTACCTGCTCACCGGCGACAACTACGGCATGGGCTATGAAGGCGGCCGCTACATCGCTGAGAAGCTGGAAGGCAAGGGCAAGGTTATCGCTCTGTGCAAACCCGCCGCCGGCAACGTCAACGAAGACCGTATGCAGGGCTTCAAGGACTATCTGGAAGCCAACTGCCCCGACATCGAGCTCATCGCGGAAATCGCCTCTGATTTCACCCGTGAAGCCGGTCTGAACGACATGAACAGCGCCCTGACCGCCTACAGCGAGATCGACGCCGTGTTCTCCCTGGACGACGAAACCTCCATCGGCGCGCTGCAGGCCATCGTGGAATCCGGCCGTACCGACGTCAAGGCCATCACCGGCGGCGGCGGATGCCAGGAGTACTTCAACATGATGCTCGACGAGAAGTACCAGAACATCTGGGTTGCTTCCGCCACCTACTCCCCCATGATGATCGAAAAGTGCGTTGAAAACATCGTGAAGGTCGTTCTCGGCGAAGAAGTCGAGCACACCATCGTCGATCCCACCACGATCGTCGACCGCAGCAACGCGAACGAGTTCCTCGACGCCAACACGCCCTACTAATTCATCCGCTTTTAAGGAGACGCCGCACAAGTAAGGCGACCGGCCAACGAGTTGTGCGGTGGCGACTTAACCAGCAGGCCATGGCGAAGCGTCATGGCCTGCCTTTGTAAGACGTAAACGGAGGTGCAACCCATGGCGCTGACCATGTCGGGCATCGAAAAGGCATTCAACCGAAACAAGGTACTAAAAAATGTGTCCTTCTCGCTGGAGAAGGGCGAAATTCACGCGCTGATCGGCGAAAACGGCGCCGGGAAAAGCACGCTGATGAACATTCTCGGCGGCGTGCTGCGTCCGGACGCGGGCGAAATTGCGCTGGACGGCAAGCCGCTCGTCTTTTCCTCCCCGCGCGATTCCATGAACGCGGGCATCGCGTTCATTCATCAGGAATTGAATCTCGTCAACGATCTGTCCATTTATGAAAACCTTTTCATCGGCCGCGAAGAAAAGCAGGGGCCGTTTCTGCGGCGCGAGCATATGATTGAAGCCTCGCGCAAGGTGCTTTCGCGCATGAAGGTGGAACTGGACCCGCGCACGATGGTGCGCGAGCTGGACGCATCCTATAAGCAGATCATCGAAATCGCCCGCGCGCTTCTGATGCAGGCGACCATCATCATCATGGACGAGCCCACCACGTCCCTGACGGAGGTGGAAATTGACCGTGTGTTTACGCTGATGAGAACGCTCAAAAGCGAGGGCGTTTCCATCATTTTCATATCTCACAAGCTGAACGAGGTGCTGACCATCTGCGATTCGTTCACCGTGCTGCGCGACGGCTGCGTCGTCAAGACCGGCCGGACACAGGGTGAAACGGAGCTGAGCCTTGCCCGCTACATGGTCGGCCACGATGTGCGCACGGAGAAACTTTCCCGCAATGTGAGCATCGGCGGCGACGCGCTGGAGGTTCGCGGCCTTTCCCGCGAGCGCGCGTTCCACGACGTTTCCTTCACGCTGCGCGAGGGTGAAATTCTCGGCTTCACCGGCCTGCTCGGCGACGGGCGAAGCGAGCTGTTCCGCGCGGTTTTCGGCGCGGAGCCCGCGGACAGCGGCGAAATCCTCGTGCGCGGCAAAAGGGTTCGCGTGCGGAGCACCGGCGACGCGCGCAGGCTGGGCATCGGCTATGTGCCCCGCGACCGCAAGGAAAACGGCATTTTGAAGGATTTGTCCATCCTCGAAAACGGCTCCATCGTCATCTATGAGGAGCTGACGCGCCTTCTGCTGATCGACCACAAACGCGAACGCGCCAACATGCAGAAGCAGATTCACGATCTTTCCATCAAGCTGGATTCACCGGACGACCTGATCACCAGCCTCTCCGGCGGCAACCAGCAGAAGGTCGTGCTCGCCAAGTGGCTCAGCGCCAAGCCGCGCATATTGATCTTTGATAACCCCACGCAGGGCGTAGACGTGGGCGCGAAGGAAGAGATTTACGACATCATCCTGCGTCTGGCGGAAAACGGCGTGGCCGTCTGCATCCTGTCCAGCGAAGCGCAGGAAATCATCCGCCTGTGCGACCGCGCGCTGGTCATGTTCCACGGAGAAATCCGCGGCGAGCTGCGCGGCGACGATTTGAATGAACACAGCATCATGGTTCTGGCCACCGGCGGCCGCCTTGAAAACGCCGATGCAATCGAAGGAGGCGCTCTCGAATGAAACTGAAACGCATTCCCGGAATTCTCTGCCTTGTGCTCGCTCTTGCGCTGATCGCGACGGCCATCGTCGGCTCGACGCTGGAAGCGTCGGACGGTGCGCTCGGCACGAAATACGCCGAGGCCACCCGGCACGAAGCTTCCGTCAGCGCCCACACGCGCGCCGCGCAGAAGCTCGCGCCGTCCACGATCAAAAAGACCGAGCAGGCCGTGACCGCGGTTGAGAGCGCCGTGAAGGATACCGGTGCCGCGCTGGCCGATGCAGCCCGCCTTTCCGAGGGACTGGCCGCCGGTGAAATCGGCGACACCATCATCGATCTTCTCCGCCAGAGCGGCGGCCGCGTGGAAACCGACGCGGAAGCTCTCAAGGCCGCACTGTCCTCCGTTAAGGACGAATCGCTCCGCTCACTGCTGTCCGAAAACATCGATGCGCTGCTCGCGGAAGGGCAGTCTCTGGGTCGGACGGCGGACGAGCTGACTCTCGCGCTCTTCTCGCAGAAGGTCACCTCCGCGCTGAAAACGCTGAACACCGCCGAGGACAGGCTGAACACCGCCTTCACGGCGATTGCCGAGGTCTATTCGGCTTCCGACCTTTCCCACGAAGCCACGGCTGTCTCAAAGACGGCCGCAATCGACGCGGCCTCCCCCGAGCAGGCGCTTACCCTGCTGAACGATCTGGCCGCCCGCGCGACCGAGCTTCAGTCTCTGGCGCTGAATGCCCGCGAGGAAGCCGCCGCGGCGCAGAGCGAAGCCGCCCGCGTTTCCGCTTCGGACACGCTGACGTTTGAACAGCGGCTGATTCTGCTTGTCGGCCGCAGCCGCATCGGCATCATGTTCACCGGCGCGCTGTTCCTGCTGGCCGGCATCATCCTGCTCTTCTTCGCCGGAAAGTTCCTCTCCGCGTGGAAGCGCACGCCGCTGTTCTCCACGCTCATCGCCGCGCTGGTCATGATCGTCATTCAGACGTATTCGTTGGGCTTCGCCTTTGACAGCTACGGCGCGTGGGGCAACTTCTGGCTGGTGAACTTCCTGAACGTGCTGCGCGCCAACGCTTCCGTCGGCATGATCGCGCTGGGCATGACGTTCGTCATCATCACCGGCGGCATCGATCTTGCCGTCGGCTCGACGCTGGCCGGCGTGGCCACCGTCGTCATGGTGCTGCTGGACACCTCCGCGGGGCGCGGCGTGCTCGTGAACGCGGGTATTACCGGCGTTCCGAACTACCTCATCTCCATCGCGGCGGGTCTGCTCACCGGCGTCGCCATCGGCGCGCTGATCGGTCTGGGCGTCACCAAGGGGCGCGTGCCGCCGTTCATCATCACGCTGGGCGTGATGAACATCGTGCGCTCCGTGGCGCAGTACTTCACCAAGAGCTATAAGACCGAGGTTCCGAAGGAATTTCAGGTACTGGCCAACAAGGAGATCATCGGCGGACAGATGCTGCTGCCCATCCTCTACTGGGTGGTGCTGGCGATCATCATGTACGTCATCTCGAAGCACACCGCGTTTGGCCGCCATATCTACGCCGTCGGCTCCAACGAGCGCACCAGCCGCCTGTCCGGCATCAATGTGGACAAGGTCAAGATGAAGGTGTACATCCTGATGGGACTGATCGTTTCCATCGCCTCGATCACGCAGGTCGCCCGCCTTCGCGGCATCGACGTGGCCAGCGCGGGCAGCGGCTACGAAATGAACGCCATCGCCGCCGTCGTCGTGGGCGGCACCAGCATGGCCGGCGGCCGGGGCTCCATTCTCGGCACGGTGCTGGGCGTTTTGATCATCGGCATCATGAACAACCTTCTGGTGCTGCTGCATATCGACGCATTCCTCTCCGAAGCGTTCACCGGCGCGATTATCATCTTCGCCGTGCTGATGCAGCGCAAGGAAAGCCGCTGATTCCGTTTCCCGCCGCTTTCGGCGGGAAATTCTCTTTTATCGAGCAAATGAACGGAGAGAAGCTATGAATTTTCGAAGCATCCTGAACCGGTTCGCCCGCAAAAAATCCCCTGCCATTCCGCCGAAGCCGGCCGACCTGCCCAAGACGCAGCCCGTGCGCGACCCGCTTCGCGAGCATCAGGAATTCCTCATCGGGCGCTGCATGGAATACCTCGTCGAGATGTTCCCGGCCAACGTCGCCCGGCATGGCAAAAGCTATATCGAATGCACCTTCCCCGGCACGGATTACAACGCCTACCTCTATGTGGAGGCCTCCGCTTCGGACAGGACGCGGCTGCACCTGACCACGCGCATCATGCGTCCCGACTCCGACTTGTGCCTGACAAACCTGATTCGAACCCTGACAGAGGACGAGCTGAAGGACTATCTCAACCATAAATCCAACGTTCCCGAACTGGTCGACAGCCTGCAATCGCTCGCCGACGCCATGCGCGAAAGGGACTGAACACAAAAGGAAGAGACTGCGCAAAGAAGCGGTCTCTCCCTTTCTTTAATTATGCCTTCGTTCGCCGCACCCATTCATCCCAGCGGGAATCCCTTTGCATTTCCGCCTTGACCTCTTCGCTTCCGTTGACCGACCACCACGGCCAATCCTCGGAAAGGCTTGCGGCGTTTCCCGCTTCGCTGAACGCGCCATCCTCGATTTTTGCGTGCTTTACCGCGGGCGCGGTGTAATGCTCTCCCATTGACGCGTGCGCAATCGCGTTTTTCTTCGCGTGCTCCAGCGCCTTGTCCAACGCTTCAAACGCGCCGTCATGATCTCCGACGCACCATAGATGCTCCGACAAAAACAGATTCATGCAAACGAGCGAATCATGGTAAATGCCAAAGTTCCCATCGGGCATGACAAGCTCATAAAGCCCAATCGCGTTTCGGATGATCGCCGCCGCTTCAGCCTTCGAAATGGTTTCCTGATTGATCAGAACGCTCGAGATCATCAGGGAAGCGGCTGTCGAAACGACCTTCAAAAGCGCCTCCGCGCACGCGGCCGCACGCGCCTTGCCGTCGCAGCTGCTGATCGCCATCAGTTCGCGGCAGGAAGCGATGTCGGGCAGCGTCCTCACAACCGCCTCCGCCTTGTCCTTTTCGCCGATGTTCAGATACAGCTGAAGCAGCTCGCGAACGGTTCGGTCTCGCAGGCTTCCCGCTTCGAGAAGCGGAAGCAGCCGCTCATAAATTTTGATTGCTTCCTGCCACTCCTGATAGCCGCGATGGCGCTTCGTGTCGTAAACATCATATCCGTCCGCGTCGGTCAGATGATGCTCGGCATGCCGGACATACCCCGCGTTGAAAAGAACCGTCGCAAGCGCGTACAGCAGCTTTTTGTCGTCGGGAAACTCGGCCAGACACGCTCTCGCGTACGCAACGCATTCGTCCATGCAGGTATCAACGCCGTTGTTTCTGTGGTTCATCTCGATGATTTCATGGAAATACCGGTTCACTTTATTGGTGCGGTCGCTCTCATACCCGAAGAGCTCGTCGATCGTGATTCCAAAGTAGTTCGCGATTGCGGGAATCATCTCCATATCGGGATAGCCGCCATTCGCCTCCCAGCGGGAAACCGCCTGACTGGTCACGCCGAGCGCATTGGCAAGGTCTTCCTGCTTTCTGCCGTCCCTCTTTCGAAGCTCCCTTATTTTCTCTCCAAGCCTGATCTGCATAGAATACGCCTCCCTATACTTTATTCACCGGTGTAAGAATAGTATAGCAAGTGTTCCTCGCAAGATCAATTATCAATTCATTGTTTGAAAAACAATGTATCGTTGACCGGAATCAGGCCAAATTCGGGGCGCCCTCCTTGCGGAAAGCGCCCCGAGAAATATCTTTTTTACAAAAATTACTTCAGGAACAGCTCGATAACGGGAACCACCACGTTCGGCTTGACCGGCGGCAGGTTGATGACCAGCAGGTCTTCCGCGTGCGCCGCGCCCTCAGAGAAGTGGTCGACCTTGCCCTCGGTGAACAGAAGTTCGCTTCCGTCATGCAGGAACTGGGCGTAGTCCACCTTGCCCGCCAGACCGCGCAGCTGCAGGTGCGCGTAGGGATAGGCAAACAGGTGCACATACAGGCGCTTGCCGTCCACGGACTGCGTGAAGCGGCAGTCGGCGGGCGCCTTGAATTCCGGCTCCGCCATGGTGCAGTTGTAGATGGAGCGGGAATTGACGCTCATCCAGTCCTCATACACCTTCAGGGCGTCCTTCGCGCGCTGGTCGATATAGCCGCGCGAGGTCGGGCCTACGTTCATCAGAAGGTTGCCGCCCAGCGACACAGTGTTCACCAGCATGCGAATCAGCATTTCCGGCGACTTCCACGTGGTCTCGTCGCGGTAATAGCCCCACGAGCCGGAGAACGTCTGGCAGGCTTCCCACGTCACCAGCTCGCCGGTCTCCTTGTGGCGAATCCACTCCAGCGGCTGATACTGCTCCGGCGTCCACAGATCCTGCTCCAGCTGCGTGCGGTTGTCAATGATGATGCCGGGCTGCAGGGAGCGCGCCAGCTTAATCAGCTCCTCGGCCTCCCACTCATCCTTGCCCTTGCCCTTCATCCAGCCGTTGGCGTAGGGGCCTTCCGTCTGCGTGGGATAGGAGAAGTCGAACCACAGAACGTCGATCTTGCCGTAGTTCGTCAGAAGCTCGCGCACCTGATTGCGCATGTACTCGGCGTACACGTGCATGTCGCGACCCTCGTTCAGCTCGCGGGCGTTCGCGTCATCGCGGCGCGGATGCAGATGGTCGATCGGGAAGGACGGATGATGCCAGTCAATCAGCGAATAATAGAAGCCCACGTGCAGCCCCTCGGCGCGGAACGCGTCCACATACTCGCGAACCAGATCGCGCCCGGCGGGCGTGTTGGTGCACTTGTAGTCGGTGTACTGGCTGTCAAACATGCAGAAGCCCTCGTGGTGCTTCGTCGTCAGCACGGCGTACTTCATGCCGGCGGCCTTGGCTCGGCGCGCCCAGTCGCGCGGGTCGTACAGATCGGGATCAAAATACTTGAAATATTTATCGTACTTTTCCTCTGGAATCCTCTCGCGGGTTTTCACCCATTCGTGACGGGCGGGCATGGCGTACAGGCCCCAGTGAATGAACATGCCAAAGCGGGACGCGGTGAACCAGGACGTATCTCCGGGCGTTTTGCGGGTTACATAGCTGGACAAGACGGACACCTCCCTGTTATTTTTCTCCATCATTATAACTGAATTCTTTGCCGGATGCAATTGTTTTTTTCGCATTTTTACGGTATAATGTATCTTGGCAATCGATGAGTTTCGTTTGTTACAATGGGCGGGCTTGCGCCGCCGGAAGTTGAGGTGATTTCGTTGAAGCGCACCGATACGCAGCAGAAAATCATGAAAATCGACCCGTGGCTTCAAAACTACGCGTCCGACATTCGCCTGCGCATGGATCGGCACGCCGAGGTTCGGCGTGCGCTGCTGGGCGACCACGCGGATCTTACGTCGTTTGCCAACGGATATATGTACTATGGCATTCACCGCACCGAGACCGGCTGGGTGTACCGCGAATGGGCGCCCGGCGCGGATGAGATGCACCTGATCGGCGATTTCAACGAGTGGAACCGCGAAAGCCATCCCATGCGCCGCGTCGACTCGGGCGGCACGTGGGAAATTCTGCTGGACGGCGCGGACGCGCTGAAGCACGGCCAGCGCGTCAAGGTGCAGGTGACGCACGAGGGACAGCGCTTCGACCGCATCCCCCTCTATATCCACAAGGTCATTCAGGATCCCTCCGACCGCAGCTTTGCCGGTCAGGTATGGGAGCCGGAGAAGCCTTTTCCGTGGACGGACGGCGGCTATGGCCGCCGGAAGATTGCGCCGCTGGCCATTTACGAGGCGCACATCGGCATGTCCACCGAGGACGGCTGCATCGGCACCTACGACGAATTCACGCAGAACATCCTTCCCCGCATTCAGAAGGACGGCTACAACGCCGTTCAGCTGATGGCCATCATGGAGCACCCGTACTATGCCTCCTTCGGCTATCAGGTGAGCAACTTCTTCGCGCCTTCCAGTTGGTACGGCGAGCCGGAGGGACTGAAGCGCCTGATCAACACCGCGCACGAGATGGGCATGCTCGTGTTCCTCGATCTGGTGCATTCACACGCCTGCGCGAACACAAACGAGGGTCTCTCGATGTTCGACGGCACCGAGACGCAGTTTCTGCGTCCCGGCGCGGAGGGCTGGCATGAAGCGTGGGGCTCCCGCGTGTTCAACTACGGCAAGCACGAGGTGATTCATTTCCTGCTTTCCAACATCAAGTACTGGCAGGAGGAATTCCATTTCGACGGCTTCCGCTTCGACGGCGTAACCTCCATGATCTACCGCAACCATGGTCTGGGCGAGAACTTCACCGGCTATGACAAATACTTCAGCCTGAACACCGACGTGGAGGCCGTGACCTACCTTCAGCTGGCCACGGAGCTGATACACGCCATCAACCCCTTCGCCGTGGCCATCGCCGAGGACATGAGCGGCATGCCCGGCATGTGCCTGCCCATCCGCTACGGCGGCATCGGCTTCGATTACCGGCTGGGCATGGGCGTTCCGGACTTCTGGATTCGCATGATCAAGAGCGCGAACTGCTCCCACTGGAACCTGTACGAGATGTGGCACGAGCTCACCACGCGCCGCCCGCAGGAAAAGGTAATCGGCTACTGCGAATCGCACGATCAGGCGCTGGTTGGCGACAAGACGATCATCTTCCGCCTTGCGGATTCCGAGATGTACACGGGCATGGATCGCGCGTACCACTCCCCCGTGATCGATCGCGCCATCGCGCTGCACAAGATGATTCGCTTCGTGACGCTGGCGCTTGCCTGCGACGGCTATCTCAACTTCATGGGCAACGAATTCGGCCACCCCGAGTGGATCGACTTCCCCCGCGAGGGCAACGGCTACAGCTTCCATTACGCCCGCCGGCAGTGGTCGCTGGCCGATAACGGCTACCTGAAATACAGCCAGCTGCTCGCCTTCGATACGGCCATGCTCAAATTCGCGCGCAAATACCGCGTGATGTGCAAGCGCGACGCCGAGAACCTGTGGATCGACCCGAACGCCGCCGTCCTCGCTTTCTCCAAGGGCGGGCTGATCTACGTGTTCAACTTCCACGACACCAACGACGCGCGCGACTTCACGCTGCCGGTGCACACCGTGGGCAGCGGCACCTACGACGTGATTTTCACCAGCGACGAACGCGCCTTCGGCGGCTTCGGCCGCGTCGACCGCATGGAGCGCTATCCCTCCCGCCCGACCGCGCGCGGCGAGAGCATCGTTCTGGACGTTCCCTGCCTTACCTGCCTCGTTCTCGAAAAATCGAAAAAGGCCTGATTCACAAAACGCCCGCGCCGCTGAACATCTCTCGTTCCAGCCGCGCGGGCGTTCTTCATTCTCCCCGTAAATCCAATTTCATTCGGCGCGTCGTCCCCGTTCCGAAACGTCAACACCACCGATGCAAAACCCGCGCGGCCGGAAACACTCATTATTCCAGCCGCGCGGGCGTTTTTCAATTCTCTCCGTAAATCCGTTTCCATTCATCGGTCGGCGTATCGTCCTCATTTCGAAGCACCAGCGGCGGAAGCCAGTGAAGCTGCGCACCGCCATCCTTCACGCCATCAACCAGCATCAGCCCCGGCGCGTGCGCCGCCGTATGCTGCACACAGCGTATGCGCTTGGGCGACAGCCGGAAGCGCTCCATCGCCGTCATCAGCTCAAAAACGCGCTGTGCCGGGAACACGGCCGAAAACCGTCCGCCGCTTTTCAGCAGACGGTTCGCCGTCCGGCAGATTTCATCCAGCGTGATCGACACGTCGTGCCGGGAAATCCGCTTGTTTTCCGATTGCGAAAGCAGCGCCGCCCCGGCCTTGAAGTACGGCGGATTGCACACCACCGCGTCGTACCGGCCGCTTCCCAGCTTCGCCGGCGCGTCGCGCATATCCATCGGATGCACCCGCACGCGCGTCTCCAGCCCGTTCATGCGCACGCTGCGCGCCGCCATATCCGCCATATCCGGCTGAATCTCCACCGCGTCGATCACACTGCCCGGGTGATGCGCCGCCAGCAGAATGGCGATAATGCCGGTTCCCGCGCCCAGATCGGCGACGCGCGCATTCCGTTTCAGGGTCACGAAATCGCTCAGAAGCACCGCGTCCGTTCCAAACCGGAACGCGCTGAGCTTCTGAAGAATGCGAAAGCCCTCGCATTGCAGATCGCACACGCACTCGTCCGCGCGCGCCACCGGCTCGGCAATGCCGTCAGAAATAGGAGATGGAACCGATGAATTCATACTTCCCCGTGCTCATGACGCTGCGAACAGCGATTACCTTTTCCTCCACCGGCGACGCGTAGATAAACACGCTGTCGCCGACGTAGATGCCCGTCAGCACCGTCTGTCCTTTTTTCAGAAATACCTGTTGACCAACCTTTACCTGCCGGACGCTTTCATTCCAGCCCTTCTGCTTCTTCGCGTATTCCAGCTGCAGGCTGATCGTCGGCTCCAGCGTAATGTCGATTTCCTTGAAGCAGGCGTACACCATGCCCGCGTTTCCATAGCTCGTGGGGCCGGCCTTTCCGGCCTCGTACACGCTGCCCACGCAGGCAATCGCCCGCTCGCACAGCCTGTTCAGCTTGTCCTCGTTCTTTTGGGCTTCCTTGCGCTCAAAATAGCGGCTGCGCGCCACCTCGTAGGACAGCGCGTCGGAGGCATTCATCCGCTCGCGCGTCTCCTCGTCCGCCTCGCCGGTCTCCTCCAGCTCGTGCCCGCGCTGGAAAAACGTGACCGCCGTGACCGTCGCCTTGTCGTACTCGCCGCTCACCTTGCCGTCGTAATACCCCAGCGCCTTCAGGCGCGCCTGCAGAAGCTGCACCGCGTAGCCCTTGTCGCCCTGCCGAAGCGCGCAGGCGGACATCGCGTCGGTATACGCCGACATGTCCACACAGTCCCCGGCATTGATCATCCGGCGCGTGTCCGCATCCGCTATGCCGGTCGCCGTCAGGCCGTTCGCCGTCTGAAACAGCTTCACCGCCGCTTCCAGCGCGTCCGTAAAGGTCGTTCCGGTGGTTTCCCCGCTGTAGAAGCCCAGCTCCGCCAGCTGCCGCTTGAGAAGCTGCACAGCCTCGCAGTCATCGTCCTTCTTCAGTTCCTTCTCGGCCTCCGCCTGATCGGCCATATAGCGCGAAACGCACTGCCCCGCCAGCAGCATAAGCCGCATCGTCAGGTCGCACTCGCCCGTTTCCTCCAGCCCGTTAAAGCGCTGAAACATCAGAACGGCCTCCTGCGTTTTCTTGCCGAACTGCGCCGTATTGTCGCCGGAAAAATAACCCAGCTCCTTGAGATAGCGCTGGAGCGTCTTTACGTCGCTGCCCTGATCGCCAAACTTCAGCCGATACTTTTCCTCATAGCCCTCCGCGGAAATCGCGCTCGAGCTCGTCAGTCGATTGAGCGTTTCGGGGTCGGCGACGCCGGTCACCTTCAGGCGATTGACCAGCTGAAAAAAGCGCACGGCATACTCGGTTCCCGCGTCGTACGTCTCCGTGATCACCTGCTTCAGATACCCCAGACGAATCAGGTATTCCTGCAGCTTGCGCACGTTTTTGCCGGTGTCGCCCGTCTGAAGCGTGATCTCGATCGACTCGCCCTTCTGAGAATTTTCAATATACTGTTTTTTGGTAACGGCATTGTCCTTTTCCATCGCGGCAAGCGTTTCCGCGTCGGCCTCGCCGTTTACGACCAGCCCGTTTGCCTTCTGGAAATTCTCAATCGCCGTTTTCGTGAATTCGCCAAAGAAGCCCGTGCATTCGCCGGCAAAATAGCCCAGCTCCTTCAGGCGCTTCTGCATCGTCACGATCTCTTCGTTTTTCTCGCCATACGCAACCGATCCCGCCGCAAGCGCCGGACAGGCCGCCAGCTGGCAGACGATCAGCAGGATCGCGAGTCCCTTGATCATCGTTTTTTTCATATCTCTCCATGGGCATGCCGCCCGCAGACAAAAACATCTATACCAATTTTATTATACGCCTTTTTGCGCGTTTTGCCAAGACCCAAACCCTGTCGCTTCTGTGTCTTTTCCGCGCCGGAACAAAAATCAAGACGGAGAAGCTTCCTTCCCCGCCTTGATTTTTACGTTTGATCTCAGGCTTCCTCAGGAGCGCCAACCGGGCAGGTCGCCGCGCAAGCGCCGCAGGAAATGCAGGTATCGGGATCGATAACGTACTTGCCGTCGCCAGCGGAAATCGCGCTCACCGGGCACTCGCCCTCGCACGCGCCGCAGGAAACGCACTTATCAGTGATCTGGTATGCCATAAATGACACCTCCCATAAAATTGTACGCGCTTATTATAACATCGATCCCGCAGAAATGCAATTGTATATTTGCGCATTTTGTGATATTATTTCCGGTAAGAATACGACAATCCCGGAGGTTTTTGCCATGAACGCCATTCTGGAAGCCCGAGACATGCTCAGGGAGCTCACGCCGCTTCTGACCGACTGCGGCGAACTGTGCAATCATGCCTGCTGCAAGATGGACAGGGACGCCGGCGGCCTCGTCTGGCTGTGGCCCGGCGAGGAGGATACCGATATGCCCTGGGCCGAAACGCTGTTCACCCACCTGCCCGTGACCGGGCTGGACGTGGAAGCCGTGCGCTGCGCCGCGCCGTGCGCCCGCGAGGATCGCCCGTTTCTCTGCCGCCTGTTCCCGCTGGTGCCCTTCTATTCGGAAAAGAAGCAGATGTGGGACGTGCGCATGGATCGCCGCGCGTGGATGCTCTGCCCGCTGTGCAGCTACGGCATCCGCGGCCTAAACCCCGCCTTCGTGAAAGCCGCGCGCGCCGCCGTGCGCCTGCTCGCGCAGAATCCCGCAAACGAAGCCTTCCTGCAGGCCATCGCCCGCGAAGAGGACGCATACCGCTTCTCGCTGTAACCCAAATCGTTTTTCCCATCTGCGTATCCACGATTATGGGGTTGCCATCGTGCAACTATGCGAAACGCGCGGGCGAACGTTTTTTCATGCATTCGCCCGCGCGTCGGCGACCGCATTTGCAGAAGGCTCTGCGCGTTCGTATCGTCGAAATGTCTCGGAGTTTCTTCAGGCGCCGCCTATATGAAACGCGCGGGCGAACGTTTTCCATGCGTTCACCCGCGCGTTTCATTCATTACAGCCCCTTCGCCGCGTCCGACGAGAGGAACGCCTGCAGCTCCGCGGACGCGATGCCGTCGGCAGTGATGCCCATGGCGCTCTGCACGTCGATAACCGCGCTGCGCGTGGCGGAATCAAAGGTTCCGATTTCCGCGTCCGGCGCGTTCAGGTAGCCGAGCGCCGCCAGACGATATTGGAGGTTCTCCACGGCGCTGCCGGCGTCCCCGAGCTTCAGCTCCTGATAGCTTCCCGCGTCCGGCTCCGCGTACTGCCCGGCCGGGGGCGCCACGTCCGAGAACAGAATTTCCTGAAGCCCCGCCGTAGCCGTGCCCGTCTGCTTCATGCCGATGGCGGCCTGGAATTCCTTCACAGCCTTCGTCGTCTTCGTAAGATAGTTCCCGCCGATGTCGCCGTCAAAGTAGCCCAGCTGCTTGAGCCGCCTTTGCAGCTTCTTCACGCTGTCGCCCTTCGAGCCGTTTTTCAGGGTGGAATACTCGCTCTTTTTCGTGTCGCCGCCGGTGGATGCGCTGTCGTCCAGCTTTTCCAGCACCGTAAGCTGGCTCGTGCGCACATAGCCCTTGCTGCCGCCGGAGTTCTTTACCTCCGCCCAGCTGCCGCGCGTGCGCGTCCATGTGACCGTCGCGCCCTTGGACAGCGTGCCCAGCTTGTCGGACAGCTCGTCCGGCTCGGCATACACGGTGACCAGATCCTTCACGACCATCGCGTAGGCGTTCACGTTCACGACCGTTTCGGTCTCTCCGCTGTCGCCCGAGGACTCCGACGAAAGCGCGAAATCGGCCAGCTTCGCGTAGGCCACGTCTCCGGACGAATTGCGGATTTCCGCCCATTCGCCGCGCGTGCGCAGGATGGTGACCTCCGCGCCGATGGACAGGGTCGCCATCGGCTCCGAATCGTTGATGGAAGCGTACACGTTCGTCTTCGCGACGCTTACATAGGCGGTCTTGTTGACCGTGACCACCGTTGTGGAATTCTTCGCGGGCGCGTCGTCGGAATACAGTTCCTTCTGAAGCGCCGCGCTGGCCGTGCCCGTCTGCTTGAGTCCCAGCGCCTTCTGGAACGCCTTCACGGCGCTCACGGTTTCCGCGCCGTACTTTCCGTCGCACTTGCCCGTGAGATAGTTCAGCTCCTTCAGACGCGTCTGCAGCTTTTGAACCTCGCTGCCGCTGTCGCCCTTTGAAAGCACGGAATAACTGACGGCCACGTCGCCATCCGTGTTGTAATACGCCGAATCCGAATACAGATAGCTCTGCAGCTCGGAGGTGGCGATGCCGGTCGGCGTTTTGCCGTAGGCCGCTTCAAACGCCTTCACAGCGTCCTCGGTGCCCGAGCCGTAATAGCCGTCCGCCGTGCCGGTCAAATAGCCCAGCTCGATCAGGCGTGCCTGAAGCCGCGCCACGTTGGCTCCCTTGTCGCCGTTTTTCAGCCTTTTGTAGCTGCCGCCGGTGGGCGTGGTCACGTTTCCGGTCGGCGCGTCGTCGGCGTACAGCTTCTCCTGAAGCGCCACCGTCGCAACGCCTGTTTCGTTTCGGCCATAGGCCGCCTCAAACGCCTTCACGGCCTCCACGGTGTTCGCGTCGAAATAGCCGGTCGGCGTTCCAGCCATGAAGTTCAGCTCGATCAGCCGCTGCTGCAATGCGTAGACGGCGCTGCCGTAGCTGCCCTCTGAAAGCGCGGTATACGAGGACTGGCCGCTGCCGTCGGAATTGTTGGACATTGCGCTGTCCGAAAACAGGAACTTCTGCATCGCCGCCGTCGCCACACCGGACTGCGTGCGCCCATGCCGGCTCTCAAAGGCGCGCACGGCGCTGGCGGTGTCGTCGCCATAGTAGCCGTCGGCCTTGCCGCTCAGGTAGCCCAGCTTCTTCAGCCGCGCCTGCAGCGCCACAACGTCCTCTCCGTAGCTGCCCTTGGAAAGCGTGCGATATGTATCCTCGGACGCGGCCGCGGTCGGCGCCGGCGTGGCAGAGCCATAGGCAAGCGCGTCGTCGGCGTACAGATGCATCTGCATGCCCACCGACGCAACGCCGGTCTGCTTCTGGCCGTAGGCCTTTTCAAACGCCTTCACGGCCTTCACCGTGGCGTTCCCGTAAATGCCATCCACCTTGCCGGACAGATAGCCCAGCTCCTTCAGCCGCTGCTGCAGCTGCTTCACGCTTTCGCCCTTGCTGCCGTACTGAAGCGCCTTGTAGGTAACCGTGTCCTGCTCGCCGTCGTCCGCAGGAACGGCGGTCGGCCTTGCGGTCGCCTGTGCGCTTTGCCCGGCGCGGAGCGCGCTGTCGGCGAACAGATAGTTCTGCATCGAAACGGTCGCGATGCCGGTGCGCTGCTTGCCGTAGGCCGCTTCAAACGCCTTTACAGCGTCCTCCGTGGTCTGATCGAACACGCCATTGGCCTTTCCATCCATGTAGCCCAGCTCAATCAGCCGGTTCTGAAGGCGCGTGACGTCCGTGCCGACGCTGCCGCGTTCCAGCTGCTGATAGCCGGCAGAAGCCTGCTGCGTGGTAATCGGCTCGATGCCGGTATAATTCTTCGCGCTGTCCGAGAACAGATACACCTGCATCAGCTGCGAGGCCACGCCGGTGGCCGTGCGGCCATAGGCCGCCTCAAACAGGCGCACCGCCTGCGCGGTCGCCTGATCAAACGTGCCGGAGGCCGTGCCGGACATATAGCCCAGCTCGATCAGGCGCTTCTGAAGGTTGCGCACCGCCGTGCCCATCGAGCCGAGCGACAGCTCGGTATACGGATCCTGCACGGTGGAATCCAGCTGCTCGTTCATCCAGCCAAGAATCTTTATCGACGCGTCGGGGCGGATGGTATAGCCCGGCGTCTGCGTCGCGCTGACCGCGCCCGACGTGGGGAAGGGCAGCGTCACGTCCACGGAATAATCGGACAGCGGATCCTTGTCCGTCGTGTCCGTCTTGGGCCCGCAGCCGACCAAAATCAGCATCAGCACCACGACAAGCACCGGAAAAGCGTATCGAACCGTCCTCATTCTTTCATCCTCCCCTCCGCGCCGGTATCTGCGGCGCGCGCGTTTCCGGAATCCTCCGGTTATGGCAATTACTGTAATGACGCATTTGGCAGGATGAAAGTTGCTTCACCCCGCCAAATTTTCAGCTTATTCGTTTCCCAGCAGCTGCCGGATCGTCTCGAGCGCGTCGGACAGCGTTTCCAGCTTGCCCGCGTCCAGCTCCTTCGCCCAGGCGTCCATGCACACTCTCAGCGCCTCGACCGTGTCGCGCACCTTCTCGCGGCCCTTGTCGAGGATCACCACGTGAACGACGCGGCGGTCGGCCGCATTGCGCTCACGCGTGACGTAACCGGCGTTGATCATGCGGTCGATCAGCGGCGTGATGTTGGGCTTGGCAATGTCGAAACGAGCGGAGATCTCCGAGACCGACAGCCTGTCCGCCTCGTCCAGCGCCGCCAGCACCTGAACATACGAAAGCGGAATCGGATTGTCCTTCTGCTCAATGTCCGGCCTGAACAGCTTTTTTTTGAAAACCGGGGCGGCGGTCAGAACCTGCCGGGCGATCTTCTCCAGGGTTTCCTGTCTTTCCTTCGTGCAATTTTCCATTTGTGTCCCCCCAGCGCTTATTACGCAACGGAAACTATTTTAGCGCAGCCCTTATAAAAACGCAAGTTATACTTCCATTATATTTTGACGGCGAAACCGATATTCTCCGTTAACCCGCCTGAACCGCCGCCTGCGCCCGCGGAGAAACCGCGAAAATACAGATTTCGTCATACCACGCGCCACCCTCGTAAATCAGCGGATAAAGCGCCTTCAGCGCCGCAAGGTCGCCGTTTTGCGCTTCATAGGAGGAAAAGAACACATAGTCCACGCCGTACTCTTCGTACAGCGCCGCCGTGCCCGCCGGGTCGGCCAGCATGCGCCTTGCGTCCTCCGCGCGCTGGGCATAGTCCACGCCGTGGAAATACAGATACAGGTCGGCGCCGCACACAATTTTGCGCCCGGCCAGCACCGCCGGCGCGTTGTTGTGGTTGGTCGCCGTCAGGAACAGGCCGTCCTCCAGCGTGTTCTCCCGAACGAACGCCGCGGCCTCCACCTGCTCCTTCCCGAAAATCTGATATTCGCTCTTCGCTTCGCGCACGATGGTAATCGCGCCGGACAGTGTGCTCGCCAGGATGAACGCCGCCGCCAGCACGCACCGCCCGCGAATGCCCTTCAGGCGCGCGTAGATGTCCGTCAGAATCTCAGCCGCCGCCGGCAGCATGGCCAGAAACGCCACGAAGAACAGCTTGTTGTTGTCGTACACGTTCGGCTGGAACACGACCGTCTCCGCCAGCGCGTACAGCAGCAGGCATCCCAGCGACAACGCCTTCACCGCGGGCTTGCGAATCGTAAGCGCCGCGAGCGGGAAAATCAGATACACCAGCCCGACGTTCTTAATCCAGAACCAGAAATACTCGTCCTTCAGGCCGCCGTTTCCGTCGTTGTTCACCCAGTTAAACAAAATCCTCAGCGAGCCGCCGCCGACCGTCTGCGGGAACGTCCATTCAAGCAGCTGCGGAAGCGCCAGCGCGCAGGCCGCCGCCCCATACAGCGCAAAGAGCAGAAGCGTTCTGAGCCGCCGCTTTTTTTCGCGAAGCAGACAGTCGATCATCGCGCCAAGGCTGATCACGCCCAGCGCCAAGAAGGAGTGCGTGTGTATCATCGGCATGGGGCCCGCCCACAGCCCGACCGCGAGGAATGCCATCGCGCGCCGCTCCCGCATCGCCGCGACCAGCAGATACAGCGCCGGAAGCACGCACAGCCAGCCCGCCATCAGCGTGCGCTGCGGCACGAGCAGGTCGCACAGCGCGTTCACCCAGCGCAGGTTCACGTCCGGCATGTTGGTGGGCGTCTGGTAATAGCCGTTCAGCGCGTCGTTCAGCGCCGTGGGGTCGGACGTAACCCGATCCAGCGTTCCCAGAAAGCCCAGCCCGCCGTTAAAGAACAAGAGCACAAACGCGATCACCACCGCGCTCTTCTTTCCGGTCATCTCCCACGTGAACAGCACGAAGCCCAGCCAGATCAGCCCCGTCATCAGCGTGCCGGGCACGGAAAACGCGGCGGCCAGCGGCGTGCCATAAATCAGCATGGTGGCACTCAGCGCGTCCACAAGGAAGGGATAGCCCAGCCGCGTGCCCGGCAGAATCGAGTATTCCGGCGGATAGCTCTGCCCGATCAGCCCCGTGGCAAAGCTCGCGTGCATACACAGGTCGCCATAGGTGGACTGCCCCACGTACAGCGCGCCGTCCACCTCGCGGAACATGTGCGTATACTGAAGATAGCCGGACACAAGCGTCGCCGGAACCACCAGACACAGAATCAGCCACAGCGGCGGCTCTCCCTTCGCTTCGCCCTCCGAAAGCGCGCGCTCCCTCGGCCTTATGAACGCGCAGCCCACCGCCGCAAGCGCCGACGTAAGCAGCGCCAGCCGCTGCGCGGGAAGCGTGAAATCCAACGCGAAGGCGAAAAGCGACGGCAGCCACATCATCTCCATCAGCCCCATCACCATGCCCAGCCACAGCCGCACGGTGCGGCCGCGCCGCGAAAACAGACGCCACGCCTGCAAAACGCCAAACAGCTCAAACGCCGCCAATACAACGATTCCCAGCATATGGTCTCCAATCCGTTCGATGAATTCGCTTTCATTATAACACGCGGGGCGGACGGCCGCAACCGTTCGCCCCGAAAAAGCCTTTTTCGATTAAATTCTCACTTACCTTCCAAACAGCTGCACCCAGTAGATTGTTCCGCCAACCTTATAGGCGCATACGCCGATGGAGCCGTAGCTTTCGCGGAGAATATTGGCTTTATGTCCGCTGGAGCTCATCCACGCGGCCATCACGCGCTTCGCGTCCCGCTGTCCCTTGGCGATGTTCTCGCCGTAGGCGGTGGAAGACACCGTGCTCCACGCCGTACCGTCCGGGCGCGTGTGGCTGAATTTCGAAACGATCTCCCCGGCGCGCACACAGGCGCCGGCGCGCACACAGGCGGCGCGCGTCAGCTCCGCGGATTGCGTAAGCGGCGCAAGCCCCTGCTTCGCGCGCTCCGCGTTTACCAGGCGAATGACTTGTTCTGCCGCCGAGCTCGAGGTAACGCCCCCGCTTGACGGCTCATCTGTCGACGGAACATCCGTGGACGGCGCATCCGTCTTCGCGTCCGTCTTCTTCCCTGCCGTGCCGATCGTGATGGTTTCGCACGCGTTCCCGCTCTTCAGCCGAACCGTGTAGGTTCCCGCCTTCTTCAGATAGGAATTCGGAATCAGGCACTGTCCCTTCGCGCCGGAAACGGAGGCGCACTTGACCGGCCATCCGTCCCGATACAGCGTCAGCGTGCAGGACGAACGGCAGCGACTGCCGTTCCACGTGATCAGCGCGCCCTTGTCCGTCTTCTGCGAGCTAAGGCCGCAGGACGCCGCCAGCGCGCTGGATGTAAACAGAAGCACCGCGGCAAAAATCGCCGCCAGCCATGCCTTATACCGGTTCGTTTTCATAATTCTCACTTCCTTGCCGTTATTTCGCATTTCCGGAATGCATCCCCATTTTACCCCGCTGCCGCGCCAGCGTCAATCGTTTTTGTTATATTGCTATACATTACCAATTTTGCTTGCAATTCTTCGCCGGATGCGGTACAATGGTTTCATAAGGAAAAATACAGGGTATGAGGTGAAAATCATGTACAAGTTCCCGATTGGCATCATTCTGGATTCCTTCCGGAAACCGTTCCCCGAGGCGCTGGACATCACTCGCAGTCTGGGCGCGCAGGGCGTGCAGGTGTACGCCACGCGCGGCGAAATGTCTCCCGAGAACCTGACCGGCCAGAAGCGCCGCGATTTCCTGAACGCCGTGAAGGATCGCGGGCTCGTGATCTCCGCGCTGTGCGGCGATCTTGGACACGGCTTCCACAATCCTGATGAGAATCCCCAGCTGATCGAGCGCTCCAAGCGCATTCTGGATCTGGCGAAGGAGCTTGAAACCAGCGTCGTCACCACGCACATCGGCGTGGTGCCCGCGAGCGAGGAGCATCCGCGCTTCCGCATTCTGCAGGACGCGTGCGGCGAGCTGGCCGCCTATGCCGACAGTCTCGACGCGCACTTCGCCATCGAAACCGGCCCCGAAACCAGCCTGACGCTCAAGCACTTTCTCGACAGCCTGCATTCCACCGGCGTGGCCGTCAACCTCGACCCCGCGAACTTCGTGATGGTCACCGGCGACGATCCCGTGCAGGCGGTTTACAACCTGAAGGATTACATCGTCCATACCCACGCCAAGGACGGCGTGAAGCTGCACGACTCCAACCCGGAGGCCGTCTACGGCCTTGTGCGCGAGGACGCGCTGGTCACCGACGCGGCGTTCCTCGAGGTTCCGCTGGGCGAGGGTGGCGTGCCGTTTGACAGGTACCTTGCGGCGCTGGACGACATCGGCTATAAGGGCTTCCTCACCATCGAGCGCGAGGTCGGCGACAGCCCCGTGGCGGACATCCACAGAGCCGTCGACTTCCTGAAGGAAAAGATCGGGTAACATCCGCCGGGAGGGCCGCCGCCCTCCCGAATTCTTTTTCGCGGCGCACGCTCAAAGGAGAGGCTCATGACTGAATTCTGGAATCCGTGGCACGGCTGCCGCCGCGTAAGCGAGGGCTGCGCGCACTGCTATGTGTTCGCGCTCGACCGCCTGCGCGGCGTGGAAACCGCGATTCACAAAAACGCATCGGGCTTCTCCATGCCGGTTTCGCGCAGGCGCGGCGGCGAGTTCCGGTATCCCTCCGGCACGACCTTCTTCACCTGCTTCACGTCCGATTTCTTTCTGGAAGACGCGGACGAATGGCGCGGCGACGCCTTCCGCATCATCCGCGCCCGGCCGGACTGTACGTTTGAAATTTTTACCAAGCGCATCGACCGCGCCCGCAACCTGCTGCCGCTCGACTGGGGCGACGGCTATCCGAACGTGCGCCTTTCCGTCAGCGCCGAAAACCAGCGCCGCGCCGACGAACGCATTCCGCTTTTGCTGGATTTTCCCGCCGCCGCGCGCGGCGTAGCAGCCTCCCCGCTTTTAGAAGAACTTCATCTGGAGCGCTATCTGCTCTCCGGCCGAATCCAGTGGGTCTCCGCGGGCGGCGAATCGTATGAGGGCGCGCGCCCGTGCGATTTTGAGTGGGTTCTCTCCCTGCGCCGCCAGTGCGAAGCGGCTAAGGTTCCCTTCACCTTCCACCAGACCGGCGCGAATTTCAAAAAGGACGGAAAGACCTATCTCCTCCCGTCCCATCGTTTGCAGCTCGCGCAGGCGCGCAAAGCGAATATCGACTACCGCCCGTAAGCCCTATTCCTCTCCGATTCGTTTTCTGTACTGGGCGCGCAGCTCGCCGGGCGTCTGGCCGGTAATCCGCTTGAAATGCCGGATAAACGAGCCCGCGTCCCCAAACCCGCACTGCTCGGCAATCGCATACAGCGTGTCGTCGCAGTTCATCAGCAGCTTTCGCGCGTTCTCGATTCGCACGCGCACCAGAAACTGATAGGGCGACATGCCCGTGATCTGCTTGAACCGGTGGCAGAAGTGATACTTCGTCATATACGTTTCCCGAACCAGATCGTCCAGCGTAATCGTCTCCATATAATGGCAGCGCATGAACAGAAGCGCGCCCTCAATATTGCGCTTGCCCTGCTCTCCGATTTCCTTCGCGTTCAGTTGCCGACTGCGCTCGCACTCCTTCACAATCTCATTGAGAATCGACGCGCCCAGCGCACACGCCTGCGAGTAGCCCACAATGTCGTCCTGAATATGCGTGTTCAGAATCGTGCTCATGTAGCTGTTCAGCATGGTATCCTCGGACGGGAAGAACAAAAGCGGCAGTGTGAACGCGTTGTCCAGAAACGGCTTCATCCCGTCCCCTGCCAGATGCACATAGTCGTACACCCAGTGATTGCCATTGACCGCGTAGTAATGATACCGGCTGCAATCGATCATCACATAGCTGCCCGCCGGAATCTCCCGGCGCACGCCGTCCACGATCAGATAGCCCGCGCCCTCCAGCGTATGAAGCAGCTGATAATCCTCGCGCTTGTCTCTCTCGGTATAAAACCCCTCTCCCACGACAAAGTGCCCGCAGGACGTAACCTGAAACGGAAACCTTTGCGCGGCGCCGGTATAAAAGTACGCCCGGCTAACGTTCACCAGCGGCGGAACGGGACGTCTGACCATTTTCCCCACCTCTTTCCGTGCGCAAGAATTGCGCACCTATCCGCAAGAATTGACATTGATATCGCGTATGAATTATAGTACTATTGAAATGAATCTGTCAATAGATGCTGTTTTCGGAGGTGGTTTTTATGATGAAATCCGATCGGGTCATAATCCCTTATCAAAAATCCTGGTTCGAACGCTTCCGCAAGGAAATACGCAATAATTGGGCATTGTATCTGCTGGTATCCATCCCCGTCGCATACTTGATTATTTTTAAGTATATTCCGATGTACGGCGTGCAGATTGCCTTCCGCAGCTACTCGCCCGCGCGCTCCATCTCCGGCAGCCAGTGGCTGGGCTTCAAGCATTTTCAGACCTTCATGACGGATTTCAACTTCAGGCAGATCATGCGAAACACCATCCTGATCAGCCTGTATTCGCTTTGCACTTTCCCGCTGCCGATCGTTCTGGCGCTGATGCTGAACTACACGCGCCTTTCCGGCTTCAAAAAGACGGTGCAGCTGGTCTCCTACGCTCCGCACTTCATTTCCACCGTCGTCATGGTCGGCCTGATTCTTCAGTTCTTCGATCAGCGCAGCGGCATTCTGAACATGCTCATCAACGCGCTGGGCGGCGAAAGCGTCTATTTCATGGCCAAGGCGGAATACTTCCGTCCCATCTACGTGTGGTCGGGCGTGTGGCAGGGCGTGGGCTATTCGTCCATCATCTATATCGCGGCACTGTCCGGCATCTCGCCGGAACTGCACGAGGCCGCCATCGTGGACGGCGCAAACATCCTGAAGCGCATCTGGCACGTCGACCTGCCCGGCATCGCGCCGACGATCTCCATCCTGCTGATCATGAGCTGCGGCAGCATTCTCTCCGTCGGCTATGAGAAGATTTACCTTCTGCAGAACAGCCTGAATCTGGACGTGAGCGAGGTCATTTCCACCTACGTGTACAAGCAGGGCATCGCCTCCTCCACGCCCCAGTATTCCTACGCCACGGCCATCGGCCTGTTTGTGTCGCTGGTGAACGTGTTCATGCTGCTGATTGTAAACAAGGTATCCGACCGTCTGAGCGGAAGCTCTCTGTTCTGAGGAGGCGACGCGCTATGAAAAAGCAAAAGGGCAATCTCTTCGTGCGCGATACGGTGGGCGACAAAATCATCCTCACGATCAACTTCATCGCGCTGTGCCTGTTCCTGATCATCATCGCCTACCCGCTGCTGTTCGTCATTTCCGCGTCGTTCTCGGCGGGCACGGCCACCATGTCCCTGTCCCTGATTCCCAAGCGCTTTTCGCTGGCCGGCTACGAGGCCGTGCTTCAGTACAAGGACATCTGGATGGGCTACAGAAACTCGCTGTTCTACATGGTGTGCGGCACGGCGCTGTGTCTGGCCATGACGGTGCTGATGGCCTATCCCCTGTCCCGCAGCGACTTCGCCGGCCGCAAGGTCATCATGCTGCTCGCGATGGTCACGATGTACTTCTCCGGCGGCCTGATTCCCACCTTCTTAGTCGTTCAGAAGCTGGGTCTTCTGAACACCCGCTGGGCGCTTCTGCTGCCGGGCTGCCTGTCGGTCTACAACATGATCGTCATGCGCACCTACTTTAAAACCTCGATTCCCGGCGAGCTGCTGGAATCCGCGCAGCTGGACGGCTGCGGAAACATCCGCTACATGTTCAGCATCCTGCTGCCGCTGTCCGGCCCCATTCTGGCGGTCATCGGCCTGTTCTACGCCGTCGGCATCTGGAACGCCTACTTCGATGCGATGGTCTACGTGTCCACCAGGCGCAGCTACTACCCGCTGTCCCTGTTCCTGCGCGAGATTCTGATTCTCAACACCACGGACATCGATCAGCTGGACATCAGCACGCTGATGGCGCTGGAGGAGCGCCGCAACGTCATGAAGTACGCCGTCATCGTGGTTTCGTCCCTGCCGGTCATGATCATCTACCCGTTCGTTCAGCGTTTCTTCGTGAAGGGCGTCATGATCGGCGCGGTAAAGGGCTAAACGGAGCATCTTTGGCGCATAGCGCTCAAGATAGAACACAAGGAGGTATTTCCCATGAAGAAACTCGCACTGCTCATGGCCATCCTGATGATGGTCTGCGCGTCCGCCAGCGCCGTCACGGCGTCCGACGAAAACGTGTATCCCATCGCGGACGAAGTCGTGACCCTCACCGTGTGGACCGGCAACGTCGCCAACCGCGACTATGTCAACTGCGACATGACCAAGTTTATCGAAGAAAAGCTTGGCGTCAAAATCAACTTCCAGTTCTATACCGACGACGCCAACACCGCCTACAACCTGATGCTCGCCAGCGACGAGTGGCCGGACATCTTCCTCGGCCCCTGGTTCAGCACCGACAAGATTCTGATGGGCATGGAAGCCAAGATGCTCCTCCCCCTCAACGACCTGATTGAGACGCAGGGCTACAACTACAAGGCCGTTCTCGAAGCCAACCCCGGCTACAAGGACATGCTCACCGCGCCCGACGGCAACATCTACACCTTCGTGTACACCGACAGCGGCGTGCATAAGGACAGCGAATACAAGATGTTCGTGAAGCAGTCCTGGCTCGAGAAGCTCGGCATGGAAATGCCCACCACCCCCGAAGAGTTCAAGGATCTGCTCATCGCCATCAAGGAAACCGACCTGAACGAGAACGGCGAAAACGACGAGATCCCGCTGATGGGCTACTACAACGGCCGCAAGTCCGACCCCATCTGCTTCCTGATGAATCCCTTTGAGCTGTACACCGACAACTACTACACCATCACCGACGACGGCCAGATCGCGTTCCATGCCAACACCGATGGCTGGCGCGAGGGCCTCAAGTACATCGCCGACCTGTACGCCAACGGCCTGATCGCTGAGGAAACCTACGTACAGGACAAGACCCAGTTCCAGGCCATCCTCAACAAGCCCTCCGACGATGCCGTGATCGGCGTTATGCCCATCTGGTATCAGGGCGACGTCATCGACGCCAACGTGCTCAACTGGGTTGACTACGAGCCCATCGCGCCCCTGAAGGGCGATGACGGCACCCAGCAGAGCGCGGCGCGCTTTGGCGGCAACTTCAACATGGTCGGCGCCATCTCCACCAAGTGCGAAAACCCCGAAATCGCCTTCAAGTTCCTCGACTGGTTCATCGGCGAGGAAGGCACCTATGTCGGCCACTACGGTGTGGAAGGCAAGGACTGGGAGTGGGTTGACTCCAAGAGCTTCTTCGGCGGCGACAAGTCCATCTCCCGCCTCGTGCCCGACATCGAAGCGCTGTGGAACTCCGGCTCCTTCCCGCGCGCCGATAAGGCCGAGATCCGCTACGCCACCACCATGGATCCCGAGAAGATCTACACCGACAACACCTACGCGCTGGTGCATGCCGCGCAGACCTACGAGCCCTACTACGTGAACCATCATATTCCGGACGTCGTATGGTGCACCGATGAGGACGTAAAGACCAAGGTTGCCAACTACAGCACCACCATCAACGATTACGTGAAGTCCACCGACACCCAGTTCATCATGGGTCAGCTGGACATCAACGACGATGAAGCGTGGAACGCCTACCTGAAGGGTCTCAACGACCGCGGCCTGGAAGACTACCTTGAGAACCTCGCCGTGTACTACGGCCTCGAATAAGCCGCATACCAAACCCTTGGAAGCCATAAAAGCCCCGCGGACGAAAGGCTCTGCCAATCGCCCGCGGGGCTTCCTTTTCTCTCCCTATGCCTTTTTCCTCAGAACATGCCACACATCGTCCCCAGTAAACCCGCAACCGCGATACAGTCGTTCCGGTTGACTTGGGTTATTGCACTGGCCCGAAACCGTAGCAAACAGCGCCCGCCCGCGCATTCTCCACAACAATTCGGACACGAGATAGCGTCCCAGTCCGCGCCCGCGGCAGTCCTCTGACACCTGAATCCATTCCAGAATGCCCTCGCCTATCTCCCTGTCCAGTTCGGCAATGCCCGTCGCCGCAAGCTCTCCGGTTCGATCATTCCGCACCGCCAGCCACAAGCGTTCATCGTATACCGGACGCGCGGTATAATCCCGCAATTTCTCCTCGGAAACGCAAGCCCCACCATAGCAGCGGTTGATATGCTCCGCAAACTCTCGCAACGTAGCCGCGCCGCATGAATATCCCTGCGGAAGTACAGGCGCACACGGCTTCTTCAACGGATGCAGCAAACGAAAATACGGTTCGTCCGAATATGCCGCATACTTCCGCCGGTCATATGCCGAGTTGTGCACAATTCGCATTCCCTCCGACACGCAAACCTTCTTTGCCTTCCAGTACGGAATCGAAGCATAGCCGCAGGGATTTTCCAAATATTCCTCTTTCGAAAGCCGTTCCATCCCAATTCCCGCCTTCAGCACGCTACTCTTCCTCCCACCTCCGCGCGCGTTCGATCGCCCGTCGCCACTGCTGAAGCAGCCGCTCCCGGTTCTCGCCCGGCATGGTCGGACGGAACTCCTTCTTCCTCTGCCACACGGTCTTCAGCCGGTTGTCGTCCCACAGTCCCACCGCGCGTCCGGCCAGCATGGCCGCGCCCAGCGCCGTGGTTTCCGTTACCTGCGGCGTGACGACCGGCACACCAAGAATGTCGCTCTGGAACTGCATCAGGAACTCATTCGCGCTCGCGCCGCCGTCCACGCGCAGCGCCGCCATGCGCACGCCGCCGTCCTTCTCCATGGCCTCGAGCACGTCCGCCGACTGATACGCAATGGATTCCAGCGCCGCGCGCACGATATGCGCCCGTCCCGCTCCACGCGTAAGGCCGACGATCGTGCCGCGCGCGTACATATCCCAGTACGGCGCGCCCATGCCGGTGAACGCCGGGACCAGATAAACCCCGCCGTTGTCCGCGAGCGATCGCGCCAGCGTTTCCGACTCCGCTGCGGTCGAAATCAGCTTCATTTCGTCCCTCAGCCACTGAATCGCCGCGCCCGCCACGAACACGCTGCCCTCCAGCGCGTAGGTCGGCTTGCCGTTCACGCGCCAAGCGACGGTGGACAGCAGCCCAAACTGACTGCGAACCGGCCGCGCGCCGGTGTTCATCAGCACGAAGCAGCCCGTGCCATAGGTATTCTTGGCCTCGCCCGGGCCAAAGCACGCCTGCCCATACAACGCCGCATGCTGGTCGCCCGCCATCGCCGCAATGGGAACTTCGCGTCCAAGAATGGACTTGTCCAGCATGCCGATCACGCCCGACGAATCGACGACCGTCGGCAAAAGCGGCGCGGGAATGTCCATCGCGCGCAGAAGCACCTCGTCCCACTCCTGCTTGTGAATGTTGAACAGCATCGTGCGCGACGCGTTCGTCGCGTCGGTCACATGCGCGCGCCCGCCCGTGAGGCGATACGCCAGAAAGCTGTCCACGGTGCCGAAGCACAGCTCCCCGTTCTGCGCCCGGTCGCGCGCGCCGTCGATGCTGTCGAGCAGCCATTCGAGCTTCGTTCCGGAAAAATACGCATCCGGAATCAGTCCCGTGCGGTCGCGGATGGTGTTGCCCAGACCGTCCTCCTTCAGGCGCTCGACCAGCGGCGCGGTGCGGCGGCACTGCCACACGATCGCGTTGTGCAGCGGCCTGCCCGTCTCTCGTTCCCACAGAAGCGCCGTCTCGCGCTGGTTGGCAATGCCCACGGCCAGAATGTCCGCCGCGTCGATCCCCGCCTTCTCCACCGCCGCGCGCAGCGCGTTCAGCTGACTTTCGTAAATGTCCTCCGGGTCGTGCTCAACCCAGCCGGGCTTGGGATAAATCTGCCTGAACTCAATGCCGTGCGACGCCACAAGCGCGCCGTTTTCATCAAACACGACCGCGCGCGAGCTCGTCGTTCCCTGATCCAGTGCCACGATGTATTTCATCAAAATGCCTCCTGTCGGCGAAATTTCGTCCCGTCCGTAACTCAGTTCTCCGTGAATCGCTCCGTAATATTCCCGTGCCCGCCCGCGTCAACGCTCTCCGCCGCGTGAACCTTCAGACTGTCTCTTATGCGCGCCTCTCCCTATAACCCGACGCAATCAGAGCAGTCCCGTGATGTTCCCCTCGTCGTCCACGTCGATCTTCTCCGCCGCGGGAACCTTGGGAAGGCCGGGCATCGTCATAATGTCCCCCGTCAGCGCCACCACGAATCCCGCGCCCGCGGACACGCGCAGCGCGCGCACGGTGATTTCGAAATCCGTCGGCGCACCGAGCAATGTGGGCTTGTCTGAGAAGCTGTATTGCGTCTTCGCCACGCACACCGGCAGTCCGCCATAGCCCAGCTCCGTCAGGCGCTTTGCCTGTTTTTTGGCTTCGGGCGTCAGCACCGCTCGGCGGCCGCCGTACACGCGCGCCGTCAGGTCATTCAGCTTCTTCTGGATGCTGTCCGCCGCGTCATAGGCGAACGCGAAATAGTTTTCCTCCCCGCACAGCCGCACGACCTCGCGCGCCAGCGCCAGACCGCCCTCGCCGCCCTTCGCCCAGACCTCGCTGGGAAGCACCTTCACGCCCTCCGCGTCCATCGCGTGCGTGAGCGCGTCGATTTCCGCGTCGGTATCGTCCGGGAAGCGGTTGACCGCCACCACGCACGGAAGCCCGAACACGTCCTTGATATTCCGCACATGCCGCCGCAGGTTTTCCGCGCCCGCGAGCATCGCGTCCACGTTTTCCCGTGCCAGCGCATCCTTCTTCACGCCGCCGTGCATCTTCAGCGCGCGAACCGTAGCCACGATCACCACCGCGTCGGGACGCAGACCCGCCATGCGGCACTTGATGTCCAGAAACTTCTCCGCGCCCAGATCGGCGCCAAAACCGGCTTCCGTCACGGTATAGTCCGCCAGACGCATCGCCATACGCGTGGCAAGCACACTGTTGCAGCCGTGCGCGATATTGGCAAACGGCCCGCCGTGCACCAGCACGGGCGTATGCTCAAGCGTCTGCACGAGATTCGGCTTAAGCGCTTCCTTCAGAAGCGCCGTCATTGCGCCCGCCGCCTTCAGATCGCCCGCCGTAACCGGCTGATCGTCATAGGTATAGCCGACGATGATGCGCCCGAGCCGCGCCTTCAGATCGGCAAGGCTCTGGGACAGGCACAGGATCGCCATGATTTCGCTGGCCACGGTAATATCGTAGCCATCCTCGCGCGGACAGCCGTTCGTACGGCCGCCGAGCCCGTCCACGATGCTGCGCAGCTGACGGTCGTTCATGTCCACGCACCGCCGCCACGTAATGCGCCGCGGATCGAGGTTCAGCGCGTTGCCCTGATAAATATGGTTGTCGATCATCGCCGCCAGAAGGTTGTTGGCCGCGCCGATCGCGTGGAAGTCGCCGGTGAAATGCAGGTTGATTTCGTCCATCGGCGCCACCTGCGCATAGCCGCCGCCCGCCGCGCCGCCCTTCAGGCCGAACACCGGCCCCAGCGACGGCTCGCGCAGCGCCGCCATTGTGCGCATGCCCAGCCGGCTCAGCGCGTCGGCCAGACCGATGCTGGTGGTCGTCTTGCCCTCGCCCGCGGGCGTGGGCGTAATCGCCGTCACAAGCACGAGCTTTCCGTCCCTTCCCTCGCGCTCGTCCAGCAGCTTCAGGGACACCTTGGCCTTGCTGCGGCCGTAGCGTTCCAGATACTTTTCCTCGATTCCCGCACGCGCGGCAATCGCTTCAATGTCCAGTAAATGCGTATTCCGGGCGATTTCGATATCGGTATGCATGATCAACACCTCCTTGTTCCATCATACCCGAATCTGCCGCCCGCGTCAACCCTTTCTTCCGACGTGTTTTCATGCATCTTCGCTCGGCTTTGCGCGACATTGCCCGCCTTCCTGTCCGCCGCGCGGGAAAGCGTCCACTACCCCTCCCGAACGCCCTTTCTAAACGTCACAAGGATTTCTACGCTTTCGCTCGTCTCCTCCACCCGCAGCGCCGCGTTCACCCCCACCTTGCGGAGCTTCTCCACCGTGCCGGAAATCGCGTTCACGAACATGCGCGCGTCCCGCACCACGCCCTTCACCTTGCGGCTCGCCGCGCGCCGCTCGCGCAGAAGGCTCTCGATCAGCGCGTCCGTCTGGCGCACATTCAGCTGTCCCCTTGTGATGCGGCGAACCGCGTCCAGCTGCGCCTTCTCGTCGCCGTCCAGCTTCAGAAGCGCGCGTGCGTGCCGTTCGGTCAGCTTTTCCTCGCCCACCGCCCGCCGCACGGCTTCCGGCAGCCGAAGAAGCCGCAGAAGGTTCGCCACCGACGACGGACTGCGCCCCAGCCGGCGCGCCAGCGCGTCCTGCGTCATGCCCGTCTCGCGCAAAAGCTCGCGCATCGCCTGCGCTTCCTCCAAAAACGTCAGCTGCTCCCGCTGAATATTTTCAATCAGCGACAGCGCGCGCATGTCGGCCTCGTCCGCCTCCATCACAATTGCATCCACCCAGCTGCGCCCCAGCACGCGAAGCGCGCGCAGCCGCCGTTCCCCGGCGATCAGCGTATAGCCGTCCCCCGCGCTCCTGCGCAGAAGCAGCGGCGACAAAAGCCCGTTTTCCTCGATCGACCGCGCCAGCGCGCGAATGCTCTCCTCATCAAAAAGCGCGCGCGGCTGATACGGGTTTGCGCGAATCTCCGCCACCCGCACGCGCGAAAGCACCTTGGCCGAAGGCTTCAGCCTTCTCTCCATCATAAAACCATCCCCTCCGTTTATATATACGGAAAGGATGGTTGCTTTCAAAACCAGTCGACGAAGATATTGCCCCGCCGTCATCGTGTGCGCTTCATTGACAGTAAATGACTGTGCGCGGTTTTCGATCTCCGTCACTTCAGCGGCCGCTTCTCGGCGATGCCCGCCCTGCGAGGAAAGCGATCCGGCGTTGCGCCGGTTTTCAGAATCTCGATCACGCGGTGATCCCAGTCGCGGCCGGGCACGGACACCGGGCACACGCGCGCCAGCCGCCCGTTCAGCTGCGCAAACGCCGTCTGCGCGCGCTCGGCCTCCTCGGCGGCCATCGGCCCCTTCAGCGCCAGCATCCGCCCGCCGGGCTTCACAAACGGCAGCAGCCACTCGCTCAGCACGTTCGTTTCCGCCACCGCGCGCGCGCAGGCCACGTCATAGGCGTCCCGAAATTCCGGCTTCTTCGCCGCGTCCTCGCAGCGGGCGTGCACGCAGTCCGCGTTCAGCCCGAGCGCTGCCACGACTTCCTTCAGAAACGCCACGCGCTTGCCCAGCGCGTCCATCAGCGTAACGTGAATGTCCGGGCGCATGATGGCCACGGGAACGCCGGGAAAGCCCGCGCCGGTACCCACGTCGATCAGCGTGGAAACGCCGTCCAGAAACGGCAGAATGGTCAGGCTGTCCAGATAGTTGCGGTCGACGGCCTCCTGAGCATCCTCGCCCACGCGCGTCAGGTTCATTTCCCGGTTCGCCGCCGTCAGTCTGTCGTGATACGCGCAGAACGCGTCCGCCTGCGCGTCCGTCATCGGCACGCCCATTTTCGCCGCCTGTGCCTTCAGATACGCCTTCATGCCCTGTTTTCCCGCCTTTTCTTCTCCATAAGAATCATCAGAACCGTAATGTCGCCCGGCGACACGCCCGGAATGCGCGAAGCCTGCCCCAGCGACGCGGGCTTTACCTTGTTCAGCTTCTGCCGCGCTTCCACGCGCAGCGTGTCCACCGTCATGTAGTCCAGATCGTCCGGCAGCCGCATTTCCTCCTCGCGAAGGAACTTCTTCACCTCGGCGCGCTGGCGGTCGATGTAGCCCTCATACTTCAATTCAATCTCCGTCTGCTCCCGCGCGTCGGCGCGCAGCTCCGGCATGTCGGGCACGCAGGCGGCGAGATCGTCGTAATGCACGTTCGGGCGCTTGATCAGATCGCTCAGGCGCGCGGAAGCCGAAAGCTCCGTCTCGCCCTTTTCGCGAAGCAGCGCGTTCACCGACTCCGACGGCGCGACCCACGTTTTGCCCAGATACGCGCAGCCCTTTTCCAGCCGCTCGCGCTTTTCGCACATGCGCCGGTAGCGCGCCTCGCTCGCCAGTCCCGCGCGGTAGCCCATCTCCGTCAGGCGCAGGTCGGCGTTGTCCTGCCGCAGAAGCAGCCGGTATTCGGCGCGGGAGGTCATCATGCGGTACGGCTCGTCGGTGCCCTTGGTGGTCAGGTCGTCCACCATCACGCCGATATAGCTGTTCGCACGGTTGAGCGTGATCATTTCCTCGCCCTTCAGCTCCAGCGCCGCGTTCATGCCCGCATACAGACCCTGCGCCGCGGCTTCCTCATAGCCGGACGTGCCGTTGATCTGCCCCGCGCAGAACAGACCGCGGATGTGCCGCGTCTCAAAATGATTGCTCAGCTGCATCGGATCGATGCAGTCGTATTCGATGGCATACGCCAGCCGCATCAGCTCGGCGTGCTCAAGGCCGGGCACGGAGCGGTACATGCGCCGCTGCACGTCCTCGGGAAGGGAGGACGACATGCCCTGCACGTACCATTCCACCGTGTTCAGCCCCTCCGGCTCCATGAAGATGGGATGGCGTTCCTTGTCGGCGAAGCGCACCACCTTGTCCTCGATGGACGGGCAGTAGCGCGCGCCGGTACCCTTGATCTCGCCGGAATACATCGGCGACAGATGCAGGTTTTCGCGAATGATCTCGTGCGTTTCGGGCGTTGTGTAGGTGAGATAGCACAGCGCGCGGTTCTTGAGCGGCGCCGCGTCCGTCAGGAAGGAAAACGGCACGATGGGCGAATCGCCCTCCTGCGGAGTCATCTTCGAGAAATCGACCGTGCGCACGTCCACGCGCGCAGGCGTGCCGGTTTTGAAGCGGCGGATGGAAAAGCCGTTGTCCAGCAGCGACTGCGTGAGCCCCGTTGCGGCGATGAGCCCCTGCGGGCCGCCCTCCCACGAGCACTGGCCGATGATGATGCGGCTTTTCAGATACACGCCCGTGCACAGCACCGCCGCGCGGCAGCCGATTTTAGAACCCGTCGCCGTTTCCACGCCGCGAATCTCGCCGTTTTCCACGATCAGCCGCCGAACCTCGCCCTGCCGAAGCGTCAGCCCCGGCTGATTCTCCACCGCGGCGCGCATCCGCGCCTTGTAGGCCGTTTTGTCCGCCTGCGCGCGCAGGGAATACACGGCCGGGCCTTTGCCGGTGTTCAGCATGCGCGACTGGATGAACGTATCGTCGATGGCGCGGCCCATTTCGCCGCCCAGCGCGTCCAGCTCGCGCACCAAGTGCCCCTTGCCGGTGCCGCCGATGGCGGGATTGCAGGGCATCATGGCCACGCTGTCCAGATTCAGCGTCAGAAGCAGCGTGCGCTGCCCCATGCGCGCGCCCGCAAGCGCGGCTTCGCAACCCGCGTGCCCCGCGCCCACCACGATCAGGTCAAATTCCTCGGTAAACAAACCCGCTTCCCTTTCCTTCCGTCAGCGGTACTGACTCATATACAGATCCGCGTAGAATCCGTTCTTCTTCAGAAGCTCCTCGTGGCTGCCCACTTCCATGATCCTGCCGTCCTTCATGGCCACGATCACGTCCGCGGAGCGGATGGTTGACAGGCGATGCGCCACGACGAAGCTGGTTCTGCCCTCCATCAGGCGCTGGAACGCGTCCTGAATGCGCAGCTCGGTGCGCGTGTCGATGGAGCTGGTCGCCTCGTCCAGAATGAGGATGCGCGGCGTTTTCAGCATCACGCGGGCGATGCAGATCAGCTGCTTCTGCCCCTGCGAAAGCCCGCCGCCGTCCTCGGTGAGCATCGTATCGTAGCCGTCCGGCAGGCGCTCAATGAACGAATGCGCGTGCGCCGCCTGCGCGGCCTCCACCACCTGCTCGTCGGTCGCGTCGGGCGCGCCGAAGCGGATGTTCTCGCGCACCGTGCCGCTCATCAGCCACGTGTCCTGCAGAACCATGCCATAGGCACTGCGCAGCGCCTCACGGCCATATTCGCGCGCGTCCACGCCGTCCACGGTGATGCGCCCCGCGTCCGGTTCGTAAAAGCGCATCAGAAGGTTGATCAGCGTCGTCTTGCCGCAGCCCGTCGGGCCCACGATGGCCACGCGTCGGCCGGCCGGAGCGCTCAGGTTCAGGTGCTCGATCAGCTTTCGATCCGGCTCATAGGAGAACGACAAATCTTCGATCTGCACATCTCCCTTCAGACCCTCGATCGACGCGCCCTCCGCGGGGTCGGGCGTCATCTCTTCCTCGGCGATAAACTCAAACACGCGTGCCGCGCAGGTCAGCGCATTCTGGAACTCGGCCACCACGCCGCTGATTTCGTTGAACGGCTTGGTGTACTGGCTGGCGTAGCTCAGAAAGCACGTCAGGTCGCCGACGGACATCACCAGCGGCCGGGCGATCGCGAACAGCGAGCCGATCACGGCAACTAGCGCGTACACCACGGAGTTGACGAAGCGCGTCGCCGGGTTGGTGATGGAGGAGAAGAAAATCGCCCTCAGCGCGCTGGCGCGCAGGTTTTCGTTTGCCGCGCAGAAGCGGCCGCGCATCGTTTCCTCCTGCGAGAACGCCTTCACCGTCTTCATGCCGGACACGCTCTCGTCAATGATGGCCGTCAGCGTACCGCGGTTTTCGGACTGCTTTTTGAACATGCTGTACGTGCGCTTCGCGATAAACGAGGACACCACCAGCGACAGCGGCGTAACGACCACGACCGCCGCGGCGATCAGCGGCTGCTTGACCAGCATGAAAATCAGCGTGCCCAGAATCGTAATCACGCCGGTGAACAGCTGCGTAAAGCCCATCAGAACGCCGTCCGCCAGCTGCTCCACGTCCGACATGACGCGGGAAACGATGTCGCCCAGCGGCTGCGCGTCGATGGTTTTCAGCGGCAGCTTCGCGATTTTGCGGAACGCCGCCAGCCGAATGTCGCGCGACGTATCGAACGACAGCCGGTTGTTCACCGCGCTCATCATCCACTGAACCAGCGCCAGCGCGCCCGCGCACACGCCGATTTTCAGAAGAATCCCGCCGATGCCCGCCATGTCGACCGTTCCCCTGCCGAGCGCCAGATCGACCGCCTGACCCGTGAGCACCGGGATATACAAGGACAGCCCCACCGACCCCAGCGCCAGCACCAGAGACACAAGAATCCAGTATTTCCGCGCGCCCAGGTATTTCATGAGCGTCTTTATTGTGCTTACCTGCTTTCGCATACGTGATCGCCCTCCGGGAACTGGCTGAAATAGATTTCGCGGTACAGTGCGCTCGACTGCATCAGTTCCTCATGCGTGCCCTGCGCGGACACGCGCCCCTCGTCCATCACCAGTATCCGGTCGGCGTAGCGAACGCCGGACGCGCGCTGGGACACGATAAACACCGTCTGCCCGCCCTGCCGCGCGCGAATGGCGGCGCGCAGGCGCGCGTCGGTGGCGAAGTCCAGCGCCGAGGCGCTGTCGTCCAGAATCAGAATGTCCGCGTTGCGAACCAGCGCGCGCGCAATGGCCACGCGCTGCCGCTGGCCGCCGGACAGCGCCCGTCCGCCCTGTCCGACCGGCGCGTTCATGCCCTCGTTCTTCTTGGAGAGAATGTCCGTGCCCTGCGCGCCGTCGATGGCGTTCAGCACGTCCGCGTCCGACGCGTCCGTCTTGCCCCAGCGCACGTTGTCAGCAATGCTGCCGGAGAACAGCACCGTCTTCTGCGGCACCATGCCCACGCTGCGGCGAATGTCCTCCGGCGACAGCCGCTTCACGTCCTGCCCGTACAGCTCCACGCTGCCGCGCGTCGCGTCATAGAAGCGCGGAATCAGGTTGACCAGCGAGCTCTTGCCGGAGCCCGTCGGGCCCACGATGCCGATCGTCTCGCCGCGATGCGCGACGAAGCTCACGTCCTCCAGCGACGGCGCGCCCGCGCCGGGGTATACCAGCTCCACGTGATCGAAGCGCACGGCCACGTCCGCCGCCCTGTCCAGCGCCGCGCCGGCGGCGCGCTCGGTCGCGTCCTCCGGCAGATCGATCACGGTCTGCACGCGGTCGAAGCACGCCAGCGCCTTGGAAATGGAAACGATCAGGTTGGCGAGCTTGATCAGCTCCACCAGAATCTGGCTCATGTAGTTGACCAGCGCCACAAGCTGTCCCTGCGACAGCGTGCCGGTGTCCACGCGCAAAGCGCCGGTGTGAATCAGCACGATCAGCGCAAGGTTCACGATCACGCTCGTCAGCGGGTTCGTCAGCGCGCTCACGCGCCCCGCCGTGCGCTGGCTGGCGTTCAGCTTGTCGGACGCGTCTGTGAAGCGCGCATTTTCGCTGCCGTCCCGCCCGAACGCGCGAATCACGCGCACGCCGGTCAGGTTCTCGCGCACCAGATTCATCACGCGATCCATGTTCGCCTGCGAGCGCTTGAACAGCTTCAGAGACCACGCCATCACGCCGAACACGACGATGGACAGCGCCGGAATCATCACCGCGAAAATCCACGCGCTCTTTCCGTCCACGGTAAACGCCATGATCATCGAGCCGAACACGACGAACGGCGAGCGCAGCATCAGGCGCAGCGCCAGATTCAGGCCGTTCTGCACCTGATCCACGTCGCCCGTCAGCCGCTGCATCAGCCGCGAGGAGCCGATTCTGTCCAGCTGGGAAGCCGACAGCCGCGTCACGCGGTCATACAGCGTCTCGCGCAGGCGCGACGCGAAGCCCACCGACGCGCGCGCGGCAAAGTACTGCGCCGTGATGGAAAACACAAGCCCCACCACGCCCAGCAGCAGAAGCAGGCCACCCATCTTCCACACATAGGCTTCGCCCTCGCCGCCGCGGATGCCCTGATCGATCATCTTCGCGACGACCAGCGGCACAAACAGCTCGAACAGCGCTTCCAGCAGCTTAAACAGCGGCCCGAGCACGCTCTCGCGTCCATAGCCCTTCAGATATGTACCCAGTTTCTTGATCATGTTCCGTTCACAAGCCTTTCGCTTATCCGATTTCGGGGTTTTTCAGCGTCAGAAGATCGTGCGCCACCGGCTCATAGAAGCGCCTGCGCACGGCCTCCACATTTCGTTCGCGCGCCAGAATCCACATCAGCTTGACCACGGCGGTTTCCGGCGTCATCGTGTACGCTTCGATCACGCCGCCCTCGGTCAGCGCCCGGCGGCCGACCTCGTACAGCGCCAGATCGCTGCCCTCGTAGGGTACCTGCGTCGTGAGCGCCACAACCTTGCCGGCCTCCCGCCAGCCGCGAATTTCCTTTAAAAGCGCGCCGCCGTCGGAGCTGGGCAGTCCGCCCACGCCGAAGCTCTCCACCACCAGCGCGTCCACGCAGCCGCGCAGCGCGTTCACCGCCTGCCACGGAAGCCCGGGCGTCAGCTTCACGACCGCCACGCGCGGATCCATCTCGTGGTAGAACGTCGGTTCATTCGGCCTGTCCTCGCGAATGTAGCGCAGCACGCGCCCGTCGCGCACCAGCGCCACCGGCGGATAGTCCACGCTCTCAAAGGCGTTCCGGCTCTTCGTGCGCACCTTGCGCGCGCGCGTTCCGGTGATCACGTGGCCGTCGAACACGATGCTCACGCCGTGCGACGCAGCGTCGGACGCATAGCAGAACGCGTCGTACAGGTTCGTGCGCGCGTCGGTATCCTCCGTCACGATCGAGCGCTGCGCGCCGGTCAGGATGATCGGCTTGGGCGAATGCATCACAAGATAGCTCAGCGCCGCGGCGGTATAGGCCATCGTGTCGGTGCCGTGGGAAATCACGAAGCCGTCGTACGCGTCGTAATGCTCGCGGATGCACTCGGCGATGCAGACCCAGTTTTCCGGCCGCATGTTGGTGGAATCCAGGCTCAGCGGCTGCACCGCATCCACCGAATACAGCGATTCCAGCCTCGGCACGTGCGCCAGCAGCGCCTGTGCGCCCAATCCCGGCTTCAGTCCCTCCTCTCCGGTTTCGGAGGCAATCGTTCCCCCCGTTGCAATCAAAAGAAGTTTTTTCATCGGTACCTCCCGCGTTTTTCTTTTCGGTCACGCGTCGAAAAAGCCCCGGCGCCGCCGCCGAGGCTTCACCGCCGCTATTATACACATCTCCTGCAAATTTTCAGTGTATTTTCGGTATACATCAAATTGTAATCGGCGGGAACGCCGCCGTTTTCGAACCTTGCGACGTTCGGCCCGTCCACGCGCGCATACCATGTCTCCGCTTCCGCCCGCGAAAGCCCGCCGCGCATTTTGCGCGCGAGCAGCCGTTTCCGAAGAACCGGCTCCGGCGCGCGAAGCGCAATCGTGCAATCGCACAGCGTCCGCGCTTCATTCCAGCCGGGCGCGTCCAACAAAAGCCAGTTGCCCTCCACGAGCAGAACGTCCCCGGTCACAGCCGCGCCGCGCGCGTCCACGTCGTGCGTCGTCCGATCGTAGCGCGGCCAGACAACGCCGTTCTCCGTTCGCGCCCGCGCCAGCGTTTCCGCAAAATGGCGCACGTCGAACGTCTCCGGCCGCCCCTTCACGTCGCGCAGACGCGTGCGTGCGCCGTCGATCGTCCGGTATGTCTCGTTGAGATACGCGTTCGGATAGTGAAACCCGTCCAGCCCCAGCGCCTGCACGCGCGCGTCCGCCTGCCGTTCCGCCGCCCGCGCGCAGAGCACCTCGGCCAGCGTGCTCTTTCCCGCGCCGGGCGGCCCCGCCAGAAACGCGACGGCGCGCCGGGAAAGGCGGCCGCGCAGCGCAAGCAGCGCGTCGATCAGGGGATCGATTGCCTGTTCCATTTCCCGGCGCGGAAACTCGGCTTCCACCGGGAAGCCGTTAATCGTCAGCCGATAGCGTTTTCCCTCCATCCTGCCTTACGCCAGATTGACGATGCGCTCGGCCTTTCCGCTCTGGGCGGCCTTCAGCACCGCGTCCATCACGCACACGGCCTCGATGAAATCGTGCGCGTTCTGATGCGGCTCTTCCCCGCGCACGATGCGCACGAAGTTCTCCGCTTCGATGTCGTAGCCCGCGCCGATGTTGATCGCCGACGTGGTGACCTGCCTGCCCAGCACCGTCGCGCCGTAGTTGTAGTTTTCGTCGCCGAACGTCAGGTGCACGGCGTACGCGCCGTAATCGAGCACGGCGGCAATGCCGCGGTCGGTGTGCTGCGCCGTGACGGCGAACGGATGATAGCCGAAGATCGTGAGCGCCGTTTCCGCCAGATGCGACGCGTAGAACCAGAAGTTGCCGTAGGCATTCTGCATGCTGACCGGCGCCCACACATGTCCGCCGACGAGCTTGCCCAGCGCCTTCTGCTCATCCGCGGCCGCCTTCAGCTTCATCGTGTCGGGTACCAGCTTCACGGACGAGCCGCCCGTCAGCCGCGCGCCGCGCTTCTCCGCCAGCCGCACCAGCTCCAGCGCCTGCAGAGGGTCGCGGGTCACGGGCTTGTCGATGAACGCGGGAAGCCCGGCCTCAAGGAACGACTTCGCATAGGGAAAGTGCAGCTTGCCGTCGCGCGACGTAACCATCAGCGCGTCGACCTTGCCGATCATCTCCTCCGGATGGTCGCACACGAGCTCTACGCCGCATTCCCTCTGAATCGCCTCGCTCGCCGCGCGCTCCTCGCCGTAAACGGCGACCACGCGCATGTCCTCATATTTCCCGGAAAGGTTGAAAATCCTTGAAAACGCCATGGCATGCGAATTCTCGCTGCCGATGATGCCCACGCGAATCATAACGTTTTCCCTCCTCAGCAAAATTTATCCAGCGGATTCAGCTCGTGCGCGCGCTGAATCACACGAATCTGCCGCCTCACCTGCTCCGGCGTGACGATCAGCGCTTCGCCGTTCGTCAGGTGGTTGTAGATGTTGGTATAGTAGTCCCTCACCGCGCTCTCAAACGGGTTCTCGCCCTCGCCCGCGACCCAGTGTTCCTCATGCCACGGCAGCTTCTCGGAGCAATACGCCGGTTCGCCGTCGGGCGACGTGAGCGGCGTGCGGATCACGCTGTGCTCCGGCGCTTCCTTCGGGTCAAACCAGCGCCATTTTGCTTCCTTGATCGACGCCCACAGGCCGCCATGCGTGCCCTGCACGTTGTACGTGCCCCACGGATACGCGTTGGAGGACGAAATCTCCACGTCGACCACAGGCCGCCCCGGCAGCGTCATGATGAGCTTGACGTAATCCTCCGCGTCGCCGAAGGTATCGGCGCGATCCATCCTGCAGAAGATTTCCGGCATTTCCTCGCCGCCCAGCAGCGTCAGCGCCTGATCCAGCGGATGCGGGCCGGTGTTGAACAGAGAACCCGCGGTGAAGTCCTGAATCGTCTGCCAGTCCCAGCGGCGCGCGAAGCCGGAGAACTGAATATCGATGGACACGATGCGCCCCAGCACGCCGGAATCGATGACCTCGCGCACCTTCTTAAAATACGGCGCGACGCGCGACTGCTGGAACGGCGCGAGCATCCTGCCCGATTCCTTCGCCGCGGCGATCATCTCGTCCACCTGCTCCGCCGTGCCCGCGAACGGCTTCTCGCTCACAACGTTGAAGCCGTGCTTCAGAAGATCAATCGCCACGGGCGCGTGCATGTAGCTGAACGTGGCGTTCACGACGAAATCAATCTCGTCCCTGTGATCAAACAGCTCGCGATAGTCGGCAAACGCGCGGCAGCCGAACACGCGCTCGGCCTTTTCGCGCCGCTCAGGCAGCGCGTCCACCACAAAGGCTACGCGGAAGCGCTCCGCATCCTTCAGAAAATGCTGACCGTGAATCGAATAGCCGCTTCGACCCTGCCCGATGATGGCAACATTCAGTTTCTTCATAGCTGTGTCCCTTCTTTCCATGCCTGTAATTTCATTCCAGACCCGAGAAAACAAGGGTCTGTCAATTCAATCCCACATATCCGCTCGCTTCCAGCAGCCGCTGCGCCGTGTCGCCGGTCAGCCATGAAAGCAGCGTCTGCACGTTCGGGTTCGCTTCTCCCCTGCGGGTGACTGCGTAGAGCGTGGAGATGAACGGATAGCTGCCGTTGCGAATGTTTTCCAGCGCAGGCTCCACTCCGTCGATCGCCAGCATGCGCACGTCGCTTTCCATCATGCCGCTCACGAAATAGCGGAAGCTGTAGCCGATTGCGCCCGGAAGATTTCGATACTCGACGTTGTCCACGATGCCCACCATATCGTCCACCACATAGCCCGGCGCGTCCATCAGCGGAAGGTCGCCCATGATTTTCTCAAGCGCGGTCTGACTGCCGCTGTTCTCCGGACGCTGGTACGCGACGATTTTCCCCAAGCCCTCTATGCCAAGCTCCACCCAGTCGGTCACCGCTCCTCTGTAGATGTCCCGTATGTTCTGCGTCGTCAAACCCGTTACAGGCTCTTCCCGCGGCACGATAAATACAAACGCTTCGTAGCCGATGGGTGTAAGTTCCAATTCCACGCCCGCTTCTTTCGCCATCTGTAATTCCTCGTCCGAGGGCTGCGCGCAGAAAATCACATCCGTGTTTCCATAAATCAGGCGTTCATACGCGCAATCGGTTTTGCTGCACGTAAGCAGACTGTCCGCGGAATCAGTTTGGCTGTACGGCGTATAGCGCGTATCCTCCGGACAAACCGCCTGCGCGAACGCCGCGTACACCGGAAACAGCGCCGTCGCGCCGTCCAGCCGCGGAAGCGCGTGCGCCGCGTCGAAGCCAACGTTCTCGCGTACAGCGCCCGCCGCATTCTTCTTTCCCTCAAACGGCGCATACTCCGTGATGTTCAGCGCAGCCTTTACCACCTCTACCTCGATCATCCTGCCATTTTCCACCTTGAACGCGCGCCTTTCCCCGTCCTTGTCCACCATGATCGTGTCGTCATCGCAGAAGAACACATCGTCAAACACTTCGTCCAACAGCGGTTCGCCGCGGAAATTGATGATCACGCTGTTTTTCGCTTCCCCTGACCCAAACCATGTGTTCCCGTCCACATCCTCATACGTCACCGCGGCGCAATCGTCCTTCACATAATAAATTCCTTTGTACTTCACGTCAAGCACGGGATTTCCCTGCACATCGAGCAGACCGTACAAACCGTCCTTTCCCACCTGCACATACGCTTTTGAATCCGAGTCCTCGCTGGAAATAACCTCGCAGAAATCATACTCCGACAAATCCAGCACTCGACAGTCGGTCCCCAAGGCGTCCTCATCGTCGCTTGTGAAAAACAGAATCCCCGAGAACCCTTCCTCTCGAATTTTTGCATGCCCGCCGCCGTAGCGATAAAAAGTACCCACATACTTCGGCGGGCAAACGAATTTTCCTTCCTTATCGATAATTCCACAGAGATCTCCGTCCCAGACATCGGCATAGCCGCCGCTAAAGCTTCCCGCTTCCGCGAACTTCGGTTCAATCACGAAGTCGCCCTGTTTATCGATATAGCCCCACAGTCCGTCCTGCTCTACCGCGGCAAACCCCTCGCTGAACTTGCACGCACCCTGAAACGTCGGAGGGAGCGCCCACGAATAGCTCTCGTCAATGTATCCATACAGTTCTTTCGCCTTAGCTACAGCCATACCCTCGAAAAAGCTTCGAACTTCCGTAAACTGCGGCTCGACAATCCAGCTGCCGTCATAGTCCATAACGCCTATAAGTCCATTCTGCTCAATCCGCAGAACGCCGTTTTTCTCGTACACGCTGTCTGCCCAGCGTTCCTGAACGACGTTTCCGTCCGCGTCCACAAGATCATAGTAGTATTCCCAAAAGTCCGGGGTGCTCTCCACAAGATACAGCGGCGGGTCAGTCTGAAGCGCGATCGTCTGCGCCTGCGCGTTCAGAGATGCGAATAGAATCAGTATGAGCAATAATGCGATGCGTTTCTTCATTTCATTCACCATCCGTTCTTCTGTTCACGTATTGAGTTTCACTTCAACCCCACGTATCCGCTCGCTTCCAACAGACCCTGCGCCGTGTCACCGGTCAGCCATGAGAGCAGCGTCCGCACGTTTGGGTTTGCTTCGCCTTTGCGGGTGACCGCGTAGAGCGTGGAGATGAACGGATAGCTGCCGTTGCGGATGTTTTCCAGCGCAGGCTCGATTCCGTCGATCGCCAGCATGCGCACGTCGCTTTCCATCATGCCGCTCACGAAATAGCGGAAGCTGTAGCCGATTGCGCCCGGAAGATTTCGATACTCGACGTTGTCCACGATGCCCACCATATCGTCCACCACATAGCCCGGCGCGTCCATCAGCGGAAGGTCGCCCATGATTTTCTCAAGCGCGGTCTGACTGCCGCTGTTCTCCGGACGCTGGTACGCGACGATTTTCCCCAAGCCCTCTATGCCAAGCTCCACCCAGTCGGTCACCGCTCCTCTGTAGATGTCCCGTATGTTCTGCGTCGTCAAACCCGTTACAGGCTCTTCCCGCGGCACGATAAATACAAACGCTTCGTAGCCGATGGGTGTAAGTTCCAATTCCACGCCCGCTTCTTTCGCCATCTGTAATTCCTCGTCCGAGGGCTGCGCGCAGAAAATCACGTCCGTGTTCCCATAAATCAGGCGTTTATATGCGCGGTCGGTTTTGCTGCATGTAAGCAAACTGTCTGCCGAGTCGCTTCGGTTGTACGGCGTATAGCGCGTATCCTCCGGATAAACCGCCTGTGCGAACGCCGCGTACACCGGAAACAGCGCCGTCGCGCCGTCCAGACGCGGAAGCGCGTGCGCGGAATCGAAGCCAACGTTCTCCCGCAGCGCGCCCGCCGCGTTCTTCTGCCCTTCAAACGGCGCATAGTCGGCAAGGTTCAAATACGAATCCACCGCCTGCACCTCGCGCATCACGCCGTCCACAAAGCCGAACAGGTGGCTTCCATTTCGGTTTTCCGCCGAAATCACGCCGTCCCCCTGAATGGCAGCCGTCCAGAAGCCCTCCTCCGACAGCCGTTCGCCCTGAAGATTCACGATGAAATAATCGCCCATACCCTTGAGCGTCCACAGCCCGCTCTGGATTTTTCCGAGAATTCCGATTTCATTATACACGACAATGGCGCAACAGTCGTTGTAATCGTCAATCTGCGCATATTTCGGCTTCAATACAACGTCGCCCCGCAGGTTGATCAGGCCGTACAGGCCTTTCTTCTCAACTTTAATCAGACCGTTCTTGCCCGACTCAAAGCGCCCATACGTCTGGGAAGACAGATACTCGGCTGTTTCACCCAGCAGAACAACCAGACTGCCATCCTCCGTTTTAAACACGCCGCCGCAGAACAGGGACAGCCTTTCGTATGTCGGCAGACACCGGAACGCGCCGGTTCGGTCGATCACGCCGTAGCGCCCGCCCTCGCGCACGACCGCGTAGTCGCCGGAAAAGCCGCCCGCTTCATCGAATTTCGCTGCAATCACAAGGCTGCCCGCCGCGTCGACATAGCCCCACAGCCCGTCCCTCTTCACGGCCGCCATGCCGCCCGAAAACAGATTCGCTTCGTCGAACATGGGCGACACGACCCATGCGTAATTCGAATCAATATAGCCGAACATCTCGCCCACCTGCGCCGCGGCCATTCCCTCTGAAAAATTCCGCACGTCGTCAAACTGCGGCTCGGCAAGCCAGTTCCCGTCATAGCCCATGTAGCCGATAAGGCCGTTCTGCCGGATTATCAGCACTTCGTCATTTCGGACTACAGAATCCGCCCAGTGCGCCTGAACGACGTTTCCGTCCGCGTCCACAAGATCGCAGCAGGATTCCCAGTTGTCCGGGTAGCTCTCCACGATATACAGCGGCGGGTCGGTCTGAAGCGCGATCGTCTGCGCCTGCGCGGTGAATGTCAGCAGAAGAAGCGCCGAAAGCAGAAGCGCGACATGCCTTTTCATAGGAATCCCCCTTCCATTGTGCGCGTTTGTTTACAATCATTATATCCTGCTTTCCTAAAATCGTCAATCGCGCCATGGAAGGTTTTGCAATTTGCGCTTGCATAACGCCCCCGCTTGTGTCATAATAGGATGGGATTTTTTAGACGGAGGCTTTTCATGATTCGAAAGACCATCCTGCTTCCCGTTTTGCTGATGCTTCTGCTCCTATGCTGCGCGCGGGCCGAGACCGCGCCGGAGTGCATCATCCTTGGCGAGACGCAGGTTTCCATCGATATGGCGAACACGCGCACGCATCAGCTTACGGCGAGCGTGCTTCCCGCGGAGGCCGACCAGACGATCGTCTGGACCTCGTCCGACCGCTCCGTGCTCACCGTGGAGGACGGACTCATCACCGCCCTGAAAACCGGCAGCTGCACCGTCACGGCCTATGTGCCCGGGGAAAGCACGGTTTTCGCGCAGGTGAACGTGACCGTGACCAGCAGCCTGCTGCCGACGGCGCTGACCGGCCTTCCGGAGCGCATCATTCTCGAACCCACCCAGACTCTTCCGCTGGACGTGACCGTGCTGCCCGAGGGCGCGGATTCCACGCTTCTGTGGCGCACGAACAACCCCTCCGCCATTTCCGTGGACGAAAACAACGTGCTCACGGCCAAGCGCGAGGGCTCCGCGCTTCTGAAGGTCGTTTCCGCGCGCGACCACAGCGTCAGCGCGCAGGTCATCGTGATTGTGAAATACAAATCCGCGCCGGACAGTGTAACGCTGAGCCAGCATGAAGCGACGCTCGCCGTGGGTGAAACCCTGTCCGTCGACGCGTCGACCGCGCCGGAGGACGCGTCCTCAATCATCCGCTACAAGTCCACCGACACCACCGTCGCCACCGTGGACGACGACGGCCAGATTACCGCCGTGGGCTACGGCCAGTGCGAAATCCTCGCGGGTTCCGCGCGCGACACCCGCGTGCAGGATCGCCTCGTGCTGACCGTGACGGACGAGCGCGTGCCGGAGCGCATCGTCGTTTATCCCTCGCCCATTTCGCTCGAGCCCTCGCAGACGCAGGCGCTGGACGTGGTGATCTTCCCGCAGACATTGAACGCCGCCATCGCCTACAAAAGCGCCGACGCGAGCGTCGCCAGCGTATCGGCGGACGGCGTGGTAACCGCCGTCGGAGAGGGCGCGACGGACGTTTTCGTGTATTCCGTATACACAAATAAGGTCTTCGCGAAGGTTCCCGTGCAAGTGAAATACGGCAAGGCGATTCAGCGGCTTCTGCTTTCCTCCGGCGAGCTCACGCTGAAGCGGGGCGACACCGCGCCGCTGGGGCTTACGCTGTATCCCGAGGACGCGAGCCGCGCGCTGGTGTATGAATCCTCGAATCCCGAGGTCGCCTATATAGATGAAAGCGGCAGCATCGTGGCCGCCATGTACGGCGAAGCCACCCTTCGCGTGCGCTCCTACCGGGATCCCTCCCTGTACGCCGAAATGAAGGTCACCGTGGCCGACGACCGCTGTCCGCGCACGATGACCGACGCTGGAAAGAAGGAGCGCTACGTGCTGCGCGCAGGCGAACGCCTTTCCGTTTCCCTCGCGTTTACGCCCGAGTCCGCCGACCGCTCGGTGGTGTGGATTTCCAGCGACGAACGCATCGTTTCCGTCTCCGAGGACGGCGCGCCCGTCGCCCGTTCGCGCGGCGTGGCGACCGTGCGCGCGCAGAGCGCGCTCAATTCCGCGCTGTATATCGACTATGCCGTCACCGTCGAGGACGACGAATATACGCTGCTCATGCCCGCGCGCCGCACGACCGTGGACGAAATCGACGACAACCTCGCCGCCATTGAAAAAATCCGCCTGTGTGCGCACCACGCGCTGGACGAACTGAGCGCCGCGGGAACCATTCCCGCGGAGGAAGCCGTGAAACGCGGGGAAATCGTCGACGAGGCCTTTGAAATGTACGCCTTCCCGTGGATGGTCACGAGCGTGCAGGCCTACTGGAACGACACCAACTCCGAGGACGGCGCGAAGGACTTCAAGCCCGGCGTCGTGTACTACGGCCTGCCCTACATGTCCAGCTACAATTCCTTCCACACCTACAGCGTGAAGCACGCGCTGGCGGAGAAGAAATACGTGCCGGTCGAGGGCGAAAGCTACTACCTGCTCAATCAGGAAGGCAAGTTCACGCGCAACTATGCCGGAAACGATTGTTCCTCCTTCGTCGCGCTGGCGATGTTCGGCTACGCGGACTACAAAAATAAGGATGTAAAAACCGACACGCTGCTCAAGGACGACCGGCTGCGCGCCATTACCGACGCTTCCACGCTGCGCGCCGGGGATATTCTCGTGCGCCATAATTCGCACGTGATCATGTTCCTCTACTGGGCGGACGAAAACCGCACGCAGGGCGTATTCATCGAGCAGGGCGGCAGTGAACCGGCTATCAACACGATTTCCGCGTCGGTTTATACGATTTCCGATTATCTGGACCATTTCTATCGCATTCGACGCATACGCGGCTTTCGTGAACAGTGAACAGGAGACGAGCCATGCTGTATCAGATTTTGAACGCAAAAATTCTTACGCCGCTTGAGGAAACCGCCGGCGCGGTCGTCGTGCGCGACGGTCGGTTCGCCGAGATCTCCGCGCGTCCGCTGGATGGCGTGCCATCCGTCGACGCGCGCGGGCTGTATCTCGCCCCCGGCTTTATCGACCTTCACGTGCACGGCGGCGGGCGCTGCACGCCGATGAGCGGCCGCGCGCAGGACGTGCTTGCCATGTGCCGGGCGCACGCGCTGCGCGGCACGACCTCCATCCTGCCCACCACGCTGGCCGCGCCGAAAGACATGCTGCTTCGCGCCGTTTCCGCCATTGAGGAAGCGCGGCGCGCGGACGCTCCCTTCCGCATTCTGGGCGCGCACATGGAAGGGCCATGCCTGAATCCGGCGCAGGCCGGCGCGCAGGCGCCCGGCGCGCTGACCCTGCCGAAGGATCTGAACCTCGATGAGTTTCTCAACGCCTGTCCCTCCGTGCGCATGATGGGCGTTGCGCCGGAGCTGGACGGCGGCATGGCGCTCGGCGACAGGCTGGCGGAAAAGGGCGTCGTCGCGTCGATCGCGCATTCGAACGCCACCTATGATCAGGTCGTCGAAGCCTCCGCGCACGGCTACCGCGACATTACGCACCTGTACTCCGCCTGCAGCGGCATCGTGCGCGTGGGCGGCTTCCGCGTGCCCGGCGTAATCGAAGCGGGGCTGAATCTCGACGAGTACACCGTTCAGGTCATCGCCGACGGGCGACACCTGCCCATCCCGCTTCTGCAGCTGATCTATCGCTGCCGCGGCGCGGAAAACATCATCCTCATCACCGACGGGCTGGAATTCGCCGCCGCGGACGATCTGAAGGAGGGCGAAATCTACACGCAGTTCAACGGCGTTCGCGCGCTGTACGAGGACGGCGTGATGAAGCTGCCCGACCGCACGGCCTTTGCCGGCTCCGCCGCCACGATGGATCGACTGGTCTTTCATATGCGCAAGGCGGGCGTTCCGATGGCCGAAGCCGTGCGCATGGCGACGCTGAACCCCGCCATGCGAATCGGCGAAACGAAGCTCGGACGAATCGGGCCGGGCTGCGCGGCGGATTTTTTGCTGTTTGACGACGACATAAACGTGAAGCTGGTGGCGACGGGCGGCCGCGCGCTGCGCGACGACTGGAAGATTCTGGAGGACGCGCGCGCATGATCGACGTATGCCTGCTGGGCTGCGGCGGCATGATGCCCCTGCCCGGCCGATTTCTCACCTCTTTATATGTGCGCACCGACGGCCGCGCCGTGCTGATCGACTGCGGCGAGGGCACGCAGACCGCCGTGCGCTGCGCTGACCTGCGCTTCAAATGCATCGACGACGTGCTGATCACGCATTACCACGCCGACCATGTAAGCGGCCTGCCCGGTCTGCTTCTGACCCTCGGAAACGAGGGACGCACCGCACCCCTGCGCATGCACGGCCCCGCGGGGCTGAAGCGCGTGGTATCCGCGATGCGCGTCATCGTTCCGGAGCTGCCCTACGAGGTCGAAATCGACGAGCTGCCCGCCGAGGGTGCGACGTTTTCCGTCGCGGGCGGCCTGCGCGCCGTCGCCTTTCCCGCCGACCATGGCATGCCCTGCTTCGGCTACGCGCTGTATCTGGATCGCCCCGGCAGGTTCGATCCCGCGAAGGCGCGCCGGAACGGCGTTCCCCTGTCCCTGTGGAGCCGCCTGCAGGCCGGGGAAGCGCTGGACGGCTTCCGCCCGGAGGACGTGCTCGGCGAAGCCCGGCGCGGGCTTTCCCTGCTGTATTCCACCGACACGCGTCCCGTCGCGGATATGGTTCGCTTGGGCAAAGAATGCGACCTGATGGTGCTTGAGGGCATGTTCGGCGACCCTGAAAAGGACGAGCGCGCCCGCGTCACGCACCACATGACGATGCGCGAAGCCGCCGAGATCGCCCGCGACGCCCAGCCCGCCCGCCTTTGGCTCACCCATTTCAGCCCCGCCACGCCGCATCCGGAGGAATACCTTGAAGAAATGCAAACCCTCTTCCCCCGCCTTCAAATGGGCGAATGCGGCCTGAAGGAAACCCTGAATTTCGCCTGAATCTCTTCAATAACCTAAAACCAGACGCAGCTTCCTTCAAAGGAAGTCGCGTCTGGTTTCAGCAGAAATTGATCTTACGCCATATGAAGCAGCGCGTCGTTTCGAATGTCGTAGCGGAGCGTGCCTTTCATTACGTAGCTATAAATTTCATTCGCGATATTCTCGCCCATTTCCAGTCGGCCATTCTGCGTATGCCCGCCCGCCAGATGCGGCTGCAGAAGCACATTGGGAAGTGTGCGCAGCGGGCTGTCCGGCGCAGAGGGCTCCGGGTCGGTCACGTCGAGACAGGCGCTGATGCGACCCGTTTCCAGCTCTCGAATCAGGGCAGGCTCCTCGATGAGCATGCCGCGCGCGGTATTGATCAGCAGGCAGCCGTCCTTGAGCGTCGGAAGATTGCGCGCGTTCAGCATATGGCGGCAGTCCTCGTTCGCAGGCGCGTGAAGCGAAACGACGTCGCACAGCGGAAGCATTTCGTCCAGCTCCATTTTAGTCACACCAAGCGTCTTGGCTTCGAGCGCGCTGAAAAACGGATCTGAAACGAGCACCCTGCAATGGAACGGCCGCAGGTATTCGATCACCGCCCGTCCCGCCATGGACGCGCCTACGATGCCCACCGTCAGCCCGTTCGGTCGGCGCAGCACGGTTCCGGGCTCAGGCTTCCAGCCGCCGCTGCGCATGCGGTTTCCCATTTCCCACATGCGTTTGAGCCCCGACAGGATATGCGCGAGCGTCGTCTGCGCCACGTCCTCCGCGAGAACCGGCGCGTTGCTGGTGATGCGCCGCCCATTCTGCCAGAAGCTCTTCGGAACAAGGTTCTTTATAGAACCCGCCGCATGCGCCACAAGGCGAAGCTTTGGAAGCCGCTCGAGCATTTCATCCGTAAACGCGGGCGTGCGCCAGCAGGTCACGGCAACGTCCGCGTCCGCGAGCGTTTCAAGCATATATTCCGGCGTAATTCGATCCGGAAGCTTCGAAAGCGCGTTGAAATCCGCAAAGGAAGCCAGAAAGTCCACGGTCTCCTGTGAAAAGAGCTCCTTCGCGAGCGTTTTTGTCAGCACAAAGCCGATTCGGCAGTGACGCATATTTTTTCTCCTCGCAATCAATTCTCCCACGCGCAACGATGGTGCGGAAGGCGCATTTTCTCCCGCACCATGGCGTTTTTTGGCGTTATGCCATGTGCGACAGCATCTCGCCGCGCACCTCGTAGGCGATCAAACCCTTCGTCAGGTAGTTGTATACTTCCTTGATGGCGTTGCGACCCATAAGGCTGCGGTTCTGCATCGCGTGGCCGCCGGCCATATGCGGAGTCAGAATGACATTCGGCAATGTGCGCAGCGGGTTGTCCATGGCCGGAGGCTCCGGACTGGTCACGTCCAGACAGGCAAAGAAGCGACCCTTCTTCAGTTCCTCAATCAGCGCCGTCTCGTCAACCTCAAGTCCGCGCGCCGTGTTGATGAAAACCGCGCCGTCGCGAATGAGCGGAAGGTTCTGCGCGTTGATGATGTTGCGGCAGTCCTCGTTGGCGGGTGCGTGCATGGAAACCACGTCGCTGGTGGACAGCAGATCATTCAGCTCCGCCTTCTCCACGCCCAGCATCTCCGCTTCAATGGGCGACATATAGGGATCCCATACCTTGATCGAGCAACCGAAGGGCTTCAGAATCTGAATGACCTCCTTGCCGACGAGCGAGCAGCCGATCAGACCGACCTTCAAATCCTTATCCACATTCATTGTGGTAAAGTTTCCGGCTTCTCCGCCCTTCCACATTCCACTGCGGATCATGGCGCTCATCTGCCAGAATTGCTTAAGCGACGGCATCATGAAAGCCAGCGTCGTCTGCGCCACGTCCTTGGCAATAATGGGCGCGTTAGAGGAAATGTGGCGACCCTTCATATCCCAGAACTCCGGGCATACCAGGTTGCGAACCGCGCCAGCGCCGTGCATGATAAAGCGCAGCTTCGGATGCCTGTCCAGCAGTTCCTTCGTGAAGGTCGGCGTGCGCCAGCAGGTAATACAGGCGTCCGCGTTTTCGAGCTTTTCATCCATAAATTCGAGCGTGATCTTTGCCGGCAGCTCTTCTACCGGATTGAATTGCGCAAATGTACCAAGGAATTCGAGATCCTTCTTCAGAAAAAGACTGTCGGCGAGGCTTTTTTCCACGAGAATAGCCACTTTAAACATATTGCTTCCTCCTACTTGATTAAATAACACCCTTACGTACAATAAGATTGGCGAATTTGGACGCTTCTCCAGTTACAATTACCAGCGCGGCGTTCTTCGCTCGCGCATAAAAGTCAGCCTTCGAAACCATCTTCAGCCGGTCGGCGGCATAGCCATGTCTGCGCATAACCTCCGGAAATTCATCGTGAATCGGAATCGGCCCCCTCTCCGGCGGCGCGAATACACCGATTACGCTCTCGTTCACCAGATAATCCAGCGGAATCATCGTAAGAACAGCATCCAGCATGTCCACGACGCCGGAGCCTTTCACATAAAGCGGCTTTCCATAGACCGTATCCCTTGCCATGGTCAGCGCCGGGAAATTGCTGTCCGCGATCACGATTTCGTCTCCGTGTCCCATCATATCCAGCGCCATAAGCAGCTCCGGCGTGAGAATGCGCGGTACATTCAGCAGCATACGCCTTCCTCCTGATTCCGCCGACGGAGCGCCTGCGCAAGAATGATCTCGGCGGCCTCCATCGTCTGAATTGCATTGGAAAATCCACTGGCGGGTCTGCGGCTTCGATCCTGACAGCAGACGACGAAGTCTCGGGCGAGGTTTTCGACGCCGGTGTACACGTGAAACGCGTCGGAACCGGCCGCGTCAACCGCCGTTATGGGAACGCCTTCGGTGTCGCCGTTTTCGAAATACCGGCCACCCTTTTCATGCTCAACCTCGGCGCAGATGCCCGGCGCGTGCATTTCCATATCGAAGATTCTGCGGCCGCTCGTCCAGCTGTTGATCAGATAGCCCTTTCCCCCGCCCTCGAATTCGAGGGTGGCGGATATGTAATTGACGTCGGGCGTGCCGATCGATTGACAGATGCTGGAAACGCGTTCGATTTTGCGGTCGTCAAACACCCACCGGAGCGTGTCGATCGAATGCACGCAGTCGTCCATCATGTGATCGCGGGCGCAAAGGAAAGGCTTGGGCTCGCACTTGTAAAACCGAACCAGTGAATGCGTAATCGGCCCGTGCGTCAGGCATTTTTCGCGCAGCTGCATGACCACCGGCGTAATTCGCCTTTGAAACGCAACCGTCGCAACCGCGTTATGCTTCTCAGCCAGCATATTCAGCAGGCGCGCCTGGTGGATGGTAATGCCCATCGGCTTTTCAATGTACAGGTTATATCCGTGTTCCAGCACGTACACCCAGATATCGAACATGATGTGCGGCTGACCGATCACGGCGACGCCGTCAGGCTTCACTTCATCCAGCATCTCGCGATAGACAAGCACGCCGCCCGTCCAGCGTCTGTCCTGCGGAACATGATATTTGTCACATGTATTCTTCAGTCGCTGCGCGTCAATGTCGCATACGCCGACGATCTCCACATTGTCCAGATCCGCGAACGATGGATAATGCACCAGATTGGCTCGGTTTCCTGCGCCAATAAAGGCCAGACGAAAACGTTTCATCGTTTTTCCTTCCTTTAAATACGTCGGAACGCGCTTATCCTTCGACCAGCGACTTCAGCCACGTCAAATCGCGGACGGCATACTGCTGCTCTTCCTCGTGGGTAAGTCCCGTGTACTCGGCGGGCATGCACCACGTTCCCGCATAGCCCTTCTTCTTAAGATGGGCGACCGCGCGCGGCCAGCTCAGAACGCCGTCCGGGCCGGGGCAGAAATAGGGCTTGAAATTGGCTGTGCCATCCATGTTTCTTCCATACATCTGCCAGCGGGCGTTTTTAAAGTTGGCAAGGCACAGGTGGCTCCAGCACACGTCAATGGCCTGCTCCGGGTTTTCTCCGGCCAGCGCGGAATGCGCTGCGTCCCAGATCGCTCCGATGTGCTTCGGGTCAAAGCGCGAAACCACGCGCATCATATCGGCCGTGGTCATCGCGCCTCTGCCGTGATGCATCTGCACGCCGACCTTCACGCCGTACTTCTCGCACAGCGGAATCCAGCTATCGACCAGCTTGCAATACTCGTATTCCTGCGCAGGATAGTCGTCCGCCTGCGGGGGATTGAACATCACGCGGATCATCGGAATCTTCGAAGCGGCGCACGCGGCGAACACGCGCTCCTCCGTCGAGGAAGCCACATCGTCGATCACGATGCCCGCGTCGCCCAGCTGTTTCACCAGCTTCGGCAGCTTTTCCTCCGCCTCGGCTGGGCAAACCTGAGAACCGTCGCGAAGGGGAAATTCAATGGAATTGTAGCCCATACCCGTTACAATGCGAATCAGCTCGTCGACCGGAACATCCTTCCACGGTTTCGTGAATACCGAATACTTTGCCATTTGCAGTCCCTCTCTCTTATTTATTTTAGCGTTGTTTCAACGCTTGGACGACATTTGCTTCCGAGGCGCGACGCTGCCGCGCTCGATAATGGCAGTGGGCGTTCGAATGATATATCCACCGATTCCACGCGCGTCCTCTGCGGAGCGGGCGGCGACCTCAAGCGAATCCAGTGAAAGGCCGGCAATCTGCTCCACGCTGACGCCGATGGTGGTGAGAGACGGCGCACAATAGCGTCCCACGTCGATATTATCAAAGCCAAGCACGCTGATATCCTGCGGAATGCTCAGCCCCGCCTTATGAATCGCCTCCATTGCACCCAGCGCCATTTCATCGCTGGACGTAAGAATCGCCGTGGGCGGGTTGTCAAGCGCAAGCAGCTCCTTTGTCGCCCGCACGCCGCTGTCGAACGTCCACGCACCCTCCCGAATCAGCGCCTCATCCACCGGAATACCCAAATCAAACAGCGCGTGCTTATAGCCGTTCAGGCGCTCGCGCGCATTGATCATGAGCAGATCACCCGTGATAAAGCCGATGCGCCTGTGCCCGTTCGCATTCAGATAACGTACACCCTCGCCAATTCCTTTTTCATTGTCCGGCAGGATGCTGATTGTATTCGGCGCAAAATGATTCACGCATATAGTCGGCACGCCCGTTTGCAGCGTAGCCTGCGTGGCCGCCTCGCTGTGATGGCTGATCAGCATTGCGCCGGCAAGCGTCTGCCTCTCGTAATTCAAAACCGCTATTTCGTCGTTTTCCACACCGGCGTACACCAATGTATAACCGCGCTTATGGTACAGCTGCTCCAGCGCGAAAAACAGCATGGCGTTGAATGCGTGCACGTTGTGCAGAATGTCATTCACATGCCGTCGCATGGAAAAGAGAATGATTTTGTTTGCTCTGGGACTACTCGGCTCCACGCGCTTTACAAAGGAACCGATTCCAGCCTTCTTTTCAATCAGCTTCTCATCGTCCAGAAGCTCCAGCGCATGCCGAAGCGTCACGCGCTCCACGCCGTATTTTGCGCACAGATCGCGTTCACAGGGCAATTTCTCTCCGGTTCTGTATGCGCCGGAAAGAATATCTTCCTTTATATGTAGATAGAGCGTCTTATATTTCGGTACAAACGCAGTTTTTGCCATGCTAAACTTCCTCAAATCATTTCTGTTCCACTGTGCCTGTATTATATCACAAACCAAACCTCATGTCAATAATAAAACAATCTGGTACTAAAATAATACCTATTGTATCAAAAAATCCGGTACATTCCGCTTGTTTCGGCTTTATTTTGGAACAATATCACGAATTTCCAGTTTATCGACTGAAAAACAGAAAAAACATGTTGACAACGCATTCTATCGATGGTATGATAATTGTATCGAAACGAGCACGCTTTTTCATACAAAATAAACTTCATTGTACGAAATAAAGATACAGCAGAGGCAGGAGGTCACGGTATGGTTGGACAGACGCATCCGGTTTCCAAAGCGAGCGGCGGCGGTTTCGCAAGACAATGGCGCATGGTCAAGCGCAGATGGGGCTTATATCTGCTCTTGTCCATTCCCGTCATCTACGTGTTCATCTTCAACTACATTCCCGTTTACGGCGTCACCCTTGCGTTCAAATCCTACGACATCCGCGCGGGCATCATGGATAGCCCGTGGATCGGCTTCTATCAGATTCAGCGTTTCACAACCAACGTGAAATTCTGGAAGATTCTCAGCAACACGCTTTTCATCAGCCTGTACAACCTCGTCGCGGGCTTCCCCATCCCGATTCTTCTGGCCATCGGCCTCACCCATCTGATGAGCGACAAGTACCGCAAGACCATTCAGATGGTAACCTACGCGCCGCACTTCCTCTCGACCGTCATCATGGTCGGCCTTCTCAACCAGCTTCTGAGCCTGCACAACGGTCTTCTGAACCGCATGCTGGAGCTGTTCGGCGCAAACGCCGTCAATTTCCTCGGAAAGCCCGAGTATTTCCGGCACGTCTACGTCTGGTCGGGTGTATGGCAGGAAGCCGGATACGGCGCGATCATCTACATTTCCGCGCTGGCGGGCGTCGATCCGCAGCTGCACGAGGCCGCGTCCATCGACGGCGCGTCCATGTGGAAGCGCATCTGGCATGTGGACATTCCCGGCATTCTCCCGACGATCACCATCATGCTCATCCTGCGCATGGGCTCCGTCATTACGGTCGGCTTTGAGAAAATCTACCTGATGCAGAACTCGACCAACATTTCCCTGTCCGAGGTCATTGAAACCTACGTTTACAAGCAGAGCATCACCGCAAGCAAGCCGGATTTCTCCTATTCCACCGCGGTCGGTCTGTTCCAGAACCTCGTATCGCTGTTCCTGGTGCTGACCGCAAACTTCTTCTCGACCAAAATCTCCAACTACGGCTTGTGGTAACAGGAGGGCTGGAACTATGACGACTAAAGAAAAGAAGCGTTCCATACTCGGACCGGCGGGCGACCGCTCGTTCCATCTTACCAACCTGATTCTGCTTTCGTTCTTTTTCCTGATCGTTCTCTATCCGATTATCTACGTGGTGTCCAGCTCGTTTTCGTCGGCCTACGCCGTCATCACGAACAAGGTGTGGCTGTGGCCCGTCAGCGTGACGCTGGACGGCTACAAGGCCTGCTTCAAGCAGAGCCTGCTGATGACCGGATACCTGAACAGCATGCTGTACATGATCTTCGGCACGCTCGTGAACGTGGTTCTGCTGGTGCTGGCGGGCTACCCGCTGTCCCGGCGCGACCTGCCGGGCAAGGGCATGTTCGTTCTGTACTTCACCTTCACCATGTTCTTCTCCGGCGGCATGATTCCCAACTACATGCTGGTGAAGAACCTCGGTCTCATCGACAACCGCCTTGCGATGATCATTCCCTTCGCGTTTTCGTGCTACAACATGATCATTGTGCGCACCTACTTCAACACCAACGTGCCCAGCGAGCTGCTGGAAGCGGCGCAGATTGACGGCAGCAACGACCTGCACTTCTTCTTCAAAATCGCGCTCCCGCTGGCCAAGCCGGTCATCGCGGTCATGGTGCTGTTCCACGGCGTGGGACACTGGAACGGCTACATGCGCGCGCTTCTGTATCTGAACTCTTCCAGCAAGTACACGCTTCAGCTGGTGCTGCGCGACATTCTGCTGCTTTCCAACATGTCCACGGAGATGATGGCGCAGATTGAGGACTCCGCGCTGGAAGAAATGGCCAACGCCATGCAGCTGATCAAATACGCCGTCATCGTGCTGGGTTCCCTGCCCGTCATGATTCTGTATCCCTTCGTTCAGAAGTACTTCGTGAAGGGCATGATGATCGGCTCCGTAAAGGGCTAAGGTGAATTTCGGCCGGCTGTGCCGGTTGAACATAAGTAAAAGACCGGCTATGAAAAGTCAAGAGGTTAATCAGATATAGCAGCCGGGACGTAGG
>OLOV01000144.1_pt1 | contig 59106 bp, 57 predicted proteins | sample 1672931 | NCBI WGS metagenome assembly OLOV01 (sample SAMEA3136738, study PRJEB25190) | human gut metagenome | biome: human gut; feature: human-associated habitat; material: faeces | place: Austria | collected 2013 | reverse complement strand
TGTTGCACTTGTCCGAGGGTCACCCCTGGCGGGCGTTACCCGTTATCCTTGCCCTGTGGAGCCCGGACTTTCCTCACGCACAGGCTTTCGCCTTGTGCCCGCGGTCGTTCGGCCTGCTCAACGCTGCTATTTTACCCACTTTCACGCGGCAAGTCAATAATAATTCTTGTAAACGGCGGAGAAAAGACGTATAATCATATAGATTGTGAGGCGATTGATATGACACTGAACGATTACGTAAATACACTGAAAGGGAAGCGCATTGCCGTCATAGGCATCGGCGTCAGCAACACGCCGCTTATCCGTCTGCTGCTCAGCTGCGGCTGTGATGTGACGGCGTGCGATAAACGCAGTCTTGCCGAAATGGGCATGGAGGGGCTTGAGCTTATCAACATGGGGGCAAAGCTCCGCCTTGGGGAGAGTTACCTTGACGGGCTTGACCATGACGTGATATTCCGCACGCCGGGTCTTATGCCCTTTGATGAGCACCTTGAGGCCGCAAGGGCGCACGGAAGCATTATCACCTCTGAGATGGAGGCGTTTTTTGAGCTGTGCCCGTGCCGGACGATTGCCATAACCGGAAGCGACGGCAAGACCACGACCAGCACCATTATATCTGAGCTGCTTAAACGTGCGGGATACACTGTGCATCTGGGCGGAAATATCGGCCATCCGCTGCTGTGCGAGATACCGGAGATAGGAAAGGACGACTTCGCCGTGCTGGAGCTGAGCTCCTTCCAGCTTCATTCCATGAAGTGCAAGCCGAACGTCGCCGTTATCACGAATATTTCCCCGAACCATCTCGACAAGCACAAGGACTATCAGGATTATATAGACGCAAAGCGCGCCATATTTATCGCGCAGGACGCGTCAGACCGGCTAGTGCTGAACCTCGACGACGGACACACGCCGTATTATGCGCAGTACGCCAAGGCGCCGATAAGCTATTTTTCCGATAAGGGCGGCGTTGAAAACGGAACCGTGCTCGACGGCGGGGAGCTGTGCCTCGTCCACGGCGGCGTGCGCGCGACCATCATGCACGCAGACGAAATAAAGCTGCCCGGCGAGCATAACGTGCTGAACTATCTTGCGGCCTTTGCCGCGGTCGATGGCCTTGTCAGCCGGGAGGACTGCCGCGACGTTGCCATGAGCTTCGCCGGGGTGGAGCACCGGCTGGAGCAGGTGCGCGTGCTGCACGGCGTGACCTACATAAACGACTCCATCGGCACAAGCCCCACGCGCACATCGGCGGGGCTGTACGCGATGCGGGTGAAGCCCATCGTCATTGCCGGCGGCTATGATAAGCACATCCCGTTTGACGGCCTCGGCGACGACCTCTGCCGTCTGGCGAAGGAGGTCGTCCTTACCGGCGCGACGGCTGAAAAAATAGAGACGGCCATCAGAAGCTCAGAGTATTTCGACGGCAGCGGGCTGAAGCTCTGCCGGGTCGATGATTTTGAAGCCGCCGTGCGCACGGCGGCCGCCCACGCGGAGGAAGGAGATATCGTCCTTCTTTCTCCCGCCTGCGCCGCGTTTGACCGGTTCAAGAATTTCACCGAGCGCGGCAAATTCTTCAAAAAAATAGTTATGGAGCTTGAATAAATGCGAATTTCCGACATAAAACCAGAAGTATATTCCATGGCCGAAAGGGCGATGGCGAGAGTGAAGCCCCAGTTTGAAAAAATAGACGCTGTGGCTGAGGCGAACACGCGCCGCGTGATGGAGGCGTTTCAGGATAACCGCGTGTCCGACAGCTGCTTTGCCGGCACGACGGGCTACGGCTATGACGATCTTGGGCGCGACACGCTGGATAAGATATACGCGCAGATCTTCGGCACGGAGGCCGCGCTTGTGCGCATCGGCTTTGTCAACGGCACGCACGCGCTCACGGCCGCGATGTTCGCGCTTGCGAAGCCGGGCGATGTTATCCTTGCCGCGACCGGTATGCCCTATGACACGCTGCGCAGTGCCATAGGGATAGAAGGGGAGTGCCACGGCTCTTTGAAGTTCTACGGCATTGATTACCGGCAGGTGGATATGACGGCCTCCGGCGCGCCCGACTATGACGGCATTGCGGCCGCCGCGGCGGACAGCCACGTTACCGCTGTTATGATACAGCGCTCCCGCGGCTATGCGGAGCGCAAAGCGCTGACTATCGACGAGATACGGGAGATATGCGCCGTTGTGCGGCGCGTGAATCCCGCGGCGCATATAATGGTCGATAACTGCTACGGCGAGTTTACCGACGTGCTGGAGCCGACGCATGTTGGCGCGGACATCATTGCCGGTTCGCTTATAAAGAACCCCGGCGGCGGAATTGCGCCGACGGGCGGCTACGTCGCCGGGAAAAAAGAGCTTGTGGAGCGTGCCGCAATGCGCCTGACAACGCCGGGCATCGGCGGGGAGTGCGGCTCGACCCTCGGCAACAACAGGCTTTTGTATCAGGGGCTGTTCATGGCCCCGCATACGGTGGCGCAGGCCCTTAAGACGGCTGTGTTCTGTGCGGCGATGATGGATGAGCTTGGCGTGCCCAGTTCTCCCGCGATAGATGAGAAGCGTTCCGACATCATTCAGATGGTGAAGCTTGGCAGCGCCGACGCGATGAAGCGCTTCTGCCTTGGAATACAGGCCGGTGCACCCGTCGATTCCTATGTCACGCCGGAGCCGTGGCCGATGCCCGGCTATAACTGCCCGGTGATAATGGCGGCAGGCGCGTTCGTGCAGGGCGCGTCCATTGAGCTTTCGGCGGACGGCCCCATGCGTGAGCCGTATATCGCATACATGCAGGGCGGGCTCACGTTCGAGTCGGGCAAGCTCGGAATTATGATGGCGGCCAGTGCCATGTTGGGCGAGTAAGCCGCATATATTGGATGCATGGGAGGTGGCTCCATGCATTCAAGACCGATATTCCGGCGCAGGCCGCGCTATACATACGCCGAATCTGACGGCAGCGGGCACACCGGCGGCGGTGGCTCACTGCGGTTCGTGCTCATCGCCGCCGCGGCGATACTCGTGCTTGCGATAGTCAGCACGTCCATATATCTCAAGGGCATGTCGTCTCAGATCGCATCTGCGGACGCGCGAGACGTCGTGACCGCCAAAATAAACGACGCGATCATTGAAACGCTTGGCGAGGGCGACTATGACGGGGAGCAATTCGTCACGTTCCAGAAGTCCGAAAGCGGGGAAGTGACCGCGATAAGCAGCAATATGGCGCGGATAAACGAGCTTTCCTCAAAAATTCTGGATAAGGTCGTCGGTTCGACGCAGGATAATACAATAACAATAGAGATCCCCAGCGGGAATCTGACCGGCGCAAGCCTTCTGATGGGCCGCGGCCCGCGCATTCCAGTGCGTATAGTGGTGCTTTCCTCCTCGCGCGTTGAGTTCAGCAACGGCATTGTCACGGCCGGGATAAACCAGACGAAGCATCAGGTAAGCCTGCGCGTGACGGTGGATATGGAAATACTCGTGCCATGGGGAACGGAAAACACGCAGGTGAGCACCGACGTCCTCATCGCCGACACGGTCATTGTCGGCAAGGTGCCGGACACTTATCTGAACATGCAGCAAAACGAAAGGTAAAAGAACATGGATGCACACAAGGAAATAGCCGCGCTTCGGCGCGAGATCGAAAAATACGCGAAGCTGTATTACGTGTACGATTCGCCCGCGATATCCGACTATGAATATGACCAGCTCATGCAGCGCCTGAAAGCGCTTGAAGCGCTGCATCCGGAGCTTATAACGCCGGATTCCCCCACGCAGAGGATTGGCGGCGAGGCGCTGAGTCAGTTTGAACCTGTGGTGCATCAGGTTCCGCTTGAGAGTCTGACAGACGTTTTTTCGTATGAGGAGCTGTTTTCCTTCGGCGAGAGGATGGATTCCCTCGTCGCCGGGGCGCACGACTATTCTGTCGAGCCGAAGGTGGACGGCCTTTCAATGTCGCTTGAATATGAAAACGGCGTGTTTGTCCGCGGTGCGACGCGGGGCGACGGCTTCACCGGTGAAAATGTGACGGAGAACCTGCGCACGGTGCGTTCGCTTCCGCTGCGCATTGACGGCGCGCCGGAGCGGCTCATCGTCCGCGGCGAGGTGTACATGTCCAAGGCCGTCTTTCAGCAGCTCAACGCCGAGCGCGAGATTGCCGGGGAAAAGCTGCTTGCAAATCCGCGCAATGCCGCGGCCGGTTCCATGCGCCAGCTCGACCCCAAGATCGCCGCGTCAAGGAAGCTGGACATCATCTTTTTCAACATGCAGTATTCGTCCGAGCATAAATATTCCACCCACGCCGAAACGCTTGACGCCATGCGCGAAATGGGCTTCCCCGTGATACCGTACAAGCGCTATGACAGCATACAGGACTGCGTGGAGCGCATAGCGTGGCTTGGCGAGCACCGGGATGAGCTGCCCTACGATATGGACGGGGCGGTCATAAAGATAAACGACCTTGCGCAGAGAGAGGCTCTTGGCAGCACGGCCAAAGCGCCGCGCTGGGCCGTGGCCTTCAAATACCCGCCCGAAAAGAAGGAAAGCCGCGTCGTGGACATCGTCATTCAGGTCGGCCGCACGGGCGTGCTGACGCCGAAGGTCATTGTGGAGCCTGTGCGCCTCGCCGGAACGACCGTATCCGCCGCGACGCTGCACAATCAGGACAATATCGACAGGCTGGATCTGCGTATCGGCGACACAGTCGTGCTGCAAAAGGCCGGGGAAATAATCCCGGAGGTCCTGTCCGTCGTCAGAGAGAAGCGCCCGGGGGGCACGGTTCCGTTTGTTATGCCGGATGTGTGCCCGGAATGCGGCTCGCCCGTCGTGCGTGACGAGGACGGCGTCGCCCTGCGCTGCACAAGTCCGGAGTGCCCGGCGCAGCGTCTGCGCAATATCGCGCACTTTGCCTCGCGCGAGGCGATGGACATCGAAGGGCTTGGCATTTCCGTGTGCGAAAGCCTTATAAACAACGCCCTTGTGAATTCCGCGGCAGACCTTTATTATCTTGAGCCGCAGTCGGTCGCAAACCTTGACCGCATGGGAAAAAAATCCGCGGAGAATCTTATTGCCTCCATCGAAAAGAGCAAGGACGCCGGGCTTGCTCGCCTCGTGTGCGGCTTCGGCATACGTCAGGTCGGGCAAAAGGCGGCGAAGGTGCTTGCCGCGCACTTTAAAGACCTTGACAGCCTCATCGCGGCCGACGCGGAAACTCTGACGAAAATACCGGACATTGGCGCTGTCACCGCCGCGTTTATAACGGAGTGGTTTTCAAATCCGCAGTCCATGCACCTTATAGGACGTCTGCGCGACGCGGGGGTCAGCTTCGAGACGAAGGAGGAGCAGAAGGACAATCGCTTTGCGGGCATGACCTTTGTCCTCACAGGCACGCTGGAGCATTTCACGCGGGATGAGGCGTCCGCCATAATAGAAAGCTACGGCGGAAAGGCGTCGTCCTCTGTTTCCAGAAAGACGAGCTACGTCCTCGTCGGTGAGAATGCCGGCAGCAAGCTTACCAAGGCGGAGGGCCTCGGCGTTCCGATAATAAGCGAGCAGGACTTTGCCGCAATGATACAATGATTAAAACAATGATACAATAAGCCGCGAAACGGCCGCCGGAAGCAATACGCCCGGCGGCCGTTTTCTTCCTTCGTCAGTCGAACGCCGGGTTCACGGCGTATATATTCCGCTGGTCAAGCTTATCCATTGCAAGCCTCAGCCCCTCGCCGAAGCGTTGATAGTGGACTATCTCTCTTTCGCGCAGGAAGCGGATGACGTCGTTCACATCCGGGTCGTCGCTCAGACGGAGGATGTTGTCATAGGTGACGCGCGCCTTTTGTTCTGCTGCAAGATCCTCGTTCAGATCCGCAATTACGTCGCCCTTCACAGCCATGCTTGCGGCGTTCCACGGCGCGCCGGAGGCGGCTGTCGGATATACGCCGGCGGTGTGGTCAACGAAGTACGCGTCAAAGCCGGCCTTCTTTATCTGCTCGGGCGTCATGTCTCTTGTAAGCTGGTGCACTATCGCGCCTATCATCTCAAGGTGACCAAGTTCTTCCGTGCCGATATCGGTCAGAAGCCCTTTAAGCTCGGGGTACGGCATGGAGTAGCGCTGGCTGAGGTAGCGCAGAGACGCGCCAAGCTCTCCGTCAGGCCCGCCGTACTGCGAAATGATGAACTTCGCAAGCGCGGGGTTCGTGTTTTTTATCCTCACAGGATACTGCAATTTCTTTTCATATATGAACATATCTCAGCCCTCCGCTTTTCTCTTATAGTCCCATGGCCACGGGTCGTCGGGCCATGTGTAGGCTTCCATGCACAGCATGTCGCTGTGAGTGACCGGGCCGTACAGCTTTACGTAGCGCTCATGCGCCTCCTGCTTGAGCGCAAGGAAGGTCTGATACATCGCAAACGCCTCAGCGTCGTCTCTATGCGTATCCAGATACAGCGCAAGCTCATGCGCGACGAAGCATACGGCCTGCAATTCCGTCGCGGGCGTGACGGCGACGCTGTTGTTGACTATATTCATAAACGGCAGATCAAGGCCGGGGAACAGAGTTCCGCGCGAAAGAGCCTCGTTGGACTCATACGCGGGGCTTGCCGAACGCTGCATCGGCACGTATGCCGCGGCGAGCGGCGCGTTTTCCGGCAATGACCCGAATCTGTAAGCACTGTCGGATTTGTTTTTGACCAAGGTGATTCCTCCCAGAAGTGAATGAGAAAAACTCTCGGTCCATATTATGCGGCTGTGTGCGTGTGGGTTAACGCGCGGCTTTGCCCATTTAAACTGCTGCATGTTTTTGCACAAAATTTTCAATGCCGCCGCGGTCATAATTTGGAGAAAAATGCGGCTTGACACCTGCGCAGTATGAGACTATAATCAGCCCATAATTTGATAAGCGATAAACCTGTGAAGAAGAGTAGTAGGCTTGCATAACCAGTGTGCAGAGAGCTGTGGGTGGTGCGATCACGGCCGTATGGCGCGGGCTGAATGGACTTCTGAGGGCGGTTTGAACGGGCGCAAGCCTCAGTAGATGCCGACGGATACCCGGACCGTTATCTTTTTGGGGCGCGTATGATGGTACGCGTAAGCGAGAGGGTGCTTATGCACCAATTTGGGTGGTATCGCAGGAGTGTGCAGCTCTTGTCCCATGTAGGGGACAGGGGGCTGTTTTTTTATTGCCGCGCTCCAAATCAAGGCCGTCGGCAGCGGCCCCTCCATCTCCGCCCAGAATATAAACAAAGGCCGACAGGCCGAATAATGGAGGAAAATCTCATGAAAAACAACAACATCCGTAAGCTTCTGGCCGGCGTTCTCGCCGTTATAATGTGCCTTGCGCTTGCCGCCTGCGGCAGCACGGCCGAAACCCCGGCCGCGGCAACGGCAGCACCCGCGGCGGAAGCCGCGGCAGACACCGCCGGTGAAAAGACAGAGTTCACCGTCGGCCTGTGCAACTATGTGGACGACGCCTCTCTCAACCAGATAGTTGAGAATATCCAGTCCCGCCTTGCCGAGATAGGCGAGGAGAAGGGCGTCACCTTCAACGTGCTTTATGATAACTGCAATGCCGATGCAAGCGTTATGGAGCAGATCATTGCCGGTTTCCTCGCTGACAACGTTGACGTCATGGTCGGCGTTGCGACGCCCGTTGCAATGCGTATGCAGACCGCGACCGAGGACAGCGGCACGCCCGTCGTGTTCTCTGCCGTGTCCGACCCTGTTGGCACCGGCCTTGTCGAATCCCTTGAGGCCCCCGGCGCAAACGTGACCGGCACCTCCGACTACCTTGACACCGCCGCAATAATGAACCTCATCTTCGCCCTTGATCCGGACGCGGACTGCATCGGACTTCTCTACGATCAGGGTCAGGATTCCTCCGCATCCGCCATCGCGGAAGCAAAGGCCTTCCTCGACGAGCGCGGCGTGAAGTATGTTGAACGCACCGGAACCACCACTGACGAGGTCATGCTCGCCGCACAGGCACTCGTTTCTGACGGCGTTGACGCCGTGTTCACCCCGACCGACAACACCATAATGACCGCAGAGCTTGCAATTTACGAGACCTTCATCGAGGCCGGCATCCCCCAGTACACCGGCGCTGACTCCTTCGCCCTCAACGGCGCGTTCCTCGGCTACGGCGTTGATTACGCAAACCTCGGCGTTGAGACCGCGAACATGATCGCGCAGATGCTGCTGGACGGCGCATCCCCCGCATCCACGCCCGTTATGACCTTTGACAACGGCACCGCCACCGTGAACACCGACACCTGCGCCGCCCTCGGCTACGACTTTGCAGAGGTCGAGACGGTCTTTGCCCCGCTGTGCACCCGCGTGCAGGAGATAACCACGGCGGAGAGCTTCGGCGACCTCAACGGCTGATACAGATATTACAAACTAAGAGGCATATAAAATGGATCTGTCCACTATCCTTTCCCTTGGGCAAACAGCGGCAGAGCTTGGACTGACCTGCTCGTTGACCGTGCTGGCGCTGTTTTTGAGCTACTCCATGCTGAATGTCTGCGACATGTCCACGGACGGCTGCTTCACGCTGGGCGCTGCCGTCGGCGCTGTTGTGGCCCTGGCCGGTCACCCCTGGCTCTCGCTGGGGGCGGCCATGGCCGCCGGGATATGCTCCGGCTTCGTCGTGGCTGTGCTGCAAACAAGAATGGGCGTAAACAGCCTGCTTGCCGGCATCATCGTTAACACCGCGCTTTATTCCATCAACATTGCCGTTATGGGCGGCTCGTCGCTGCTGAATCTCAACAAGGCGGAGACGGTGTTCACCATAACCAAGGCGGCGCTTGCCGGGACCGCGTTCAGCGGCCTCTATAAGCTCGTCGTCTCTGCCGCTGCCGTCGCCGCGGCGCTGGTCATCCTCGCGCTCTTCCTGCGCACGCGCCTCGGCCTTGCCATCCGCGCCACGGGGAATAACCCGATAATGGTTCGCTCGTCCTCGATAAACCCCGCGTTCACGACCACCGTCGGGCTTTGCGTGGCGAACGCGTTCACGGCGCTTTCCGGCTGCCTTATGGCGCAGGCGCAGAAGGCTGTGGACATAAACCTCGGAACCGGCATGGTGACTATCGCGCTGGCGTCGCTGCTGATAGGCGGCACGGTGATGGGGCGCGGCGGCGTTTTCCGCCGGGCTGTCGGTGTGGTGCTTGGCGCGCTGATATTCAGGATCATATACACGATAGCGCTTCGGCTCAACATGCCGGCTTTCATGCTCAAGCTCGTTTCGTCGGTGATAGTCGTGCTGGCGATATCTGTGCCGTATCTCAAGCAGCAGGCGCCAATGCTGCGCCGCCGTATGCGCAGCGCGGCCGCGGCGCGCGGGAAAGGGGGAAGCTGCTGATGCTGACCTTGTCTCATATATCCAAGACCTTTAACCCCGGCACAGTCAACGAGAAAAAGGCGCTGGAGGATCTTTCGCTCCACCTTGACGCCGGTGATTTCGTGACGATAATCGGGGCGAACGGCGCGGGCAAATCTACGCTGTTCAATGCCATCGGCGGCAGCTTCTTCACTGACAGCGGCACCATTGAACTTGGCGGAGAGGACATCACCTTCCTGCCGGAATACCGCAGGGCCAAGAATATCGGCCGCCTGTTTCAGGACCCCATGTCCGGCAGTGCGCCCGGCATGACCATTGAAGAAAACCTCGCCCTTGCCGCGGGGCACGGCGGGTGGTTCGCGCAGATATCGAAGCAGGACAGGGAGATATTCCGCGAAAAGCTCTCGCTCCTCGGCATGGGGCTGGAGGACAGACTGCGTCAGCCCGTCGGGCTGCTGTCCGGCGGACAGCGTCAGGCGCTCACGCTGATGATGGCGACCATCGTGCCGCCGAAGCTCCTTCTGCTGGATGAGCACACCGCCGCGCTCGACCCCGGCACCGCGGAGAAGGTGCTGGCGCTGACGCAGAAGATCGTCGCAGAGAACAAGCTGACCTGCCTTATGATAACGCACAATATGCAGTCCGCGCTTGAGCTTGGCAACAGAACGCTGATGATGGACAAGGGCCGCATCATTCAGGACGTCAGCGGCGAAAAGCGCAAGGGCCTGACCATACAGGACCTGCTTGAAAGCTTCAAGGCCGGCGTTGGCAAGGAGCTGGACAACGACAGAATGCTTCTTTCCACTTGAATAACAGACAGAAACTTACGCCTCCTGCGCGATGATACCGCGCGGGAGGCGTTTTCGCTGCGCTCAGCGGTGTAAAGCGGGCGTAAAAATTTATTTACAAGCCGCGCGAATTATAGTATACTTTCTACCGTTGTTTTTTCACACTTTTGAATTATAGAGGAGAATTATTGCTATGGGAAGAATGGTCGGCACAGTTTCCCGCGGGCTGCGCGCGCCTATCATACGCAGCGGCGACGATCTCAGTGAAATAGTCTGCGGCAGCGTTATGCAGGCCGTTGAAAACGGCGAGCTTGAAGTGCGTGACCGCGATATAATTGCCATGACGGAGGCCATAGTTGCCCGCGCGCAGGGGAACTACGCGGCTGTTTCCGATATCGCGGCGGACGTGCGCGAAAAGCTTGGCGGGGAGACTATCGGCGTCATATTCCCGATACTCAGCCGCAACCGCTTCGCCATCTGCCTGCGCGGCATCGCAGGCGGCGCGAAAAAGGTCGTGCTCATGCTGTCCTATCCGTCTGACGAGGTCGGCAATCATCTTGTGGATATCGACGCGCTGGACGAGAAGGGGATAGACCCGTACAAGGACGTTCTCACGCTTGAAAAATACAGAGAGCTGTTCGGATATACTGTGCACCCCTTCACCGGCGTGGACTATGTGCAGTATTACTCCGACATCATAAAGGAAAGCGGAGCCGAGGCGGAGATAATCTTTGCCAACGACGCCCGCGAGATACTCAAGTACACGAAAAACGTCCTCTGCTGTGATATTCACACGCGTTCCCGCACAAAGCGCATCCTTAAGGCCGCGGGGGCGGCGCGTGTGTGCGGGCTGGACGATATCCTCACCGCGCCCGTGAACGGCAGCGGCTATAACGCACGCTACGGCCTGCTTGGCACAAATAAGGCGACGGAAGCCACCGTGAAGCTTTTCCCGCGCGACTGTCAGGCACTTGTTGAGGACATCCAGGCAAAGATGCTCTCCCTCACGGGGAAGCATGTTGAAGTCATGGTCTACGGCGACGGCGCTTTCAAAGACCCCGTGGGCAAGATATGGGAGCTTGCAGACCCTGTGGTCTCGCCCGCGTATACAAGCGGCCTTGAGGGCACGCCGAACGAGCTGAAGCTCAAGTACCTTGCGGACAACGACTTCTCCGCGCTTTCCGGCGAGGCGCTGCGCGAGGCGATAAAGGGCGAGATAAAGAAGAAGGACGGCAGCCTTGTCGGCAAGATGGTCTCCGAGGGGACCACGCCGCGCCGCCTGACGGACCTTATCGGCTCACTGTGCGATCTGACCTCCGGCAGCGGAGATAAGGGCACGCCTATAGTTTACATTCAGGGCTATTTCGATAATTACACGACTGACTGATTTTGCTTTTTTCGCTGTACTGGGAGGGGCTTAAGATGAGTGAGAATATAAACAGGATACCGGAGCTGTTCGGCTCGATGGTTTTCAATGAGCATGTGATGGAGCAGTACGTTCCCGCGCCTGCGATGCAGGTGTGGCGTCAGTGCCTGAAAAGCCGCCAGCCGCTTCCGCTTTCGGCGGCCAACGATATCGCCGACGCGATGAAGACCTGGGCGCTGGAGCGCGGGGCCACGCATTTTACGCACTGGTTCCAGCCCATGACCGGGATAACCGCGGAGAAGCACGACAGCTTCATCAAGAACGCGCCCGGTGGCCGGATAACCATGGAGTTTTCCGGGTCTGAGCTCGTCTGCGGTGAGCCGGACGCCTCCAGCTTTCCCACCGGCGGTCTGCGCGCCACGTTTGAGGCGCGCGGCTACAGCGCGTGGGATCCGACGGCCTTTGCCTTCATAAAGGATGGCAGTCTCTGCATCCCGACGGTGTTCTGCTCCTACAGCGGGGCGGCGCTGGATAAGAAAGCGCCGCTGCTGCGCTCCATGGAGGCCGTCAACCGTGAGGCCGTGCGCGTGCTGCACCTTTTCGGCGAGACCGATGTTGACCGCGTCACGCCGCAGGTCGGCGCGGAGCAGGAGTATTTCCTCATCGACAAAGAGATGTTCAACAAGCGCGAGGATCTGCGCCTTTGCGGCAGGACGCTTTTCGGCACGAAGCCGCCCAAGGGGCAGGAGCTTGACGATCACTATTTCGGAGTCATCCGGCCGCGCGTCGCCGCGTATATGAAGGATCTGGACGAGGAGCTGTGGAAGCTGGGCGTGCTGTCAAAGACGAAGCATAACGAAGTCGCCCCGGCGCAGCATGAAATGGCCCCCATATTCACCGACGCGAACACCGCCAGCGACCAGAACCAGCTCGTTATGGAGACGATGAAGAAGGTCGCCGAGCGGCACGGCATGGTCTGTCTGCTGCATGAAAAGCCCTTTGCCGGTGTGAACGGCTCCGGCAAGCATATCAACTGGTCGCTGTCCACAAATACCGGCGTCAATCTCTTCTCGCCGGGCAAGACGCCCAGCCAGAACGCGGCGTTTCTGCTGTTTCTTGCCGCATTCGTCAAGGGGGCAGATGAATATCAGGAGCTTCTTCGCTGTTCCGTCGCCTTTGCCGGGAACGACCACCGCCTCGGCGCGCAGGAAGCGCCGCCCGCAATAGTGTCCATCTTCCTCGGCGCGGAGCTTGAAGGGATAGTGGACGCGATAGTGGATGAGTGCGGCTATTCCGAGCTTGAGCACCGCACGCTGCGCATCGGCGTGGATGTGCTTCCGGCTATCCCGCAGGATACGACGGACCGCAACAGGACGTCGCCCCTCGCGTTCACGGGCAACAAGTTTGAATTCCGCATGGCCGGGTCTAGCCAGTCCATTGCCGGGCCGGTCACGGTCCTCAACGCAATAATGGCGGATGAGCTCAGCCGTTTTTCGGATGAGCTTGAAAAGGCGGAGAACTTCAATGAGACCCTGCATGAGCTTATCCGCGACGCGTTCACGGCGCACAGGCGCATCATCTTCGGCGGCAACGGCTATGACAAGGCGTGGATAGCCGAGGCGGAGCGCCGCGGGCTTGCAAACTTCAAAAACACGGCGGAGGCGCTGCCGTCTTACATCCTGCCGAAGAATATCGAGCTTCTTACCCGGCAGGGCGTGTATACCCATGAGGAGATAATGTCCCGCCATGACATCCATATTGAAAAGTACTGCAAGGTCATTCATATCGAGGCGGCGACCCTTGTGGACATCGTCCAGCATGGCATTATGAACGCCGTTTCCGAGTATGAGGCCAAGCTCTGCAATACCATCGTGTCGAAGTACTCCGCCATCCCCGGCGCGACGCATCAGGTCGAGACCTCACTTGTAAACGCGCTGTGCATACTCAATGATGAGCTTCTTGAAAAGACCGTCGAGCTGAAAACCGCGATAGAGACCGTTAACCCCAACGCAACGCCGGAGGAGCTGCTTGATTACTATCATAATCAGGTGGAAAAGAAAACCGAGGCCGTGCGTGCCGTTGTTGACAAGCTGGAGCTTCTCACGGCGACGAAGTACTGGCCGTACCCGACATTTACCGAGCTGCTGTTTTCGGTGTGACGAATAAGGCGAATAACATTCAAGGCAAGGCCATAAGTATTGGCCTTGCCTTGATAATTTTTTCGGTATGTCAGTCGCCGGCCTCCGGCAGACAGTGCATCTGCGTCACGCCGAGCACGCGGAAGCCCTCGGCCTGCCCCTTCATGCTGCGCAGGCCGAAATCCGCCGCGCGCAGCTTTATGTACAGCGCGATGGACTCCGCGTCCGGCGAACCGGCTGGAAACTGCGTCTTATGGCAGGAGAATATTGCGTCAAGCTGGGCTTTCACGTATCCGGAGGTTTTTATAAAGACGTTCGGCTTTGCCGTCATGTAATAGGCGAGTGCCGAGACCGGGGCGCTTACAGCGCCGTACCCGGCCATTATCTTTTCATATGGTGCCAGATATGCCGCCCTGCGCACGGCCTCGCCGACATTCAGGTGGTCGATATGACATTCGCTCGTCACGCACGGGTCGGGCGCGAACACCGCGTCCGGCCTGAACTCGCCGATGCTCCGGGCGATGCCGCGCATAAGCTCATCCTGCGTATAGAAGCCGCCGTCCGTGAGACCGAGGAAGCGCACGTCATGCACGCCGAGGCGCGCGGCGGACTGCCGCGCCTCATCCTGCCGCATGGCGGCAAGCGCCTCCGGTGTGACGCCCCGCGGCGCGTTCGCGTCGCCAAAGCGTCCGTCTATGCATATGAGAAAGCACACCTTCTTCCCGGCAGCGGCAAGCTTTGCCGCCGTCGCGCCCGCGCCTATCTCAATGTCGTCTGGGTGCGGGCCGATAAACAGGAACCTGTCGTATTCCTCCAGCGCCGGATGCGGCAGCGCAAATTTCAGCACCAGCTTTGTTATGCTCATTCTGCGCGCTCACGCCTTTCCAGCTCGCCGCAGATGCGCACATACTCATCCTCGTCGAGCTTATAGTGCTTGTTGTACAGCACGTATGACACAAACATGAAAATGAACGGTACGACGGTTATGCAGATGAGAAGGCCCGTTTTCTGCCCCGGCTGCACCTGCACTATAACATCTGCAATGCTGCTGAGCTTCTGCGCCTCTGTCAGCTCACCCATGGAGGTGAGCTGTTCAAGCCCGGATATCTGATTTGTGTAGCCCAGCACGCCGAAAATGATATAGCAGATATAGGTTATGATAGCAATCAGCGCGGAGGACAGCTTCGTCAAAAACGGACGGAGGGAGGAGATTATCGCCTCGTCGCGTTCGCCGCAGATAAGCTCGTTATACTCAACGGTGTTGAGTATGGAGATCATCATTATAAGATAGAAGCTGTACTGGCCGAAATTCGCCAGCATATATCCGCCGGTGAACAGCCAACATTTCAGCGCCGGGTTTGCCGCGGGCATCGCCATGCCTATCGCCAGCATTATTATATACCCGGCAGCTGCGACCACCGTCATTATGCCCATGAGCGGCTTCCGGTTTATTTTCTGGGAAATGGCGGGGTAGAACACCATCAGCACCGCCGTGGCGGCAAGGCCGAAGGTGGAGAAGTTGGAATAATACCCGCCCTGATAGCCAAGGTCGAAGTATATGTAGGTGGAGCCGAGGCCGCCCAGCACTATCCCGTTGCCGATCTGCTGGATAAGAAAGATGAGCGCAATCCACAGAAGCTGGTCGTTCCCGCCGATGGTGCCGATTATCTTCTTGAAGCTGACGGGCGGGACCTTTTCCTTGTTATAGCTGCGGTTTTCCTTCACGCCGAAGATGGTGAAGCACAGAAACAGCGGCGCAAGGATGCATATCACAAGCGCGATGCGGCCATACGCATAGCTCGCCGAGCCGCCGAGAGTTCCGTCGCCCGTCGTAAAGCGCGGGATAAGGAAGCCCGCAAGCGCGCCGCCCATACCGGCAAACAGCGTCGCACGGGAGGCGAACTGGTTGCGCACATGCGCGTCAGACCCCAGAGAGGGGATCATGCCCCAATAGGAGATGTCGTGCATGGTGTAAGTGATGCTGTACATGAAGTAAATGATGCCGAAGAACCAGATAAAGCTCCAGCCCTGCAAGTCGGTGTTGAACGCGAGGTAGACGACGATGGACGTCGTCACGATGCCGATGACGAGCCACGGCTTGAACTTGCCCCAGCGCGTGCGCGTGCGCTCGATTATATTGCCCATTATCGGGTCGTTGAACGCATCAAAGATACGCGCGCCGACCATTATCGCCGTGATGGCGGCAAGCTGCGCCGCGTCAAGCTTGCGTGTGAAAAGAATATACGTGAGTATGAAATTGGTGAAGAGATTGTATATCATATCTCTTCCGACAGTTCCCAGCGGGTACATTATGAGGTTTTTCTTCCTCAGCCTTAGCTCTTCATCCATGGCCTTCTCTCCGTTTCATATGTATTTATGCGGTAAGCTGCAAATTGTTTTTATTATACCATCATGTGCGCGTATATGCCACAGAAATTTGAAATCTATTGCCTATCCCTGTTGAAATAATCCCGACTTAACGCCGCAACAGTGCCGGAGAGGAGCAGCAGCGCCGTCAGATTCGGGATGGCCATGAGGCCGTTGAGCGTGTCGGATATATCCCACATCAGCGCGCCGGAGCCTGCCGCCCCCGCGACACACACCGCCGTGAAAATGAGCTTATATACAAATATGACCGTCCTGCTTCCGGAGGAGAGATAGCCCCAGCAGCTCTCCCCGTAGTAGCACCAGCTTATCATGCTGGAGACCGCGAAGAATATCAGGCTTATCTGTATCACCGCGCTGCCGATATGGCCGGGGATGACCGCGTCGAACGCCGCGGCGGCCGCAGCCCCGGCGGAGACGTATGCCGCCTGCCCGCCCGGCGCGTCGAGTATCCCGGATAGCAGCACCGTGAACGCCGTGACGGAGCATATGACTATCGTGTCCGCAAACACCTCAAACACGCCCCACATGGCCTGCTCACACGGCTCGCTTGCGGAGGAGGCGGCGTGCGCTATCGGCGCGGAGCCAAGCCCGGCCTCGTTTGAAAAAATACCGCGGGCGAAGCCAAGCTTCATTGCCCGCATCACGGAATAGCCGAACGCCCCTCCGGCGGCGGCCTTCGCGCTGAAAGCGCTTTTGACTATCAGAAGCAGCATCGCGGGCACGTCCGCCGCCCGCACTATAAGCACGAACAGCCCCGCCGCAAGATACAGCACCGACATCAGCGGCACGAGCAGCGCCGTCACATTGCCGACGCGCTTTACGCCGCCCAGCGCCACGAAGCCCACGACGAGCGCAAGTCCTATCCCCGTTATAAGCCGCGGCGTATTGAAAAGCGCGCTCATCGCGCCTGCGATCTCACTGCCCTGCGCGATGTTGCCGATGCCGAAGCTTGCAAGCCCGCCAAGCAGGGCAAAGCATACCGCAAGCCACCGCCAGCCGCGGCCAAGCCCGGCCTCTATATAATACATCGGTCCTCCGTGAAGCGTTCCGTTTGCATCGGCGGAGCGGTATTTCATGGCAAGCGCAATCTCCGCGTACTTTGTGGCCATCCCCAGCACAGACGACACCCACATCCAGAACACCGCGCCCGGCCCGCCCGCGAACAGCGCCCCGGTCACACCGGCAATGTTCCCCGTGCCGACAGTCCCGGCCAATGCCGTTGTCATTGCCTGAAACGGCGTTAGGCCGCCCTCTCCGTGCGCCGCGCCGCCCTTAAAGAGAGAGCCGACGGTCCTTTGCATGATGCAGCGCCAGCGCGTTATCTGAATAAACCCGGTTTTAAAAGAGAGAAACAGCCCCGTGAAAATGAACAGCGCCAGCATGGCCGGCCCCCACACAAAGGCGTTGATATGGCTGTTGATACTTGCAATAAGCTGCATATGACCACTCCGTTCGGCAGGCTATACGCAGCGCGGCGTGCGTATCCGGTAAAGGATATGCCGTCAGACCGGCTTGATATACGCGATGTTGCAGACAAGGCCGTTGCTGTGTGTGCGCACGTACATGTCGTAATCGCGGCGGCTTATGTAGTATTTGTGCCCCCATGACGAAACCGTCAGCCATTCGCCGTCAAGAGCCGTCACGCTCATATAATGCGCCTTCACCGCGCCTATCTTTCTGTAGCTGCCGTCCGGCAGACGCGTATACAGCCCCGTCTGGTTATTCTGCCAGAAGCAGGGGAGGTTCGGCCCGACGGCGATGACCACGGGGATATCCATGTCCAGCATCTTCGCTATGCTTTCCCACAGCATACTGTACTTCACGCCCCACTGTGCGCGGAAGCGGTATCCGCTGCGCACGAAGAAAAGGTTAATCCCGCAGACAAGGCCCAGCCCGTTTATGCCGAAGGGCGGCGTCACCGGGAAAAAGCGGCGGCACAGCGCGCGCAGTATCCCATTATAGCTTTCAAGCGGAATGGGCCTTATCGCGGCGGTGCTCTCAAGCAGCTCTGACGTGCACCCGGCATGGAAGCGCTGAAGGTATATGAAAAGATCCGCCGCCGCAACGACGCCGCAGCCGCATTTCCGGATGACCGCGCTGTCTGAAAGCTGCTGACTTCCGCCGTATGTCAGTATTCCCTTGTTGTCCACCGTGGGGAAGCTGTGCCGCAGTCTGTACTCTACCATGTTTTCACCGTCCTATAGGTTCTGAAACTTATATTAATTCTAACCGCTCGCCGGTACAAATGCAAGATTCAATTGACTTAACGCGTCTTAACGCCTATAATACGAATCGAAAAATACTCCGGAAAAGGGGGATAAAATATGAACGATATGCTTGAATTTCTGCGCAGTGAGGGGATAGACGAGAGCACGCTTGCGCATATAGAGGCGTTCCGCAGGGAATACCCGGTCAATGCCGGGCAAGAATACCGCGTGCCGCGCCCGAAGTATATGTACTACGGGCTTGAGGTGTGGCGCAGGGCGCTGGCGGCCCTGCTTGCGGGGGAAAATCTTCTTCTCGTCGGCCCCAAGGCCACGGGCAAGAACGTCCTTGCGGAAAATCTTGCCGCCGTGTTCAACCGGCCCCAATGGGATATTTCCTTCTATCTCAACACCGACGCCGCCTCTCTCATCGGCACGGACACCTTCAGCAACGGCGAGGTCAGCCTGCGCCGCGGGCCGATATACCAGTGCGCGGACGAGGGCGGCTTCGGCGTTCTGGATGAGATAAACATGGCCAAGAACGAATCCCTCTCCGTGCTGCACGCGACGCTGGACTTCCGCCGCATTATCGACGTGCCCGGATATGACAGGATAGAGCTTTCCCCGTGCACGAGGTTCATTGCCACCATGAACTACGGCTACGCCGGAACTCGTGAGGTCAATGAGGCGCTGGCTTCGCGCTTCATGGTCATCAATATGCCGATAATCTCGGCGGAAAACCTCAAAAAGCTCATGCTCGCGCAGTTCACGAAGCTTAAGGACGAATACGCCCAGCAGCTTGCAGAGCTGTTTCAGGAGCTGCGGCGCAAGTGCGACAATTCCGAGATATCGACCAAGGCGCTTGACCTTCGCGGCCTGCTTGCCGCCATCGGACTGACGAAGCAGGGCCTCCGGCTGGATGAGGCGCTTGAAATGGGCATCATAAACAAGAGCTTTGACGACTTTGAGCGTCAGCTCGTGTCGGACGTTATTGCCGCGCGCATACCCGCAGGACTTGGCGAGGACGAGCTTTTTGAACGCTGATGGTCACTATATCGGAGCTTCAAAAGAAGCGCGCTTTAAACATTGTATGGAACTGCGCCGGGCGCTATGATTTTACGCCCGATTTCAAGGCCTATGACAGCGAGGGGCGCGCGGATCTGTACTGGAACTGCATCCTCGGCGCGGCGCGGCGGCACTATGACTATTCGCAGTTTATCCCGCTCTTCCGCGCGTTTGAGCAGTATGAGGATTCGGACGATTACGAGGGACTTTTCTGGCTGGGGCTTGAAAACAGCATATACCAGAAGGAAGCCGTCACGCGCCCCGCGCTTGCGGCGCTGCGGCGAAGCTATGCGCAGGCCGCGGTGAAAAGCTTCGCCGGGCATGACGATTTTCATCTTTATGAGGCGCTGACATACGCGCATTTTTCCCGTGTGCTCGGTCTGGCCGTTGAGCTGAACGGCTACGACGAAAAGCTGCTTGACGAGCTGGAGTTCACGCCGGACATGACGACGGAGGATATAGTTGCTCGCACGAAGGAGCTTTTCACACGCTGGTTCCAGATACGCACGGAGGAGAAGAAAGCGGCAAAGCGCCGCCTGATAACCCCGGCGCTGCATAAGCGCGGCAAGAAGCAGGGGAGCGGCACATTCCGCAAATTCGGCCTCGGCATTGCGGAGCATCCTGAAAATTCCTACGGCGGCAGCGGACAGGGGCAGCCGCAGGACGGGCAGATAAAAACCAAGATGTCCGCCGCGGAGCTGCGCGCGTTCATGGAGACAAAATACGGCAAAAGCGCCTTTTCCCCGCGCGTGTCGGACGAGATGGAGCGCAGCATCTGCACCGGCAGTCACGCAATGTGCCACCTGCACTTCACGCGCGGCGAGAGGCCGGATGTATCCCAGATCCAAAACGGGTTTGAGGCGCTTTCGCGCCAGCGCGAGGCCGCGCAGATAGAAAAAAACCGCGCAAGCTATGAGGCCAATCTTTCACAGAACCGCACTGCCATTGCAAAGCTGACAGGGAAGATACAAAATTCCGTGCTGCTGCACCTACAGCCTGCCCCCGTAAAGGCAAACTCCGGGCGGCTGAACGGCAGTCTCGCGTGGCGCGCCGCCATGCTGGACGATTCAAAGGTGTTCATAAAGAACGAGCAGGACGATGTCGGCGACCTTTCCGTGGATATCCTCCTCGACGCGTCCACCTCGCAGAAGAGCCGGCAGGAGGCCGTGTCCGCGCAGGGCTATATGATCGCGGAGAGTCTGACGAACTGCGGCATCCCGTGCCGGGTCATGTCCTTCTGCTCCATGACGGGCTATACCATCCTGCGCATTTTCCGCGACTATGACAAGCCGCGAGACAACAGGAAAATATTTGAGTATGTTTCAAACGGCTGTAACCGTGACGGGCTTGCGATATCGGCCGCGCACTATCTCATGGCGTCCTCGCCGTATGCGCACAAGCTGCTCATCGTGCTGTCGGACGTAAAGCCGAACGACGTTGTCAAGATCCCGTCTGTCCGCGGCGGTGAGCCGGAGTTATATGAGCAGCAGGCGGGCATAACCGACACGGCGATAGAGGTTCGCCGCGCGCGGGCCGATGGGATATCCGTCGTGTGCGTTTTCACGGGCGACGATGAGGATCTCCCCGCGGCAAAGCTCGTCTACGGCAGGGATTTCGCGCGAATAAAGTCGCTGGACATGCTGGCGGATACCGTCGGCAAGCTGATACAAAACCAGATAAAGAACATATGATATACGAAAACGCATCCGGTCAGTTATCCGACCGGATGCGTTTTGCGATGTTCACTTTTCAGCGTACAGAGGAAGCACATTCATTATCCGCTCGACACAGCCGTCCTCGCCGAGAACGCCGGAGTCGAGGCACAGGTCATAGCCTGCCGCGTCGCGCCATTCCTCGCCTGTGTAGTAATGGTAATACGCTGCGCGGCGCTTGTCCTCAACGCGGATGTGCCTTGCGACCTCTCTTTCAGACCACGCCAGCGAATATGAGGCCACGCGCGCCAGACGGCTTTCGAGCGGCGCGTGGATGAACACGCGCAGAACATCGCGCCTATCCTCGAGAAGATAGTTTGCGCAGCGGCCGAGGATTATGCAGCTTTCCTGCTGCGCCAGCTCCTTTATTATCTTTGCCTGAAAGGCGAAGAGGTTTGCCGTGGAGATATAGTCGTCGCTGTCGGGCGGAAGTATATCGCCGGTATACACCTTTTCCGCGGCGGATATCATTTCCTTGAAGCCGATGCGCTCATCCGCCTGTCCGAAAAGCCGCTCGTTTATGCCGCTGACCTCGGAAGCATAGCGCAGGAGGTCGCGGTCATAGTAGGGGACGTTCAGCGCTTCTGCCAGCTTCCGCGTGATGTTGTGCCCGCCGCTGCCAGTCTCTCGCGCGACGGTGATTACAAATTTGCTCATGTTCTTCCTCCCTCATGCGCCGAGATACGCCTTGCGCACCCGGTCGTCCTCGGCAAGCTCAGACGCCTTGCCGGACATGGATATCTTCCCGGTCTCAAGCACGTAAGCCCTGTCGGACACGGCCAGCGCCATTTTCGCGTTCTGCTCGACAAGAAGTATGGTGATGCCCGATTCGTGAAGCTGCTGGATAATGGCGAATATCTCCTTCACCAGAAGCGGGGAAAGCCCCATGGACGGCTCGTCCATGAGCACGATCTGTGGGTCGGTCATAAGCGCGCGCCCCGTTGCAAGCATCTGCTGCTCGCCGCCGGAGAGTGTTCCGGCAAGCTGGCGGCGGCGCTCCTTAAGGCGCGGGAAATGCCCGTAGACCTTTTCAAGATTTTCGTTTATCCGCGCCTGATCCTTTATGATATATGCGCCCATGCGCAGGTTCTCTTCGACCGTCATGCGCGCGAACACATGGCGGCCCTCCGGCACATGCGAAAGCCCCAGCGAGATTATCTTGTCCGGAGACACCTTTTGCAGGTTTTTCCCGTCAAGCTCTATCGTGCCGGATGAAGCCGGGATAAGGCCGGATATCGCGTGCAGTGTCGTTGTCTTGCCCGCGCCGTTCGCCCCGATGAGCGAGACGAGCTCACCCTGCGCAACGCTTAGAGTGATGCCCTTTATCGCGTGCACAGCGCCGTAAAACACATTCAGATCCTTTATTTCAAGCATTTGCCTCACCCCTTTTATTCGCCCAGATACGCCGCGACGACGCGCGGGTTTCTTGTTATCTCTTCCGGCAGTCCGGAGGCTATCGTCTGGCCGTAGTCGATGACCTGAATACGCTCGCACACGTTCATGACAAGCGACATGTCGTGCTCGATAAGCAGTATCGCCACGCCGAAGGTGCTGCGGATGGTATTTATGCACTCAAGCAGCTCCGCGGTCTCGGTCGGGTTCATGCCGGCGGCCGGTTCGTCCAGAAGCAGCACCTTCATGTCGGTGGCAAGCGCGCGGGCGATCTCCAGCTTGCGCTGGCGGCCGTAGGGCAGGCCGGAGGCGGGCAGATCTGCCGCGTCGTCCAGATGGCACAGGTGCAGAAGCTCCATGGCCTTTTCCTCCGCCTCCTTTTCCGCGCGCCAGAAGCGCGGCGTGCGCAGGCTTGCGTCAAAAAGGTTATAGTCGATATCTTTTGTAAATGCAGCCTTTACGTTTTCGATAACGCTCATATCGCGGAAAAGGCGTATGTTCTGGAACGTGCGCGCTATTCCGGCGTGCACGAACTGATATGTTTTTTTCCCGTTGAGGGGCACGCCGTTGAGCATCACGGTGCCCTCCGTCGGCACGTATACGCCCGTGAGAAGGTTGAATACCGTCGTCTTGCCCGCACCGTTCGGCCCGATAAGACCGATAAGCTCGCCCTCATATATCTTGATGTTGAAGTCGTTGACGGCCTTCAGGCCGCCGAAGCTTATGCCGAGCTTTCTGGTTTCAAGCACAGGCACTCTCTCGGTCTCAGCCATGGCTTTCCGCCTCCTTCCGTTCCGCTTTCGCCGCGGCGCGCGCCGCGTGCGCCGCCTTTATATCGGGGATAAGATTTTGCAGAGAAAACTCATAGGTTCCGAATATGCCCTTGGGCCGGAACATTATCACCACGATGAGCACCAGCGCGTACACGAGCATGGGGTACTCGAACACGCCGCTCACCGAGGCGGGCAGGGCCGCGACCCATGCGCCGTTTTTGATCTCATAGTTCACAAGGAACATTATCACCGCGGCCACGACGGAGCCAGTCATTGACCCCATGCCGCCCAGCACGACCATGACGACCACGAAGGTGGAATTCAGAATGCCGCCGTTTGTAAAGGCGAAGGAAGCCGTGGAAAGCGTCGCGTTCGCGCAGGCGTACAGTGCACCGGCAATGCCCGCGAAGAATGCCGAGTAGACGAAGGTCAGCACCTTGTAAAAAGAGGTGTTTATCCCGGAGGCGGACGCGGCAATCTCGTCATCGCGTATGGCGCGTATGGCGCGCCCGTATTTCGAGCGGACGAACATGAACATGAGCGTCAGGCATATTATCGTCACAAGCAGCGCAGCCCACAGATACGTCACCTTGCCCTTGCTGCCGAAGCCGAGACCGTTTTTGTACAGCGACGCCGCGGCGGAACCGAGCGCAAGTCCGTCCTGCCCGCAGAAAGGGAGGTTGTTGATTATATTGACGATTATCATGCCGAAGCCCAGCGTGATTATTGCAAGATAGTCGCCCTTGAGGCGCAGCGCCGGTATGCCCAGCAGCAGCCCGACCAGCGCGGCCAGCAGCCCCGCGGCCAGAATGCAGCCGAACAGCACAAGAATGAATGCCGCGCCCTTTTGCGATTCAAATACTCCCGCGCGCTCACAGGCAAGGCTTATGAGCGCCGCAGTATATGCGCCGATGGCCATGAAGCCGCAGTGCCCAAGTGAAAGCTGCCCCAGAAAGCCGAGCACGAGGTTGAGCGAGGCGGCCAGAATGATGAGGTAGCAGCACTGCCACAGGCATGGCGCAAGCACAAGCTTGAATGAGCTGCTGCCGCCGTAAGCCTCGGTTATAAACTGAAAAACGGTGAACAATATCACGATAACGGCGGTATTAAGGAAATATCCGCGCGCGGTCTTGCTTTTTTTCATACCTTTTCACCTGCGTTTCTGCCCAGAATACCGGCGGGCTTGATGATAAGGACAATTATAAGTATGAGGAACACGAAGGTGTCTGCCATGCTGGAGGATATATAGCTCGTCGTGAACGATTCTATGAGACCAATCACGATGCCGCCGAGGACAGCCCCCGGTATGATGCCTATGCCGCCGAGGACGGCGGACACGAACGCCTTCAGGCCGAGAAGAGAACCCATCGTCGTATATACCTTCGGGTACTGCGCCATGTACATCAGCGCCGCGATGGCCGCGAGGCCGGAGCCGATGGCGAAGGTCAGCAAAATAGTGTGGTTGACGTTTATGCCCATGAGCGTCGCGGCGGCCTTGTCCTCCGAAACGCAGCGCATCGCCCGGCCAAGCCTTGTTTTCTGTGTGAATTCATAAAGCACTGTCATAACGACGGCGCTTATAACGATCGTGATTATCGTCGTGTATTCCATCGTCACCGTGCCTATGCTTATGCCGCCCGCGGCAAACATCTGGCTTGCGACCTTGGGGTTGGGGCCTATCGCCGGGATGGCCTGCGCCAGGTTTTCAAGAAACAGGCTCATTGCGATCGCGGTTATAAGCGCGGTCATGGCCGTGCCTTTTTTGCGCACGGGGCGGTATGCGATAAGCTCCGTCGCCATGCCGACAAGCACGCATACGATTATGGCCGCGGCAACCGCCGCCCATGCCGGAAGCCCGAGAGCCAGCGCCGCCGGGGCCGCGAAGATCATCGTGTAGCCGCCCACCATGATAAAATCGCCATGGGCAAAGTTTATAAGGCGGATTATTCCGTATACCATTGTGTAGCCCAACGCGATCAGCGCATAAATGCTGCCCAATCGCAGGCCGACTATAAGCGTCTGAAAAAATGTGTTCACAGCGCACACCCTCTCTGTATGTTTTGCGGCATGAGCATGAAAGCCGCCGTTAATTCTTACAGAGCCGTTTTCACGGCTCTGTAAGCGGAAATGCGTTTATGCGGGAAGCTCGGAGACGACGTCGAGGAGCTTCGATGCGACGGTTGAACCGTCGGATTCAAAGGCGATGATAGCCGCTCCCTTTATGGGGGTGCCGGTCTCGTCGAGGGAGAATGTGCCGGTCACGCACTCATATACGGCCGAGGTATCGGCAAGCGCATCGCGCACCGCGGAGGATTCCGCCGTACCGGCCGCCTCGATCGCGGCCTTGTACATGTAAACGCAGTCATAGCCTGTTGCTGCGAAAGCGCTGGGAACTGTGCTGTACTTGGCCTCATATGCCTTGACGAAGGAAGAGACCTTCTCGGACGTATCGGAGGGGTCATAGTGGTTCGTCCAGTACACCTTGTTGAATGCCGTCAGGTCTGCGCCGTCAACGACATAGTCAGGCGTGGTGTCGTAGCCGTCAGCGCCCATGATAACTCCGGTGTAACCGGCTGCACGCGCCTGCGGCACAACATATGGGCCGATAACGTCGTAGTAGAAGGGGGCGTACACGAAGTCAACACCGGCCTTCACCATTGCGGCAAACTGGTTGGTGTAGTCCTGCACGTCGAGAGACGCGGTGGACTGTGCATCGACTATCTCAATGCCGTATTTCTCACATGCGGCGGAGAAGGAGTCGTAAAGCCCCTTGGAGTAAACGTCCGCGGCGCAGTAGACAACGCCGGCCTTTTCAAATCCCGCCTGCTTTGCATAGGCCGCCGCGATAGCGCCCTGGAAGCTGTCGGCGTAGCATGCGCGGAACACATAGTCGTCCTCAGTGGTGATGGAGTCGGCAGTTGCGGTGGGTGAGAGGAGGCAGACCTCTTCTTCATTTGCCGCGTCGGTTATTGCGGAGGTGCAGCCCGACGTGGCCGAGCCGACTATCAGTCCGACGCCCTGCGCGACGAGCGAGTTGAACGCGTTCAGGCATTCTGTCGGGTCGCTCTGGTCGTCGGTCTTTATAAGCTCTACCTGACGGCCGAGAATGCCGCCGGATGCGTTTATCTCTTCCACAGCGAGGTCAGTGCCGGTAACAACGCCGTTGCCGTATGCGGCAAGCGCGCCGGTGTTCGGGGAAATGACGCCGATGACTATCTTGCCGTCGGGATCACCGGCGTCCGCGCTTCCGGCAGCGGAACCGGCACTCCCTGCACTGCCGCAGGCCGCGAGGCTGAGCATCATGCACAATACAAGCGTCAGGCACAACAAAGACTTTCTTTTCATTTTATTTTCCTCCTCTTTTTGTTTTCGCTGTCCGTGCGCGGCGCTTTAATTCTTCCGCATAGCCGGACATCCCCGATAAAAACAGGAAAGGGCGCGAGACCTCTCAGCCTCGCGCCCTTGCGATGGTCGAATTATAGCACATGTTGCACAAAAGTCAACACCTGCATTTGGTGAAAATGCTAATATCATTCATTACAAAGCGTAATGGATAGGGCATATAAAACGGCATACCGCATTTTATATGCGGTATGCCGTTGCGGTCTTACTTTGCGATGACCTTCTTGAGACGTGCGTATCTGGGCAGGGAATTCTCAAGCGGAAGCTCCGGCTCGCCCTGAATGAGAGGCAGAACGTAGTCGATGAACTCGTCCTTGAGGCCGTTCTCGGTCTCGTTTATCCACTCCAGCGGAACCTTCTTCTCGTAGTTTGCGACCTCGGAGAGGGGAATGAGCTTGCACTTGCAGCTGTACTTGCCGTCCACCGTCTCGCGCTCGAACGCGACCATCTGCCCAGTGACGCCGTTGACGGCTTCCTTGACGGCAGTCTCGCCGGCAGTGTATGCTTCTTCGATATCGGTCAGGGAGGCGAGATGCGCACCGCAGCGCTGGAGCAGGCTGAGCTCAATGCCGCGCACCTTCGCGCCGGTGTGCTCTTTCAGGCGCTGTGCAAGCATAACGGCGAGGCCGCCGAGCTGCGCATGGCCGAAGCCGTCTGTCGCGGAGGTCTTCGCCTCGGAAACAAAGCTGCCGTCGGCGTAGTGGATGCCCTCGGAAACAGCGACGAGGACCTTGCCGTTCTTCTTGTATATTTCGTCAACATCGCTGAGGAACTTGTCCATGTCGAAGTCGCACTCAGGGAGGTAAATGAGATCCGGGCCGGAGCCGAACGCGGAAGCGAGCGCGGCGCTGGCGGCAAGCCAGCCAGCATGGCGGCCCATTATCTCGACCACGGTGATCATGCCGTTGTCATAAACTCTGGCATCCTTGTTTATCTCCATGCAGGACGTGGCGATATACTTCGCGGCGCTTGCAAAGCCGGGGCAGTGGTCGGTGCCGAAAAGGTCGTTGTCGATGGTCTTGGGCACGCCCATCACGCGGCACTCGTAGCCGACGGATTCCATGTAGCGGCTTATCTTGTTGCAGGTATCCATGGAGTCGTTGCCGCCGTTGTAGAAGAAGTATCTCACATCGTACTTCTTGAATATCTCAAGGATGCGCTTGTAATCGGTGTCGTCCTTCTCGGGGTCTGCGATCTTGTAGCGGCAGGAGCCAAGCTCGGAAGACGGCGTGTTGAGCAGCAGCTTGAGCTCTTCGGGGTCCTCCTCATCCATGACGTACAGCTTGTCGTCAAGGACGCCCTTTATGCCGTTGGCCGCGCCATAGACCTTCGTTATCTCATCCGCGTCAAGCGCGGTCTTGATAACGCCGTAAGCGCTGGCGTTGATAACGGCCGTCGGTCCGCCCGACTGCCCGAAAATACATGCACCGACAAGTTTTTTGCTCATTATTTTTCTTCCTCCGTAATGCGATAAAATTTTTGCTGTTTTGTTTATTGTGCGCATTGATTATATCCATATTTGAGGATATAATATAAATGAAATTTTGTAAATATGCTAAATGTACAAAATTAATAAACTGTAAGGGAGATTTTAATAATGCCACTGGTAACAACCAAGGAAATGTTTGAAAAGGCCTACAAGGGCGGCTATGCTATCGGCGCTTTCAACGTCAACAACATGGAGATCGTTCAGGGTATTACCGAGGCAGCCAAGGAAGTCAACGCACCGTTGATCCTTCAGGTTTCCAAGGGTGCCCGCGCTTATGCAAACCATACTTACCTTGTCAAGCTCGTCGAGGCCGCTATCATCGAGACCGGCCTGCCCATCGCGCTCCACCTCGACCACGGCAGCGACTTTGAGCTTTGCAAGTCCTGCATTGACGGCGGCTTTACCTCCGTTATGATAGACGCTTCCTCCAAGCCCTTTGATGAGAACATCGCCATCACCCGCAAGGTCGTCGAGTACGCGCATGACCACGGCGTCGTTGTCGAGGCCGAGCTTGGCACTCTTGCCGGCATTGAGGATGAGGTCAACGTCTCCGCAGAGGACAGTTCCTACACCAGACCCGAGGACGTTCAGGAATTTGTTGAGCGCACCGGCTGCGACTCTCTGGCTATCGCCATCGGTACCTCCCACGGCGCATACAAGTTCAAGCCCGGCACGGATCCCCACCTCAGATTCGACATCCTTGAAGAAGTCGAAAAGCGCCTGCCCGGCTTCCCGATAGTTCTCCACGGCTCCTCCTCCGTTCCTCAGGAATTCGTCAAGATCATCAACGAGAACGGCGGCAAGATGCCCGGCGCCATCGGCGTTCCCGAGGATCAGCTCCGCAAGGCGGCTTCCATGGCTGTCTGCAAGATCAACATCGACTCCGACCTGCGTCTTGCAATGACCGCCTCCATCCGCAAGTACTTCAACGAGCATCCCGAGCATTTCGACCCGCGCCAGTACCTGGCTCCGGCCCGCACCGCCATCAAGGACATGGTCAAGCACAAGCTGGTCGATGTTCTCGGCTGCGACGGAAAGGCATAATAATTCCAAATTAAAACGGCATATGATTCAGCGACAAACGTGAGGAGGTAAAAGATGCGTCCAGGATCTGAGCAGGCGCGGCATTCTGCCGCCGGCAGGGAAGCGGGGACATATGACACCGTCCTTATATTCCGCCTTGTGGGCGCTTCCGTTCTCTTCGCCGTCTCACTTATCATAGATAAGCTGCCTGATTTCGTGGGCGTTCTTTTGCTTATCCTCTCTGCCGCCGTTGCGGGCTATGACGTTCTTATTGATGCGTTTTCCTGCGTGTCTGAGCGTGATTTCTTTGCAACTCCGGTCATTGTCGCTGCCGTTACCGTGGTTTCCTATATGATTGGCTTCGGCGCAGAAGGAGCGGCTCTTATGGTATTATATCAGATAGGGCTGCTCCTTATCGCCTATGCGGAGGAGCGCACGCGCAGATCCGCGCTGGAGCTGCTGCAATATCAGGATGAGGCCACGGTCGATCATATCACGCAGCTTATCCTGCGCGACGGCGCAGGCTCTATGAGCATTGAGGGCGTCATCGGCTACAGCGCGGGAAAGGTGCTGAAATACGCGATGATATTCAGCGTCGTGTACGCCATTGCGCTGCCGATTATCACAAATTACAGCCTGCGCGTTTCCGTGCACCGCGCAATGACCATTATCCTCATTGCAACTCCCATGTCCGTCGTCATTTCCATGCCGCTTACTGGGATAATCGGAATGTGCTTCAGCGCCCGTCACGGCGTGGTATTCGACAGCGCCGCCCTTATGGAGACGACAGCGGATGCCGACGTCGCTGTTTTTGATAATGCGGGCGTTTTTTGCAGCATAAACCCGAAGCTTGCCTCTGTGCAGTCCGATATACTGGATGACAGCACGTTTGTCACATTTGCCGCACACGCGCTGTATTATTCCGACCAGCCCGTTGCGCGGGCTGTCGCCGCCGTATACACCAGCGATTACCAGCTCCAACTCGTCAAGAATTTTGCCGATATTCCGGGCTACGGGGTCGAGGCGGACATCGGCGGGGCGCATGTCGTACTTGCAAACAGGGAGCTGTTCGTTGGAAGGGGAGTGGCGCTTCCCGCCGATAAGGACGGCAATGGGCAGTCGTTTTTCATGACCGTGGCCGGGAGATACGTCGGTCGGCTTACTATAAATTCGCAGTATAACGATGAGGCCGACGGGCTTGCCATGAGCATGAAAGAAGCGGGCGTGCCAAGATGCGTGCTGCTGACTGAGGACGGCAATACCGAAAGCCGCAGGATCGCCGAGGAGACAGATTTCAGCGAGGTCTACGGTGAGTGCGACACGGCGAAGAAGCTTCGCATAGTGTCGGAGCTGAAAAACAGCACAAAGGGCGCGGTGCTTTTCGTTTATGCCACAGGCGTCGAGGCGCACAGCGACGCGGACGTTGATATCCGTGTCAGCAAGCGCGGCAAATATGCCGACGTGCTCATCACGCCGGAGTATCTTGCAAACCTTCCGTTCGCCGTGCAGATATGCAGGCGTATGCGCGAGATTGCCATTGAGAACGCCGTTTTCGCGTTCGTTGTAAAAACGATTCTGGTGTTTCTAAGTATAATAGGTTACTGCAACATCTGGTTTGCGATTTTTATTGATGTGGTGGCCGCTGTGGCGACGATACTCAACAGCATCAGGGTCACAAGCGAATCGCTTATCAGCGCTTTTATGTACAAAACCGGCCAGCGTTGAATAAATAATTGCTGTAAACCGGCTTGAAAAATTCAAAATGCTGAATCCAAGCGGGAGAGCAGAAGCGCCGCCGCCATATGAGCATGGCGTGTTGCAGAGTGCTCTACCGCTTGGTACGGGCATATATAACTTCGCATAATATCAATTTAACGAAGTTTGCACTTGCTTTTTTAAGCCGGTTGACATATAATTATGTCAGGTAATGAATTATGTAAATCTGCTTACGGAGGCGCTTATGAATCTCGACCAGATAAACGACGTTCCGGATATCCTCATGGAGTTCCTCGAATATCACTCGACCGTGCGCGGGCATTCTGACCGGACTGTTTTTGCGTACTATACCGATCTGAAAATTCTGTTCCGGTATCTTAAACGCCGCCGGCATCTCGTTGCGCCCGATGTGCCGTTCAATGAAATCGACATCACTGATGTTGACCTTGATTTTATCAAAGCGACAAAAATCGAAGAGCTTTACAGATACCAGAGCTTTTCACCGGAATCGACCGATTCCCTCTCTGCCGCCAGCCGCTGCCGGCGTACCTCGTCTGTCAAGTCCTTCTTTAATTACCTTACGCTAAAGCGGCATCTTCTGGAAAAGAATGTTTGCCAAGAGCTTGACATGCCGAAGCGGCAGGCGTCTCTTCCCAAATTTCTGGACGAAGCCGAGTGTGAACGGCTGCTCAGCGCCTGTGAGGGTAAATATGAATACCGCGATTACGCCATTCTCATGCTGTTTTTGTCCTGCGGCCTGCGGGTGTCGGAGCTTGTGTCGCTTAATCTGACGGATGTGCATGATGACTACGTGCGCGTTATCGGTAAGGGCAATAAGGAGCGCGTGGTGTTCTTCGCCGAGGGCTGCCGCGAAGCGCTGGATGATTATCTGGCTGTGCGCGACAATGGGAAGATACGCGAGGAGGACAAAAACGCCCTCTTTATCAGCAGCGTCAACCGGCGTATCACAAGCCGCGGCGTGGAACAGATGGTGGACAAAAAGCTGCTCATGGCCGGGCTTGACGCCGACAGATATTCGCCGCATAAGCTTCGGCACACCGCGGCGACGCTTATGCTGAAAAACGGCGTGGATACGCGCGCGCTGCAGGAGGTCCTCGGGCACAGTAATCTAAATACAACGCAGATATACACGCACTTGGATAACACACAGCTGCACGAGGCCGCAATGGCAAATCCGATAGGCCGGAAAAAGAAATCAGAACTGGAATGATATAATGTACATTGCAAACAGCGCCCGAATCCGACGTCAAGTCTTTGATCCGGGCGCTGTTTATTTACTTTTCAGTCAGCGGTATCGCGCTTCCGATATCAAAAACGGGTCTGTCGGTCAGATACTGCGGCCTGATTCCGCGCGCGGATAGAAAACCCAATATACGCCACTTATACGGGTGCTCGTCCAGCACGCCCGTAAAGCACAGCTTATCACGGCTTATCTTAAACCCGGCGCCGCCGAGGAAGCCGTATTCAAAGCCGTCAAGCGCGACGTGTCCGGGCGATATTTGCAGCACATCCAGACCCGCGGCCGCCGCGGCACGTGTCAATCCCCTGTCCTGCGATATTATCGAACGCTCGTCCACAATAAGCGCAGAGCATTTTGCATAGCCCTGCTTTATGCTCAATGGCTGCATATCCCCCACGCTTGTTAAATGTTCAACAATTAGTGAACATGACACCCTTGGGCAGTAGAAGAATTTGCGCCCGAACGCCGCGATGTTTAACTGCGCATCATGGGGATATGCCTCGCGCTGGGTGATGTCTGCATATACTGTGTCCGCGCCGAGCTTTTGCAGCGCTTTTGAAAAGTCCGTTTCCCGCAAATACGGCGCAAGCCACAGCCTCTCCCCTCCCGCGTGGAATACGGATAGGTCCGCATGTCCGGAGAGGCGCGCGTCAACATCCGGGTTATCTGGCACGAAAAGCGGGTGAATATTCAGATTTTGAAGCGGTTTTTCCAATAAATCCGCATATTTTTGCCCGATAATGACGGTGCCCGCCGCAAGGGGCAGGTTGGGCGACAGAACAAATTCAGCCATTTTTGCCAAGCACGGCGCGGATAGCCTCTCTGACGTTGCTGACAGGTATGAGCTTCATCCCGTCGAAGTGCTTCACTTCATCCCTTACGTGCGCCGGGATGACACAGCGCGTAAAGCCAAGGCGCGATATTTCTGACAGGCGCTGATTCAGCGCGCTCACGGAGCGCACCTCGCCTGAAAGGCCGACTTCGCCTATCGCGGCAAGGTCTGCGCCAAGCGGCCGGTCAAGATAGCTTGAGGCTATTGCCAGTATCGTCGCAAGGTCCGCGGCCGGCTCATCAAGGAACAGCCCGCCTATGACGTTTATATACGAGTCGCAGTTGGATACGGGCAGACCGCCGCGCTTTTCCAGCACGGCAAGCAGCATTGCCGTGCGGTTATAGTCGATGCCGTTGCTGCGGCGCGCGGCGGAATTGTACCCGGCCTGACACAGCAGGGCTTGAACCTCCGCGAGGATTGGCCTTGTGCCCTCGACAACGCAGGCCACGCAGGTGCCGGGGCTGTTCTCAGGCCGCCCGGAAAGCAGCATTTCAGAGGGGTTCTCGACGCATTTCAGGCCATTATCGACCATTTCAAATACGCCAATCTCATTTGTGGAGCCAAAGCGGTTCTTCGCCGCGCGAAGGATGCGGAAGCTCGTGCTGCGCTCGCCTTCAAAGTACAGCACGCAATCGACCATATGCTCAAGCACCTTGGGGCCGGCGATGCTGCCCTCCTTGTTTATATGACCGACGACGAACACCGTAAGCCCTTTGTCCTTGGTCACGCGCATAAGGCGCATGGTGCATTCGCGTACCTGGGTTATGCTGCCGGGGGCAGAGCTTACATCGGCGTCGGACACGGTCTGTATGGAGTCGATTATAACTACGTCGGGCGAGACCTCTTCGATACAGGCGACGATGCTGTCAATGTCAGTCTCCGCGAGAACGTAGATATCCCCGTCCACGCCGAGTCGTGTCGCGCGAAGCTTTAACTGCCGCTCGCTCTCTTCACCTGTGATGTACAGGACGCGGCGATTTGCGTCTATTTTGCCGCACATCTGAAGCAGCAGAGTGGACTTGCCTATGCCCGGCGCGCCGCCGACGAGCACGAGCGCCCCCACAACAGCGCCGCCGCCCAGCACGCGGTCGAATTCCGAAATGCCCGTTGAAAAGCGTATCTCCGCCGTGGTGTCAAGTTCAGATATCTTTTTTGCGGCAGGCGCGGCGCGGCCGGAACGCACAGCTCTGCTCTTCGCGCCCGCGGCTTCAAGCTTAACCTCCGTCAGCGTATTCCACGCGCCGCAGACAGGGCACTTTCCGGCCCAGTTCGGCGTTTCATTGCCGCATTCCGTGCAGCAGTATATTGTCTTTTGTTTTGCAGCCATCAGCTATTCTCCGATTATGTATGTTATATGTGCAGATTGGAATGGATGAATTGAAGGTATGACGCCATCAGCACTGTTGAAAGCGCCGTTTGATAGCGGCTGTCCGTAAGCTTTGTTATGTCCGAATGATTGGACACGAAGCCGCATTCCACAAGGATCGCCGGGCAGTCAACATTTGAAAGAATGTACAGCCTGTTTTTGTCCGGCTCCGCCACGCGCCGGTTCTGCGGGTCGAGACTGTTGACAAGGTTATCGTGCATAAGGCGGCCGAAGTCCTCGCTTTTCCCGTTTGATGAGTAGAGCACCTGCGCGCCGCTCGGCTGTGCCGTGGGATAGCAGTTCTGGTGTATGCTCAAAAGCACGGCGTTCGGCGTGGCATTCACCACCTGCGTCCTGTAGACAAGCTCCTCATGCTCGCTGTAGCTCAGTGCATCCGCCCCGCGGCTGTCATCTGTGCGCGTCATGACGGCGCTTTGCCCGCAGAAGGCGGAAACGGCCTGAAGGCGCAGCGCAATGGCGAGGTTGATGTCGCTCTCTCTTGAACCGTCCGCGCCGACAGCGCCGCCGTCTATCCCGCCGTGCCCCGCATCTATGACAAGCGTTGCTTCCTCCGGCAGAACGGCAGATGCGGCCTTGGTGTGGTCAAGATTTGCCGCAAAAGCCGACAGCGCGATGAAAACGGCCAGCGCCAGTGCCGCCGCAATAACATGCTTTTTCTCAAGGACAAGAAAAGATTTGAACATATATCCACCTCACGGCCCAGAATGTGAGGTATGGCATTATTATATATGCTTTCGCCGCGATAGTCAAACTAATTGACCGCGCGGACTTACAGCAGTATACAGATAAGCCCACCGCTTCCCTCATTTATTATCCGCTGCAAGGTCTCCTGAAGCTTTGACTTTGCCCCCTCCGGCAGAGATTCTATCTTATTCGTAAGCCCCTCCTCCGCAATATCATACAGCGACTTGCCGAAGATGTTCGACTGCCATATCCTGTTCACATCGCCGTCAAAGCCTTGGAGAAGGAAGTTTATGATATCCTCTGACGCCGTCTCGCCGCCGATCGCTGGCGTTACCTCGGTCTCGATATTCGTCATGAGCATGTGTATCGCCGGGGCGTTCGCTTTCAGCTTGACGCTGTATTTTCCGCCCTGCCGGACTATCTGCGGCTCTTCCAGATGCATCTGTGAGGAATCCGGCATGACGACGCCGTAGCCCTTCGTCCTCACGTCCTCAAGCGCTGTGCGCAGCTTGTCGTAATCCTGCTTTACGGCGCTCATTTCCGCCAGCGTTGCAATAAGGTCGCCGTCGTTCTTCACCTCTATCCCGGTCTGGTCGCTTATTGTCTTGTAGTACAGCGCCCGCGGAAGCTGCACAGAGATGGTTATCGCGCCCGTGCCAAGGTCCGTCTTTTTTATTTTTGCACTGCACACATTTTCGCATTCGGCCAGTGCCGCGGCTGTGCGGCGGCAGTCCTTTATTCTGGATGCGTCTTCGCCGCATGTGCATATCTTCTCATACATGTCTTTTTTCAGCTCATTGTCGTCCGGCAGGGCGTCCAGCCATTCCGGCAGATAGAAGCCGATGGATTTCAGCGGGAACTCCTCCAGCACGGAATGTATTATTTCGCCGATCCCCGCCTCGTCCAGCTCAAGGCAGTTGACGGCAAGGCACTTCACGCCGTACTGCACCGAGATGTCTGCCGCTATGAGCTGCGCGCTTTCGGACTGCGGGGCCGTGCTGTTCAGCAGCACGACGAAGGGCTTTCCTATCTCCTGTAATTCCGAAATGACGCGCGCCTCCGCCTGAATATAGCGTTCGCGCGGTATGTCGCATATGCTGCCGTCGCAGGTGACAACGATGCCGATGGTGGAATGCTCGGCAATGACCTTATAGGTGCCCTTCTCCGCGGCCTCCGTGAGCGTGACCTCATGGTCGAACCACGGCGTCGTCACAAGGCGTTCTTCCCCGTCCTCAAACTGTCCGGCCGCGCCGTCCACCATGTAGCCCACGCAGTCAACAAGGCGGACGGAGAGCTGAGTGTTTTCGTCCACGCTTATGGTGACGGCGTCCTCCGGAACGAACTTTGGCTCGGCTGTCATGATGGTCTTTCCGGAGCCGCTTTGCGGCAGCTCATCCTTTGCGCGCTCGCGCATGTAGGTGTTGTCTATCTGCGGGATGACCAGCTTTTCCATAAATCGCTTTATAAATGTGGATTTGCCGGTCCTGACCGGCCCAACTACGCCGAGCATGAAAGCCCCGTTCGTCCGTGCCGCAATATCGCGGTAAATATAAGTGTCAGTCATAATAAAAGCCTCCGCTCTCATGTTCTCGTTTGTACGAGTCTATGAGAGCGGAGGACAGAATATGCAATGCGCTATATGAAGGAAACGACCTGACCGTGCTTCCGGGAAAGAACAAAGCCGACGTCCGGGAACGCGCCGCTAAGCCGCCTGAACAGCACAGGCATAACGGGCGCCTCGGTGCAGAAGTGGTCTCCGTCTATGAGGTTCAGCCCAAGCTCCGCCGCTTCGAGGAATTGATGGTATTTTATATCCGCCGTGACGTAGGTGTCACAGCCCGCGGCAAACGCGTCATGCACGCAGTCGCCCCCGGCGCCCCCCATCACGGCCAGTCTTTTGACTGCCTTTCCGGCAGAATAGTACCGCAGACCGTTTGTATTCAGCTTATCCCTGCACATATGCAGGAAATCATCAAACTCCGCCGCTACCGGCAGAGCACCAATTCGGCCGCAGCCCTCCGCGTCAAGCGCGCACTCAGGCTCCGCCCCGAGAAGGCGTATGAGCACGTCATTCACGCCGCCCTCGGCAATATCAAGGCTGGTGTGCGCGGAGATCACCGCAATGCCGTTTTCGGCAAGGCGCAGAAGCTTTTCGTCATCGACGCACTTTATCGCGGTGAATATGAGCGGGTGGTGCGAGATAATAAGCTGCGCGCCCGCGCGTATCGCCTCATCTATCACGATGTCCGTCACGTCAAGCGAAAGAAGCGCCGTTTTCACCTCCGCACTGCGGCGGCCAAGCTGCAGGCCGGAATTATCAAAGCCCATCTGCGCCGCGAACGGGGCGATGGAGTCAATATATTCATATATGTCGTTGACTGTCGTCATAGCACAGCGTCCCTCATTTCATATAATCCGTTAAGTATCTCCGCGGTGAGCTTCTGCCGGCCGCGCATCCGCGGGGCCTTGCTCATCCCCGCCGCGGCCCTTTCAAAGCGCTTTATCAACGCCGCAAGCTGCACCGGGAAAAGCGCGTTCCCCACGGCAAGCTCATATTTGCCCGTGAAAAGCTCCGCGTCCGAAAGCGGCGTCCGTGCGCCGAAGCACGCGGAAAGGATCTGATATATCTCGCCGTTTTCTTCGATAAGCCACTCGCCGCAAATGGCAAAGTCGTTGTTCGTCAGCCAGTAGCGCAGCACTTCGGCTTTCGTCATGGGCTGGAGTATGAGCAGGATGTCGCGGCTCATGACCCAGTCCGCCCTGTCAAGTATGCCGCAGATGGTATCGCCGCCCATACCGGCGACCACAACGGTGTCAAGCTCCTCGCTGCCGCAGCCGTCAAGCCCGTCGCACAGGCGGAAGCATATCCTGTCCTCAACACCGGCCTGCCGCGCCGAAGCGACAGCGGTGGAAAGCGGCCCCTCATTTATATCGGAAGCAATTATCTTCCCGCTGTAGCCGTGCTGTGCCATGTATACCGGCAGATATCCGTGATCCGTGCCGACGTCCGCAAAGCCGCGGCCATGCGGCAGTATGGACGCGATAAGCTCCAAGCGTTTGTTCATAGTGTCTCTCCAACAGGCAAAGTAAAATTAAAAGCCGGACAGAGTCCGGCTTTTGTCACGCGCCGCAGAATTAAAGCGTCTCAAGATAAGCCTTGAGGCCGACAAGGAACTCGTCGGGATCAACGCCGTGTGCCGCACATGCCTGCTCAAGCGTTTCGCCGCTTGCAAGGGCGCAGCCCATGCAGTGCATGCCGATGGCCTGGAAGGCGGGCATAGCCTCGGGGCAATTGTTGACTATCTCGGAAATTAAGGTCTCTCTAGTGATCTCCATTGTGTTTCACCTTTCATAAGTTTCTATTTATATTTCCCCGGCGGGGAGTACCCTCGGCCGGCAAGAGCATATATAGTTTTGACGGACAAAAAACCGCCCATACACCCAAATTTGCTTTGCAAGCACAGAGAGTATAATAAATACGCATAAAAGAATTGGGACGCAACAGCGCCCCAATTCTTCTCACAGGCGATCAGGCCTGCTCTCTCATCTTAGCAAAGCACTCGCTGCAGTAAACGGGGCGATCAGACTTCGGCTCAAAGGGAACCTTTGCCTCGCCGCCGCATGCGGCGCAGACTGCGGTGTAGAACTCACGGGGGCCACGGGCAGCGTTCTTGCGAGCGTCACGGCAGGCCTTGCAGCGCTGGGGCTCATTCTGGAAGCCGCGCTCTGCGTAGAATTCCTGCTCACCGGCGGTGAAAACGAACTCCTTGCCACACTCTTTGCAAACTAAGGTCTTGTCTTCGTACATTTCGAATCCTCTCTTTTGATAAATGTGCCGTTTCGGCTGTATTTGCGAACAGCTCTTCGCTGATGTCGCTGATGTAAAGCTCCGCGCCAGAGTGCGGAATTCTCACAAAGCTGTCAATGCGCCGGAGGCATCAAACCACGGACGCCGATAAATAGACCAACATAACCTGACATGCCTTGAGAAGTCGCATCATAGATTCCATGCTCTCCGGCTTGAACCAAGCTTCCGCGAATGCGGCAACCTAAGAAAACGCCGATAACCAAAAGAGGGTATACGAGAGTTGCCCGAATGGGCGGGAAATGCATAAACGGGATGCGCTGTATCTGTAGATACAAAAATAACCATCATAATTACAAGATATATTATACAACAGTCCGCCGCAAAGTCAACATTTTTTTGCATAAAAGCCAAAAAATTTGGCGGGGTCATATATCCATCTGCTGCTGACCCATGTATTCCAGCCCCAGATGCTCATATGCGCGCCGCGTTACACAGCGCCCGCGCGGCGTGCGCGTGAGGAAGCCATTTTGCAGAAGGTACGGCTCATACACGTCCTCAATGGTGACAGAATCCTCATTTATCGTCGCGGCAAGGGTTTCAAGGCCGACAGGCCCGCCGTTATAAAAGTCTATGATGCTTTTAAGCATGCGCCTGTCCAGTGCGTCAAGGCCGAGCTTATCCACCTCAAGGGCGAGCAGCGCCTTGTCCGCGACCTCTTTTGTTATGACGCCGTCCGCCATGACCTGCGCGTAATCGCGCACGCGGCGGAGAAGCCTGTTTGCGATTCGCGGCGTGCCGCGGGAGCGGGAAGCGATCTCATACGCGCCCTGCGGCTCGATCTTCGCATTGAGTATCCCGGCGGAGCGCGTGACGATGCGCATAAGCTCCTCCGGCGAATAAAGCTCAAGCCGAAGCGTTACGCCGAAACGGTCACGCAGCGGCGCTGTGAGCTGTCCGGAACGCGTCGTCGCACCGATTAGCGTAAAATGCGGGAGATCAAGGTGTATGGAATTCGCGGAAGGCCCCTTGCCGAGGATTATATCTATCGCGTAATCCTCCATCGCGGGGTAAAGTATCTCCTCATACGCGCGGTTGAGGCGGTGTATCTCATCAACGAAGAGGATATCCCCTTCGTTCAGATTGGTCAGCATGGCCACAAGGTCGCCCGGCTTTTCTATAGCGGGGCCGGAGGTGATGCGCATATTCACGCCCATCTCGTTTGCTATCACCGCGGCAAGCGTCGTCTTGCCAAGGCCCGGGGGGCCGTGCAGCAGCACATGGTCAAGCGACTCATTGCGCATCTTTGCCGCGTTTATAAAAATGTACAGGTTCTCCTTGGCCTTCTCCTGCCCGATATACTCGGATATAGTTCTGGGGCGCAATGAACCCTCCGCGCTGTCCTCCGGGAGGCTTGCCGCGGTGGTTATCATTTCATCATTGGCGTCCGCTGAAAAATTGATGCTCATACTTTCCTCACGTTTACTTTACCATGTGCTTCAAAACGGCCTTGATTATCTGCTCGGCAGACATCCCGCCGACGTCCAGCTTCTTTATCACGGGCGTGACCTCGGCCGCGCTGTACCCAAGCACGGACAGCGCCGTCATGGCGTCGCCGATGCTGCCGTCCTGCACGGCGGGGGATGCACCGGATGCAGCCGGGAGGCTGTAGTCTCCGCCGCCCATTTCCTTGCGTATTTTATCCTTAAGCTCAAGTATAACGCGCTGCGCTATCTTCTTCCCGACGCCCGGTGCGACCGTCAGCGCCTTTTCATCGTTGTTCATGATCGCCAGCGCCAGCGCCTCCGGACTGTTGTAGGAAAGAATGGACAGCGCGGCCCGCGGCCCTATCCCGGACACGGAGGTCAGCATCATAAAGCAGCGCTTTTCACCCACGTTTGAAAAGCCGTACAGGTCAAAGTTGTTCTCCCCTATTGCCTCCGCGACGTAGAGCTTGGCCTTCGTGCCGAGCTTCAGCGCAGAGACTGTGCCCGCTGTAACATTCAGCGCAAAGCCGATGCCGCCGCAGTCAATAACTGCAAGGCCGGGCTGCAATTCCACAACAACGCCCTCTATGTGGTAGAACATTCTTCCCTGTCTCCCTTATATAAAAGTGAAGTGGAGCTGCGCGCATGGCACAGCGCCAGCGCCACGGCGTCTGCCGCGTCGTCGGGCTTCGGCGGCGACGGCAGGGCGCATATGCGCCTGACCATGTCCATCACCTGATTCTTCTCCGCCCGGCCATATCCGACAACGGCCTGCTTGACCTGAAGCGGCGTATATTCATATATTGCGACGCCGGCCTTTCTGCACGCCAGAAGGAGCACTCCCCTCCCGTGCGCCACGGCAATGCCGGTCGTAATATTCGTGTTGAAAAAAAGCTCCTCGATAGACACGGCATCCGGCTTGAAAAGCTCCAGAAGCTGGCACATATCGTCATATATCTGCTCAAGCCGGGCGGAAAGCATAGTGTGCGCCGGCGTTGTGATAACGCCGCAGTTGACGAGCTTATACTCCCTGCCAGAAAAATCGATAACGCCGAAGCCGATAGTGGCGATACCGGGGTCTATGCCCAGAATACGCATCAGATCACATCCTGTATGAATTTTAGCACATTTTTCGCTTAATGGCAACATAAAAGAGAGCGCGCATCGCTGCGCGCCCTCAGGCGTTTTTCGCTGTCAGCTTATTTTGCGAGTATCTCGTTGATCTTCGCCTCGGCCTGCTTTGCGATATTCTCGGGCACGATACCGGCGGCAACGACCTTGTCGAATATCTCGCCGCATTTCTTCTTGTTCATGAGCTTGATGGGGTACTTGAGAAGCTGCGGGGCCAGCTCCTTTATAACGGCGGCAGTCTCTTCGTTGTCAAAAAGCTCTTTGACGGTGATGTTTCTGAATTCCATTGTGTAACTCCCTTCAAATTCTTTGTGCGGATGGATGTGTTTATTTTAACTTATTACCGCGCGCAATGTCAAGTCGAGACTTGCGAAAGGCGGAAATATTACACGGCGCAGAAACCTCCTGTTGTGTAAAACAGCAGGAGGTTTAATGCAATAATATCAAAAAACAAGAAATTGGGCCTTGCGCTTATTTCCGCTTCGTAAATGCTTACTCCGCGTCTTCCCAGTTATGCCAGACGTTCTGGACATCGTCGTTATCCTCAAACATGTCGAGCATCTTCTGCATGTTCTTGATATCGTCCTCATTGGTCAGCTTGATATAGCCGTTCTGGGGGATCATTTCGACCTGTGCGGAAAGAAGCTTATACCCGGCGGAGGTGAGCGCGTCGGCGACCGCGGCAACGGCGTCCTCGGCGGTGTAGACGTTCATGACCTCGCCGTCGGCCTCAAAGTCGGCAGCACCGGCCTCAAGCGCGTCCATCATGACGGTGTCCTCATCAAGCTCCTCGTCCTCATTGTCAATGACAATGACGCCCTTTTTATCGAAGGACCAGGACACGCAGTTCGCCGCGCCCATGTTCCCGCCGTACTTGTCGAAGTAGTGGCGCATTTCACCGGCGGTGCGGTTGCGGTTGTCGGTCATGGTCTCAACTATGACGGCGACGCCCTGCGGGCCGTAGCCTTCGTAGGTTATCTTCTCATAATTTTCGGTGTTGCCCGAGCCGAGCGCCTTGTCTATAGTGCGCTTGATATTGTCATTGGGCATATTCGCGGCCTTGGCCTTTGCGATAACTGCGGCAAGCTTGGAATTGCTGCGCGGATCACCGCCGCCGCCTTCCTTGACCGCGACCACCATTTCTCTGGCGATCTTCGTGAAAGCCTGCGCGCGCTTCGCGTCCGCCGCACCCTTGGTTTTCTGTATATTGTGCCACTTGGAATGACCTGACATACTAACAGCTCCTCTTGTGTATAAAAATATCGGCAGAATTTACGGCAAATATTTTATCACACAAGAGCAAGCTTTACAAGGGTAAATTTGCATATTACACCGACTTTGGTATCAGCAGCAATTTTTCCGGCGGCGCATCATCCAGCACGTTGGACGCTTTTATGCATTCTATGCTGGAATGATACGTTTTCGCAAGCTCCCACAGGCTCTCGTTTTCAACGCGCACAAGCGTCACTGCCGGGAACTGCCCCACGTCATAGGGCGCGGCATCGTCAAGCGTCACGCTTTCAACGCGCCGGATATCAACGGCGGACGTGAGCTGATAGCTTACCTCGACCGACATATGCGCATCAATAAACGCACCGTCAGGCCGGAGATATGCGTCTGCCAGACGCGCGCCGGTAAGCCGCGCCTGCGCCGCGCCCGACTGATTCTCCACGCTTATAAGCCGGCGCACGGCGGAAAGCGTGCCGCCCGTCGTGCGGTATATTATATCCAGAGTCACTGCGGCGGACATCTTATCTGGCAGCATCGCTATCTGCGACACGGAGGAAAATACGCTTAGCACATCCGCGCAGTCCTCGACAACGTTCACGCGCTCATCCGCGCTCATTTTGGCCGTCTGCACGGCCGACGCGGTGCAAAGCTGCTTTGTCTGCACGTCGAACTCTGCAGGCATGAGATTGCTGTACACATCAGATATATAGCATATGTTTTCCTTGCAGTGACACACGACCTGCAGAACGGCGTGTATCTCCGCATCAAGCGCCTTTTCCCCGTTAATGGTGTCCGCGATGTCGCAATAGCAGGATGTCAGCTCTATCATGACGCGGCAGTGATCCATTTTGTCCTCTCCGGTGTCGATTATCTGTGAAAACGGTGTGGAGAACTCCGCGCGCACGGGGTAGTTGACCTCATTTGAGAGATAGCACACCGTGATGGCGACAGTGCCCTTTACGATAAGCTTCGTGCCGATAAGCTGCGCGTCGTTGACGGCGAAATCCACATTCTGTGTCACAAGCTGCGCCGGTTTTGGCTTTCCGCCGGGAAAAACGAACTGCTCGTTTATGGCGAAGGTCTTTTCCATGACGCCGTTTGCCGTGACAAGCTCAACATTTTCGCTCTTCGCGTGCAGTCCTTCCGGCGCGGTGCTAGAAAGCTGCGTCTCCGCGATAACGTCCTCCTGCCGGTAGCAGCTCATCTCCCCCACAAGCTCAAACGTGACGGAGACCTTCCGCGGATTCAGAATGCGCGCCTCGCTGTTCTGGATGCTGAGACTGACCTGCGCAAGCGCGTTTGCATCCGCGTCGGCAATGTCGTATTCAAACGAGAACGATTTCGAGACCCGGACATACGAAACGCTTTTCTCCCCCTCCGTTATATATATCAGCGAGGCGGTCAGCTCTCCGGTGACAAGCACTCCCCTGCCTGTCACGTCCTTGCTTTTCATGAATACGGCCGTCTGCACGGAGGCGATCTTGCCGATATCGTCATTCGTGTCGGGCACAACGCTTTCCGCCGTCTCCTGTATTCTTTTCGTCTGGTGCGATATTTCCCGATAGGTCGAAATCACTCTATTTTCAAAGCTTATTTCCATTTTATCCGCTCCTTATTGCACAGTTTGTACAACATATGCGCCGTGCCCGGATAATATCACCTGTCGGAAAGCTTGCGTATCAGATTTGCCAGAAATTTTGGCAGCTTTATAATATAAATTTTCACAGCCTGTCGCCCCTTTCATGTCAGCACCTGCGGATATACCATAGCCCGAAGCAGATGAGCGCCGCCGCAAGCAAAAACCACCACACCTGACTTGGCAGGATCAGCGCAAGGATGATGACGCATCCCGCCATGATCGCCGCAAAGCCGCACATACCGCCCCTCCTGCGCACAAAACCGCCTCCCGCGTCATACTGGTTCTCTCCATCATACGCGAAAGGCGGTCAAATAATGTTAAATTTTCAGACGGTTTTATTTTCCCATGATTTGTGCTGCGCACTGAGGGCGTACAGCCGCTCATACGAGCGGTAGCGGCTTGGCATTATTTTTCCGTCCGCCACGGCCTGAGTGACGGCGCAGCCGGGTTCCTTCAAGTGCGCGCAGTTATTGAAGCGGCACTGGCCGATGTAAGGGGCGAATTCGACGAAGTCGAATTGAAGCTGCTCCTTCGGTATTATCTCCATCATTTCGATATCGAATGACGCAAAGCCCGGCGTGTCCGCGGCATATGTACCGCCGCCGATGTCAAAAAGCTCGACATGGCGCGTGGTGTGCTTTCCGCGGCCAAGCTTCTCGCTGACCTCCGCGGTCTTTATGTTCAGGCTCGGCGACAGGGCGTTCATTATGCTGGACTTGCCGACGCCGGAGTTGCCCGTGAACGCGCATATCTTCCCGGCTATCTCGCGGCGCAGGGCGTCTATCCCGGTGCCGTCCGGCACGCTCGTGCGCACAACGGTGAAGCCCGCCGCGGTAAATATCCCGTACAGCTCATCGGCCGGATCGACGTCGGTCTTGTTGATGCAGACGATAAGCTCACACCCGGCGCTTTCCGCAATGACGGACACGCGGTCTATCAAAAACGGATCCGTCACGGGGTTCGTATTCGCTGCGACGAACACAAGCGCGTCAACATTTGCGACCGCAGGGCGGATAAAGAAATTGCGCCGTTCAAAAACGCGGTCTATGCGGCCCTTCCCGTGCGCGTCGAGGCTGCATTCCACCCTGTCCCCGACGAGCGGAGACGTTCCGTCGAGGCGAAAGCGCCCTCTTGCCTTGCATTCAAGCAGCCTTTCATCCGTCTGCACATAATAAAAGCCGCTGAGTGCCTTTACGATAACTCCTTCTGCCATCCGTCACCCCCACGGCCCCGTGGAAACGCGAAGCGTGACCTTCCCGTGCTCCTCGACCTCCTGAAACGCCGCAGGAGACTGGCCGATGACCGTGCCCGCGTCGTAATCGCTGGAGACCTGCTCAGAGCCGCCATAGGTCAGGCCGGAGTTTGCTATCTTATTTATCGCCGCCTCTTCCGTCAGGCCGACAAAGTTCGGCATCGTCGTATAAGAGACCTGCTGGCCGCTGCTGACGACGAGATAGACCGTTGACCCGGCGCTTATCTGCTCATTTGCAGCGGGGCTGGTGCTGATGACGCAGTCCTTGGAGACGCTGTCAGAGGTAGAGTTCTCCACCTCCACGGCGAAGCCCGCGCGCTGAAGCTCAAGCGTCGCTTCGCGGTAGTCCATATTGGTCACGTCCGGCACGGGCGTGAGAACGACGCCGGTGCTGACGGAAAGCTCCACCGCGATGCCGTCCGGCGTGATCATCATGCTGCGCCCCGGCTCCGGGTTCTGGCTGAGTATTTTTCCGCTTTCCGCGTTCGTGTCTATTATATATGTGACCTTGAAATTATACGTGCCGGCAAGCTCGGCGTTATTGACGACGGACTCATAATTGCTGCCGACGAAATTCGGCAGGGCTATCCTCTCCGCCGGGGAGAACACATCCCGCAGCCAGAAGTTCCACAGGAAAACGAACAGCGCCAAGATAAGCACCAGCCCGCCGAGGACGCCCGTCATATAGGCGACCGTGCCCGAACGCTTCCTGCGCAGGCTGTACTTTTCCCTTGACATTTCACTCACCGAGCGCACAGGGGCGACGGCCGGGTTTTCATACTCCGGCTTTTTCTCCTGCACAATCTGCGCCTGTGTGAACTTGTCCAGATCGTCAAGGAGCTCATTTGCGGACTGATAGCGCTTGTTTATCGGGCAGCTCATCGCCTTGAGCGTGATGCGCTCAAGCTCCGGCGGGATGTCCGGCACAATATCCGACGGCATGGTGGGAAGCGAGCTCATATGCTTTACTGCGATCTCGCCGATGGTCTCTCCGGTATACGGCTTGCGCCCCGTCAGCATCTCATACATCACGATGCCAAGCGAGTATATATCACTGCGGGCGTCGGGGTTCTCCCCGCGCGCCTGCTCCGGCGCGATGTAGTGGATGGAGCCAACCGCCTGTCCGCTTTCCTGCATCTCGTTCTCCAGCGCCGCAATGCCGAAGTCGGCGACCTTTATGGTGCCGTCCTTGAGGAGCATGATATTCTGCGGCTTAATGTCGCGGTGGATTATGCCGCGGCTGTGCGCATGGGCAAGCGCCTTTGTTATCTGCTTTGTAAAATGCAGCGCTTCCTTCCAGCTTATCGCGCCGCGCTTGTCCATATACTGCTTGAGCGTGATGCCGTCTACAAGTTCCATGACTATGTATTCGACATCGTCGCTGTGGCTGACGTCATACACGGCGACTATATTCGGATGCGAGAGCATGGCGATAGCGTGCGATTCGGCGCAGAAGCGGCGCTTGAACTCCTCGTCGGCGGCCATCTCCTCGCGCATTATCTTCACGGCCACAAAACGGCTGAGCCGGTGACAGAACGCCTTGTAGACGACGGCCATTCCGCCCTCGCCTATTTTTTCAAGGATCTCGTATCTGTCGTCCAGCAGAACGCCGATATAGTTCTTTTCATTTTCCATAAGCAGTCTCCTACTTCATCACAGCCAGAACCGTGACATTGTCCTTCGCCCCACGCTTTAGCGCCTTGCTCATCAGCGCCCGGCACAGCAGCTCCGGCTCGGGATACTCCTTTGCATACTCCAGCATTTCCAGATCTGAGACCATATTGGAAAGCCCGTCTGAACACATGAGCAGGAAATCCCCGTTTTGCAGGCTGAAATCGTAATAATCCGCATCCACGCTGGCCTCTGAGCCGAGCGCGCGCGTTATCACGTTGCGCTGCGGATGAACGCGCGCCTGCTCCTTTGTGATAGCGCCGAACTCCACAAGCTCCTCCACAAGAGAATGGTCCCTTGTTATCTGGGTTATGGCGTCGTTTTTCCGTGAGATATAGTATGCGCGGCTGTCGCCGACATTAATAATATAACCGCTGCCGCCGCTCTTTATCACACCGCCAACGATCGTCGTACCCATGCCGTTATACGCCTCGTCGAACTGCGAATACTCATACGCCACGCCGTTTGCCTCCGCGCAGGCATCCAGCAGCATCTGCCGGAAGTCAATGGCGCGGTTGACGCGGGAGGTGAGCTTTGCGTAGATATACGACACGAACGCCTTGTTGGAAAGCTGGCTCGCAAGCCCGCCGGCCTTGGCCCCGCCCATACCGTCGCACAGGGCGACGATCAGGCAGTCTTTCGCCTCGCACTTTTCGATTATGTAGCTGTCCTGATTGTCTTTTCTGACTGCGCCTTTGTCAGTCAATCCGAAGCTTTTCATCTTTCCTCAATTCTGCCGCCGCGCGGCATAGGGTGTCAGTTTTTCTGCATTTTGCGCCTGAGCTGGCCGCAGGACGCATCGACGTCTCCGCCGAGCTTGCGCCGCACAGTAACATTTACGCCCGCGTCCTCAAGTATTTTTATAAACGCCTTCATATGCCCCGCGGTGGACGGCCTGAACTGCCGCTCCTCAACGTGGTTGAGCGGGATGAGATTGACGTGCGCGCCGACGCTTTTCGCACGCTGCGCAAGAAGATGCGCGTGCTTCTCCGTGTCGTTCACGCCGTCTATCATGGCATATTCAAACGATATCCTGCGCCCCGTTTTCTGATAATACCGGCGGCAGGAATCCATAAGCTGCTCCACGCCGCGCCCGCGGTTCGCCGGCATCAGGCGGGAGCGCGTTTCGTCATCCGGCGCGTGCAGCGAGACGGAAAGCGTTATCTGGAGATTCCTTTCCGCAAGCTCATCAAAGCGCTCAGTAATGCCACAGGTCGAAAGAGAAATGTGGCGCATGCCGATATTCATCCCGTCAGGGTGATTCACAAGCTCCAGAAAGCGCATGACGTTATCGAAATTGTCCAGCGGCTCTCCGATGCCCATGAGCACTATATTTGAAATGGGCTTGCCAGAGTCAAGCTGTGAAAACAGCACCTCATCAAGTATTTCAGACGGCTCAAGACAGCGCACAAGGCCGCCTATCGTGGAGGCGCAGAATGCGCAGCCCTGCCGGCAGCCGACCTGCGAGGACACACACACGGTATTCCCGTGCTTATAGCTCATCACGACCGTTTCCACGGCGTTGCCGTCGTACAGCTCCCACAGATATTTGATGGTCCCGTCCAGCTTTGAGACCTGCTTTGAAAGCACCTTTGGCCTATAAAGCGTGTACTCCGCCTTGAGCTTTTCCTTCAAAGCCTTCGGCAGGTTGGTCATCTCATCAAAATCCCTTACGCCGCGGCTTAACCAGTCGAATATCTGCTTTGCGCGGTACTTCGGCTCTCCAAGTGCGGCAAGCTCGCCTTCTATCTCCTGCGGGAGCATGGATAAAATATCTTTTCCCATTATGCTTTCCTTATCAGCTTCGCTGCAAAAAATCCGTCTGTTCCGTCAACATTGGGCCAGAATGTGTACATGCCGCTCTCGACCGCGCGCGGCCCAAGTGTAAACGCCGTCGGGGCAAAATGCCCGTTATGCTCAAGAAATCTCTCCACCACGCCCTCATTCTCGGCGCGCAGCACCGTGCATGTGGAATACAGAAGCACGCCGCCGGGGCGCACGAAATGAGAGAGGTTGCTCAGTATATCAAGCTGTATCTGCGGCAGGGCTTCCACGTCGGCGCGGCTCTTCGTCCTTATCTCTGGCTTCTTTCGTATCACGCCGAGGCCGGAGCACGGCACGTCTGCAATGACGAGGTCAAACCCGCCCTCAAGCGCCTTATCAGGCACTCTCGCGTCGCGCTGCTGCGCGGAGATGATTTCTATGCCGAGGCGTTCCGCCCCCTGCCTTATGAGGCGCAGCTTTTTCTCGTGAATATCACAGGCGAGAATGCGCCCCGCATTCTCCATGCGCAGCGCCGCGGAAAACGCCTTTCCGCCGGGGGCGGAGCACGCGTCGAGCACGGTCATGCCCGGCCTCGGCGCGGCTATCTCGACCGCTGCACGCGCGGCGGCATCCTGCACGTAAAAAAGCCCTTCCTCATAGCCCGGCAGGGTCTGCACGCTTCCGCCGTGAAGCTCTATGCATCCGGCGGGGAAATCTAAGCTTTTATACTCTGTGCCGGTGCGGGCAAGCGCACGGATATAATCCGCCGTCGAGACCTTCAGCGTGTTCACCTGAATATCAAGACTGGGCGGCGTGTTGCAGCAGCGCAGGAAATCCTCCGTGAACGCATAGCCCTGCTCCTCAATAAGCTGGGAGACCATCCACCCAGGATGACTGTATTTTATGGACAAATGTTCCTCGCTTCCCACATTCGGGATATCCGGAAGCGCGGATATGTTTTCGCTCACCCGGCGCAGCACGGCGTTCGCAAGTCCTGCGGCACGGCTGAGGCCGCAGGCGCGGCACAGCGCGACGCTCTCATTCACAGCCGCGCGGGCGGGTATTTTGTCGAGGAACAAAAGCTGATATACGCCGAGACGCAGAATATCGCGCAGCTTCGGCTCCAGCTTTTTCGCGTTCTGACTGCAATAGCAGTCGATATAAAAATCGCAGAGTCTTGAATTCTGCAGCACGCCGAGGCATAACCGCGCCGCAAGCGCGGCGTCGCGCGCTTCAAGCCCGGCAGTCTTTATGACGCCGTCTATCGCGGCCCCAGACCACGCGTCGTCGCGGCGGCACTTCTCCAGCGCGGCAAGCGCCGCATCTCTCGCTCCCATCTGCATCAATCCGAAAGCTTTATGCTGTGGCCGCGAAGAAAATCGGCGACGCTCATGCGCTTCTTTCCGGGGGCCTGAAGCTCTTTTATCATGACGGTCTCTCCACCGCCGCAGGCGACCTCAATGCCGTCCTTCCCCGTGGCAACAATGGCACCGGGCGCCTTATCCGTGTGCGTATCCGTATACGCGGCCGCGAAGATCTTATAGACCGCGCCGTCCAGCTCCGCCGTTGCGACGGGCCACGGCTGCATGCCGTATATCCACTTTATCACGCCGCGCGCGTCCTTGTTCCAGTCTATCGGCGAAAGGCTTTTATCCAGCATCTTCACATAGCTTGCCTTGTCATGCTCCTGCGGCGTTCTGGGCGCGATGCCGGAGTCGATATCGCGCAGAGTTCTGCAAAGCAGCTCCGCCCCCATGACCTTCAGCCGGTCGAAGAGCTCCCCGGAGGTCTCAAACTCGCCGATCTCGGTCTCGGCGGTATATATCACGTCGCCGGTGTCCATCTCGCTTGCAAGGTACATGGTGCTGACGCCAGTGACCTTGTCGCCGTTGAGCACGGCCCACTGTATCGGCGCTGCCCCCCTGTATTTTGGCAGAAGAGAGCCGTGAACGTTCACAGCGCCATAGCGCGGCACGGCAAGGATATCGTCCGGCAGAATGCGCCCGTAGGCGACGACGGCAAGGATATCCGGCTCAAGCTCCTTGATGATCTCCAGCGCCGTTCCGTCGCGCATTTTCGCGGGCTGATATACCGGCAGCCCGTTTGCAAGCGCAAGCTCCTTCACGGGAGAATACGCAAGCTCCATCCCGCGCCCCTTCGGCTTGTCCGGCTGCGTGAACACGCCGGCAATGTCGAACTTTTCATCTATAAGCCTTTGCAGAGAGGCCGCCGCGAAATCCGGCGTGCCCATAAAAACGATGCGCATCAGTCAGTTTCTCCGTTCTCAAGCTCGTCCTCTGTGAGCATACGCTCGCACTTATCCGTAAAAACAACGCCGTCAAGGTGGTCTATCTCATGGCAGAAGCAGCGCGCCGTGAGGCCATCGCCCTCGACCTCGAACCACTCGCCATGCCTGTCCTGCGCCCTGACCTTTACATGCATCGGGCGCTTGACAATGCCATATTCCCCGGGGAAGCTGAGGCAGCCCTCCGCCCCCTCCTGCTCGCCGGAGGCCTCTATGACTTCGGGATTTATAAGCTCGATAACATACTCTTCCTCGCCCTCCGGCACATTGGTCTCAACGACGAGGACAGCACGGCGCAGCACGCCGACCTGGACCGCGGCAAGCCCGACGCCGCCGGATTCCGCAAGCGTGTCGCGCATATCGTCCAGAAGCTGGGCAAGTCTGTCGTTGAAGTCCGTCACGACACGGCTTTTTTTATAAAGGGTGGGCTGTTCCTGCGTGATTATATTTCTCAGTGCCATTTTTATCTCCTGTTCGGTTTATATTTTTATGTGCCGCCCGGCCACCGGCCGGCGCACAACGGGTCTCAGTCTAACGGGTCGTTGTCGGCGTATACCGAAACGCCCTTGAAGCGCTTGTCAGTGCTGCATTCTATAACTATCTGCGAGATAAGGCCGCGTATCTCCTTATCGGATGCACAGCAAAGGTTGACGCGGTATCTGTAGCGGTTGTTGACCTTAACCACCGCAAGCGGTGTCGGCCCGAGCGCGATGCAGTCATTCCGCCCTTTCAGCACCATGTCGAAGTAGCTGCGGATATACCGGCACGCCCCGACGACCTGCTCTTCCGTCTGCCCGGAGGCCGTCACGGAAAAAAGCTGGGAAAATGGCGGCAGACCGTGCAGGCGGCGCAGCTCTATCTCGGATGTGTAAAAGGCGTCAAAATCCTGCTGTGCGGCCTGCAGAATGGTCTCATTCTGCGGGGTAAAGGTCTGTATCACGGCGCGGCCCGGCTTTGTGCCGCGTCCGCTTCTGCCGACGACCTGTGTGATGAGGGAAAACGTCCTCTCCCCGGCGCGGTAATCACCGGCATAAAGGCTCTGATCCGCCGAAATAACGCCGACAAGCGTGACATTTTCAAAATTCAGCCCCTTGGTGACCATCTGCGTGCCGACCATTATGGGGATGTTCTCATTCCGGAAGCGCTCAAAAAGCAGCTCATGCGAGCCGACGGGCGCGACGGAGTCTGTATCCATGCGCAGGATCTCCGTTCCCGGGAAAAGCTCCTCAAGCTCCTCCACAACGAGCTGTGTTCCAGCGCCGATAAAGCTGAGCTGTCCGCCGCAGTCCGGGCAGACTGCGTCCAGCGGCCGCGAATAGCCGCAGTAGTGGCACATCAACCGGCCATTTGTGCTGTGATAGGTCAGGGAAACGCTGCACCGCGGGCATTTGTAAGTATAGCCGCACTCGCCGCAGCTTATAAGCTTGTTCGTGCCGCGGCGGTTGAGGAAAAGGATGCTCTGTTCACCGCGGCTGATATTTTCAGTCAGCTCGTCGCGCAGGACGGAGCTTATGTTTCCGCCGTTGCCGCGGCGAAGCTCGCGCTTCATATCGACGATGCGCACATCAGGAAGGCGCATATCGTTATAGCGTGAATCAAGGCGGAAATATGCGTACTTTCCCGTTTCTGCGTTGTACCGGCTCACGATATCCGGCGTCGCCGAGCCGAGAAGCAGCAGCCCGCCGGATCTTGCGCAGCGGAATTTTGCAATGTCCTTTGCGTTATAGCGGGGATTATTCTCGGATTTGTACGTCTCCTCCTGCTCCTCGTCGATAATTATAAGCCCCGGTGCTTCGACCGGCGCGAATATCGCGCTGCGCGTGCCGATGACAACGCGCGCACTTCCGCGCTTGACGCGCTTCCACTCGTCGTAACGCTCGCCGGTGGAGAGGCTGCTGTGCAGCACAGCAATATTGTCGCCGAAGTGAGAGGAAAATGTTTTCAGCATCTGCGGCGTGAGCGCAATTTCCGGCACGAGAAGTATCGCGCTTTTTCCCGCGGAGAGGCAGCTGTGGATAAGGTGGATGTACACGCTCGTCTTTCCGCTGCCCGTCACGCCATGCAGAAGCGCCGCGTGGGCAGTACCTGATAAAAGCAGCGCGTTTATGCCATCATAGGCCTTCTGCTGCGCCTGATTGAGCACCGGAAGCGGCTCCAACTCGCCGATATGTATCTCCGGGCGGCGGAAAACCTCCCGCCGGTAAAGCTCGACGAGGCCGCTTTTTTGCAGTGCAGTAATGGATGCGCGCGACGCGCCAAGATGCCTCATAAGCTCACCGCTGGGCAGCGCCTCAAATGCGCACAGCTCCTCAAGCATGGCCGCCTGCTGCTTTGAGCGCCGCCGCTTCGCTTCCGCGGCGGCAAGCGCGTCAGCCGCCGGAACGGCGAGGCGCGCCATTTCGACCGTCTTATCCTGAACGCGGGTCTTGCCGTCGTCATTTATCCACAGCCCAGCAGGAAGCATGGCCTTTGCCGCCTCGTATACCGTGCAGAAGAAGCGCTCTCTCATAAAAAGCGCAAGCTTTATAAGCTCCGCGCTGAGGACGGGCTGCTCATCTATCACGGCGAGAATGGGCTTAAGCCGGGAATAGCTGCTGTGCTCCGTCACGGCGAGGACTATCCCCTCGCTTTTCCTATTGCCGTTTGAAAACGGCACGAACACGCGCATTCCCGCGCAGACCTTGTCCTCCAGCTCAAGCGGGATGAGATAGTCGTAGGGTCTGTCTATCCAGTATGTCGCGGCCGAAACCGCGATTTTAGCGATCCGGTCCGCCACGTGCTTCCCTCCCCGCCGCATTGTATATGACCGCAGAAAATTCAAGCGGGGCAGCAGCCCCGCTTACACTTACTTTATCGTGAGCTTGCCGGTATAGACCTCGTCAATCGCTGCGGAAACAGGCTTTTTGTCAAGCGGCATCTGCTTCTCTTCGGCGTCGGCGGCGATTTGGCGCGCCCTGCGCGCAACAAGGTTGACAAGCTGATAGCGGCTGCCTACTTTTTCGACCAGTTCTGCCACGGGGGGATAAAGCATCATAATAATCAATCTCCATTCTTCTGCTGAACGCAGTTATACACAAATATATTAATAAATTTAACAGCTTACAGGTTTATATTTACCGCGGGTTTTTAAGAAGCTCTTCACGGCCGGATGCGCGGCAGCGTTCGGCCGTCATGATGGCGGAAAGCTCCGCCGCCGCCTTGTCCGCGTCATCATTCACGATGATGTAGTCATAGAAATTCGCCTCGGCGTATTCCTGACGGGCGCGGATGAGCCGCGCCTCAATGGCGCGCGCGGTATCGGTGCCGCGGTTTTCAAGTCTGCGCCGCAGTTCCTCCATGGAGGGCGGGATTATGAATATCTTCACGGCGTCCGGCTTCTTCGTGTTGACCTGACGCGCGCCCTGCACCTCGATATCGAGGATGACGTCTATACCGGCGTTGAGCTTGTCCTCAACATAGGCGCGCGGCGTGCCGTAGCGGTTGGCCACGTACTCGGCGTATTCCAGAAGCTCATCATTATCCACCATCTCCTGAAATCTGTCAAGCTCGACAAAGAAATACTCTCTGCCGTCCTGCTCACTCGGGCGCGGCTTGCGCGTCGTGACGGATGTGGAAAAGCAGACGTTTTCGCGCTCCTCTATGGCCTTGAAAACAACGGTGCTCTTCCCTGCGCCGGACGGGCCCGAAATTACAAAAAGCTTGCCCTTCTCATTCATTTCCCCTGATATCCTCCTCTTCGGTTTTATCCTCGATCCTCGCCGCCAGCGTTTCCGGCGGTATTGCAGACAAAATTATGTTTCCGCTGTCCATAACGATAACGGACCTTGTGCTTCTGCCAAACGACGCGTCTATCAAAAGCCCCTTTTCCCGCACGTCCTGTATCATGCGCTTTATCGGCGCAGATTCCGGACTGACTATGGAAATGATACGCTCAACAGAAACAAGGTTGCCGAACCCGATCGCAACTAGCTTCATCTGCCGGCCCTCATTCTATGTTCTGTATCTGTTCGCGGATCTTTTCTATCTCGGATTTAAGGTCAACGACCACATGCGCAATGTCGGAATTCTGGCATTTTGAACCGATCGTGTTCGCCTCGCGGTTGAATTCCTGAATGAGAAAATCAATTTTTCTGCCCGTCGGGGAGTTGCCGTTTATCATGGTTCTGAGCTGCGCCATATGACTGCGCAGACGGACGGTCTCCTCGTCCACGGCGATATGGTCGGCAAAGAGCGCCGCCTCCGCAAGGATGCGGCTTTCATCTATGCCCGCCGTGCCCAGCACCTCCGCCATTTTCTGCTCAAGCCGGCTTCTGTACTCCGCAACGGTTTTGGGCGACTCGCGCTCGACCGTCGAGACCAGCGCGTCGATAGTTTCCAACCGGCTGAGAACATCGTCTCTCAGCTTCTCGCCCTCGCGCAGACGCATCGCGTCAAAATCGCACAGGGCGCGCTCCGTCACTTCGCAAAGCGCGGCGGATATGGCCTCCGCGTCCAGATCCTTTTTCTCGACGGAAAGCACATCTGGAAAGCGGCTGACGCTGAGCGCCGTGAGATCGTTTGCCAATGAGTACTCCTCGGAAATATGGCGGATCGCCTCGATATAGCCCTTCAAAAGCGGCTCATTGACCTTCACGGTCATATCATCGGCAAGGGAGGTGTCGATCGAAACAAACACATCGACCTTGCCGCGGCTTATATGCGCCTGTACAGCGGATTTGACCGCGTCCTCCGCAAACAGAAAGCTGCGCGGCAGTCTGACGGAGGTGTCAAGATAGCGGTTATTGACGCTTTTAAGCTCAACCGTTATCTCCAGCCCGCCGGTCTGACCCTTGGCGCTGCCATAGCCAGTCATGCTTTTAATCATTCTGTCCGTCCTCACATATCTCGATTATATTGAAATTGATAGGTTCACGCTTTTTGCTGCGCTGGGTGACGACCAGCACAACAGCGCTGACCGCAAGAAACGCAAAGCTGACGGCAATGCGGACGCCCTCCAGCGCGCCGAGCGCATACGCCAGCGCGTAGCCACCGATAAAGAACACCAACGGCATGATATACACAAGCAGCGCGGCGTTGAATATCACGGAGGAGCGGCTTTCAATAACGACCTTCTGCCCCGGCTTTGCCCCAACAAGGTTTTTTGCGGCGGCCTTCATTTCGTTCTGATACATGCAGCCCTCGCAGCTGCCGCAGCTTCCGCCGCAGGCAGTCGCACGCGTGACGGCGACCTCTGCCATGCCGTTCGGCAAAAGCTTTGTAACTACACCTTCGTTTGTCATGTTCAGGCCTTTCTTATCTCAATTGAAATCGTATAATCACCGGAGGAGGGCTTGACCGCGCCCACATCCGTAAAGCCGTCCACCACGATTTTGACGGTGGGCATGAACTGGCCGGTCGATTCGTTGTAATCGGTCAGGTCCGCGACGGCGCGGATATTGTCGCCCTTGAGCTCATCAAGCCTCTCCGGCGTGCCGCGGATCACAACATCGATGCTTTCAGATATGATATCGGCCGTGAAGCCGTTCGTGACGTTGATGCAGGAGATATTCTTGACCTTATATGTCCTCGTCTCAAGACCGACGACCTCGACCGTGACCTTGGCCTCCGTCACGCCGGTGAGGTTGTTCATCTGGTTATCTATGGGGATAGTATACGTCTCGCTGAACGTCGAGGTGAAGTCCGTAAGGTCAATGGTGTCGAGGACTATCTTGTTCATCCCCGTCAGCAGCGACGAGTCGCCCGCGAGGGTGATGCTGTCCGGCTCGACCTTTATCTTGGTGTTGGCCTTCGTCGCGCCTGCGCCCTCGATAACATCCACCGAAAGCGGCACTTCCTTCACCAGCAGCAGCGGCAGAGTGGCCGTGACGACATCCTCAGAGCATGTAAGTCCGACGGTGGAGCATTCCTGCCCGTTCTCGTTCATCAGCGTAAAGCCCGTCTCCACCTTATAGGTGCTGTCAACATCCTCCTTGCCGAAGCTCACCCACGCATAGGACACGTCCTTCAGATACGCGTCCGCACCGGAGACTGTGATCGTCGCCGGTTCAAACACGGGCGTTTCCGCCGTGTACCCCTCCGCGAGAGAGCCGTCAAAGCTGCCGCGGACCTGGACCGTCTTAGTGTTCAGCGGCGAGACCATGAAGCTTATCGTTGACGGGGAGCGACTGATGTCGTCAATGTTGGAGGTGTCGGTCCCCTCCGGATAGGAGATATAATACTGCTGCGTCGTGTACGCGGAACGGGAAAGCTTGCTGACATCCACACAGGCCTTGATATCCGACGCGTCGAGCCCGGCGACGATACGCCGCGGGCCGGTCACTTGCACCGTGACAGTGGAGGTGTCAAGGTCGGTTATGACCATGTTCTTCGACGTGCGAAGCTCGTCCTCCCCGACAAGGGAGACCTCAACATTGCGGAAGGTACTTGTATACTGATCCGACTGCATGCTTGTGACATACACCCAGATAGTGAGCGAGGCAAGCAGCGAGACCACCATCCAGAATGCGCGGCTGTCATGCAGTCTTTCATACAGTTTTTTCATCACGCTTGTCTTCTTCATAATTCTTTTCCTTGAAAAAATTTTTGAAATGAGTGATTATGTCGTGCTTATCGTCCTCGTTCTGTTCTTTGACAAGCTCAGTATGTAATATGCTGGAGAGCGATTCCTCCGTCAGATGCCGCTTGAGCATCCCGTCTATCGCCACGGAGACAGCGCCTGTCTCTTCTGACACTATCACGACCACGGCGTCAGATTTCTCACTCATGCCGATGCCAGCCTTATGGCGCGTGCCAAGCCCCTTGTTGAGATTCGTCCTGTCCGTCAGCGGCAGGACGCACCCGGCCGCCGCGATCTTCATATTTCTGATGATCACCGCGCCGTCATGCAGAGGCGCATTTTTGAAAAATATGTTCTTGAGAAGCTCCGCCGAAACGTCGGAGTTTATGATCGTGCCGTTGCTTATTATGTGCGTCAGGCTGACGCTGCGTTCAAAAATTATAAGCGCACCGGTGTGGGTTTCTGACATGCTCATACATGCATTGACCGTCTGAGTGATAACATCGTTTATGGCCGTACCGTTCAGCGCCTTTCCGTTTGAAAAGGTGCTGCCAAGGCGCTCAAGCAGACGGCGAAGCTCTGGCTGGAAGATGATCAGCAGTGCGATAAGCCCCAACTCAAGCACCTTGCGGAGAAGGTAATTTATCATCGTCAGCTTAAGAACCTCCGAAAGCCACAGGCCGACAATGATAAGGACAATCCCCTTCGCAACATTGCTGAAGTTGGATTTGCGGGCAAGCCATATGAATTTATATAAAAGATACGCAACGATAACTATATCCACAAAATCCGATATACCTATCGTCATCAGATATTTCGTCGCCTTTTCCAGCGCGCTGCCGATCACTTCCATAGACCGCTTCCCCAATCATACGTTATATGCACAATTACCCATTTTCTGAATCACCATATTATAATCCATAACGCAAAAAAAGGCAACATAATTAATCGTCGTTTAAAATTTGTTTTATAATATCCGCCGTCATTTTCACCTGCGCTTCCGTGATAAACGGCGAGAAGCTGAATCTGACCGTGCCCGTGTCGAGCGTACCGGCGCTGCGGTGCGCCGTGGGCGCACAGTGCAGTCCCGCGCGCACGCATATCCCCCGCTGCGCAAGGCGGGCGGCGAATTCCTCGCAGTTCAGGCACGCCGCGCGCACGGAAATCACGCCGCACTGTGTCTCGCCGTCTCCGGCAAAGCTCTCAAGCCCGCCTATACCCTGTATTTCGCGGCGCATGACGCGCATGAGCCGCCGTTCATGCGCAAGGATATTTTCCCGGCCCTTTTCCTTTATAAAGCCCAGTCCGGCGGCAAGCCCGGCA
>OLOV01000138.1_pt1 | contig 59688 bp, 57 predicted proteins | sample 1672931 | NCBI WGS metagenome assembly OLOV01 (sample SAMEA3136738, study PRJEB25190) | human gut metagenome | biome: human gut; feature: human-associated habitat; material: faeces | place: Austria | collected 2013 | reverse complement strand
TACTACGGCAAGTCTATTGGAGCAAAGAAGATTGTATTGTCGTACAATAATTTATCAAATTTTGAATTTGCCGAAAAAGCCGCTGAAATTCTTGAACGCTGCGGGTTTGACAGAGAATAAAGCCGTTAAATGTACAGCGAAGAAACCTTAGCATTTAATGTTAAGGCGGTTTTAACACCATAATTATTAAGGAAGAATTTCTATCAGCAGATAAATATAAATGAAATATTAATCCCTGAAAACCAAGGTTTAACCGGAGCTTTCAGGGATTGTTTTTATTCATATCTGTTTCCGTCACTGTCATAGTAGCAGACATTCATAGAATATGCGTCTGACGGATAATGATAACAGATAATATCCATATTCTTCGTATTAAATTTCAGCTTCACGGGCTTTTTACCGTCTTCCGTATAGGTGACCTGTGCATATTCTGTAGGTGTGCCGTTAAACCAAATCAGATTATATTGCTTTCCTTTGATTACGGTATTTGAGATAATAATTTCACTGGCGGAGCCGGCGGTTGGGTTTACAAAGCTGTATCCCTTGTCTGATTCAGGCTCAAAAACAGCAAGCAGGGCCATATTATCGCTGTTGCATGCCGCACTTATAATATAGTTGTCGATTTCGGTTTCCTTTACTATGGACCAGTCGCTGCCTTTTTGAACAGAGGAATTTAGTATTTCCTCTCTGCTTGCGGCAGTATCTCCGGCAGGGGATTGGCATATATGATATATGTAAATACCTGCGATACACAGAATTGCTGTTGCTAATATTATTATCAGTTTCTTTTTCATTTGCGGGACACTTAAGCTGATTATTATTAATCCTATCATTTCACAGGTGCAGTATTTTTACTATATGTAGTTTGTGCTGAAGACGGCTGTTTTCGATAAACCGCCTGATTTATAGGTTTGTAATTATTTGAAAACACAAGATATGGTATGAGCAAATTCTGTATAAAAATAAGCATACTTGTACTTTGCAATTAATGTAAAAAGTGCATAGAATAATTATGACTTTTGCATATTTCCCAAAAGTTGTCCACAGATGATAAAGCCATTGTTTTCAACACTGCCACACTTTTCCCACAGAATTTCAAAAATTGTATACGATTTTATCCAAGTCTGCCTGTGGATAGTGAGAATGTGCATAAATGTTGAAATTCAAACATTATGCCGTCATAAAATTTTTGTCAATATAAAGTTATCCACAGATTTTCAGAGTTGTTTTATTCATTGCATATGATATCCACTATTCTCTGTATAATTTTATTCCACAGAATACAAGTACGCCTCCCAGAAGCAGTATCCAGAATTTCATAGGCAGGAAAAAAGCACAGATTGTTACTGTACCGAGGATAACCATAACTATACCAAGCTGATAATAATTATTGCAGCAGCATTTATTCATTTTTTTCGTTTTTCTTTTTTGCTTACCCATAAATATACCTCTGTGGTATAATATGAACAATAACACTGATTTGTGAAAGGATAGATATGTTCAGGAATATAGATACAGAATACGGCAGTATAGGAATAAACAAAAGCATCATAACCCAGATGGTTACGGACGCTGTTGACGCTTATTCCGGCAAGGTGCGGCTGGGCAATGCCAAAGCTGTATTTAACATTTTTTCAAATGATGAAAGCAGCAATATAGATATAGTCTGGGACGATGAGGGAATTTACATAAACATTTTTCTCATAATCAAATTCGGTACAAGCATAAGCAGAGTCACCAACGGCATAATAGACTATATAGAGAAAAACATTAAAGTCACTTTTGGCGACATACCTCACAAAATCAGAATTCTTGTTACGGGTATAGAGTCAAAGCAACAGGTAATCAAAAGAGATATAGAGGTTGTTAGATAATGACAGGAAACGACAGTATTACTGTAATCAAAGGCATAGGTCCCAAAAAAGAAGAAGCCTTAAGCCGTATGGGAATAAATACGGTAGAGGATATGTATATGCTTTTTCCAAGAGATTATCAGGACAGAAGAAATGTTATCAGAATTTCTGATGCTGATAATGAACAGGTTGTTCTTGTTAAAGCAACTGTAACAAGGGTGTTTAACAACAGATACGGACGAAAGCATATGCTTCGCATTACGGCAGATGACGGAAGCGCTGTAATGGAGGTGCTTTTTTTTAATGCCGCATTTCTTGCAAAATCCATAAAACCGGGAACGGAATATGAATTTTACGGCAGGATATATGCTGATAAGGGCAAGTTTAAGATGCTCCACCCGGAGATGACAAAGACAGGGGATAATATACTGCGCGGAATTATACCAGTATATCCGCTTACCAAAGGCATATCACAGAATGAAATGCGCAAATGGCAGCAGTATATAGATGGTGAGACAGAGAGTGTAGCTGATTATCTGCCGGAAGCCGTAAAATCACAGAACAATTTATGCAGTCTTGAATATGCGATACATAATATACATTTTCCCGAAAGCAGGCAGAAGCTTCTTGAAGCGAAGTACCGTCTTGTGTTTGATGAGTTCTTTGTAATGCAGACGGCGCTTATGGCTCTGCGGGGCAGAGGCATTACAGCTGCGGGAGGTATTGCGTTTTCAAAGGCTGCCGATATAGATGAATATATAGGCAAAATGCCGTATAAGCTTACATCTGCGCAGCAGAGAGTTATATCAGAAATTATCTCGGATATGGAATCGGACAGAGTTATGAACAGGCTCCTGCAGGGAGATGTAGGCTCAGGCAAGACAGCGGTTGCGGAGGCGGCGCTGTTTAAGGCGGTAAAATCAGGCTATCAGGGCGTTTTAATGGCTCCGACGGAGATACTTGCCCGGCAGCACTATACCGGGCTTCAAAAGAGCTTTGAGCCTTTTGGAATTACCGTTGACTTTCTTGGCGGCAGGCTTAAGGCTTCAGAGAGAAAAAAGGTTTTAAGCAGACTTGAAGAAGGCAAGACGGATATACTTATAGGGACTCATGCGGTGATACAGCCCGATGTTCTGTTTAATAATCTGGGCCTTGTTATAACTGATGAGCAGCACAGGTTCGGTGTGAACCAGAGAAGTCTGCTGACCCGCAAGGGCGAGAAGCCGGACAGACTGGTAATGACCGCAACTCCCATACCGAGAACGCTGGCTGCGGTTATCTACGGCGATCTTGACGTTTCGGTTATAGATGAGCTTCCCGCAGGGCGCAAGGCTATAGTTACAAAGGCTGTAACAGGAAACGGCAGAAATGAAGTCTATGATTTTGTAAATGAGCAGTTAAAATCCGGCAGGCAGGGGTATATTGTCACACCTCTTATTGATGAGTCCGAGGTTTTAGATGCAAGGTCCGCCTCGGAGGTGTTTGAAGAAATAAGTCAGCGCTTTGATGAATACACGGTTGAGCTGCTTCATGGAGAGATGAAGCAGGCCGAAAAGGACGCTGTAATGGACAGATTTTATAACGGGCAGACGGATTTGCTGGTTTCAACTGTTGTAATAGAGGTCGGAATAAATGTTCCCAACGCTACTGTTATGGTTATCGAAAATTCCGAAAGGTTCGGGCTTGCGCAGCTTCATCAGCTGAGAGGCAGAGTCGGCAGAGGCGCACATCAGTCCTACTGCTACCTTATAAATGAGGGGAAATCAGAGATTGCGGCGCAGAGAGCCGAAATTATGGAGGCTTCAAATGACGGCTTCTATATTGCCGAAAAGGATCTGGAGCTTAGAGGTCCGGGAGAGATATTCGGCGTCAGACAGCACGGAATACCGGAGTTTAAGGTCGGTGACATAGGCAGGCATTTTAAGATTATGGAAATCGCCGGAAGCGAAGCAAAAAAGCTTCTGACTGACGACCCTTTGCTTGAGAAGGCCGAAAATCAGAAGCTCAAAGAGAAGATAAAAAGCTGCTTTGGCGAAAGTTTCACATTAGCCATCTAATTGGCAACAGATGAAATAATTGCTTATCATACTTTTTTCACCTCTGGTTAAATTAATAACTGTCAGGAGGTGAATGAAATGACAATACAGCAGAAAATGAACGTTAATGCAAAACCTGCATTAAACAACTTAAAAACTGAGGTTGCAAACGAACTCGGTTTATCAAACTACGAACAGGCAGATAAGGGAAATATGACCGCACGTCAGAATGGATATGTCGGCGGCTATATGACTAAGAAGCTTGTTGAGATGGCTGAACAGCAGTTATCAGGCAGATAGTGCAGACGCACTGATTTGAAAACGTAGACTTTACGATAAAGCCGCATTAAAATCTGATGCGGTTTTGTCTTTTTTGTTTTAATAATCCTGCCTGTATGTTAGAATATTAAAAGTAGAAACAGTACAAGGAGAGCTTGAAATATGAGAATTATAGCAGGAGAATACAAGGGCAGGAGAATTACAGCCCCTGAGGATACAAGTGTCAGACCGACAACAGGCAAGGTCAAAGAAGCGATATTTGCAATGCTTATGAATGATATATATGATGCGGTTACAGTGGATCTGTTTGCAGGTACAGGTAATCTGGGACTTGAGGCGCTGTCAAGGGGCGCCCGCAAATGCTATTTTGGCGACAACTCAAGGGACAGCCTGAGACTTATTAAAGAGAATATTGCTCACTGCAGGGCAGAGGATAAATCTGTAGTAATTGCAGGCAGCTACGAAAAGGTGCTGGACAGAATAAATGAGAAAGCGGATATAGTTCTGCTGGACCCTCCATATAAAGAGGGACTTATGCTCAAATGCCTGCAGCGCATAAATGAGCTTGATATTATTGCAGATGACGGAGTTATAGTTGCAGAGCATGGCGGCTATGAGGATATGCCGGAGGCAATAGGAAGTATCGTCAGAGTCAAGGAGAAACGTTACGGGACTATTAATGTAACCATATACAGAAAAGAGAGCTAGAATCGTATTTTGTTAAGAATACACATGCAACGGTACATACAGGAGCTTTGCATGGGAGAGAACAGGAAGCCTTGAGGCAGGTAAAAATGCGAATGTAACTGTTTTGCAAAATAGAACGATTTCTGATTGGAAACGGCTTGCACTGCAGGTCGTTTCTTTTTGGGTTAAAATTATTGAAATTCCGATAAATAACTGGTAAAATAGCATTAATAATTTATGGAGGTATGGCATATGCCAAAAAAGGCTTTGTATGCTGGCTCCTTTGATCCTGTCACTATGGGGCATCTTGACATAATCAGAAGAGCGGCTAAACTATGTGATGAACTTGTAGTAGGAGTAATCAGAAACCCTCAGAAATCCTCAATGTTTACAGACGAGGAGAGGATTGAGATGATTAAATTATCGACTTCCGACCTGCCTAATGTCAGAGTTGATGCTTTTTCGGGACTTTTGGCTGATTACGTCAATTCCAATGATTTTGACATTGTTATCAGAGGGTTGAGAGGTACTACAGATTTTGACAGTGAGATACAGATGGCGCAGCTTCATTCAATATTGTATAATGATAAGGTCGAAACTGTATTTCTGATGACCTCACCGGAATACTCATTTATCAGCTCAAGTATGGTAAAGGAAGTATATCTGCTAGACGGAAATGTGGACAGACTGGTTTCAAGGGAAGTTTTAGAGTTTATGAACAGTAAGTTCAGCAAATGAGAGGAGAAATAATATGAAAGTTTTAGAGTTACTTGAAGAGATTGAAGAAATCGTCGATACTGCTTCGGGGTTTCCTCTTACAGGAAAGATTATGATAGATGCAGATGAGCTGCTTGAGATAGTTAAAGAGATAAGAACCGAACTTCCTGAAGAAATTCAGCAGGCGCAGTGGATTAAGGGCGAGCAGAGAAGAATTCTTGCAGAGGCCAAGGATGAATACGAGTCGGTTATACGCGATGCCAGAAGACAGGCGGAGGCTCTCATAGACAACAATGATATTACAATCAAAGCCAAAATAAAGGCAGAGGAGATTATAACAATTGCCGAGGAAAAGGCAAGGCAGCTTAAAATCGGAACCTATGAATATATGGACAGCATCCTGTTTAATTTCCAGGAGAAGATGGAGGAGTTAAACGGCACATATTTTGCAGATATGTTCAACAGCCTTGAAAACACATTCAGCGGCATCAACGAAACACTCCAGTCCAACAGAGATGAAATCAAGCAGATGGCTTTTGAGGTTCACGACGAAGTCGAGGCTGACAAAGAAGAATATTAGATATCATATACCCGTACTGAATGAATATCATATAGTATGGGTATTTTATTTTTTGCCAGAAAGAATATAAAGGGGATATTGTGTCTGTTTGCGCTGGCAGGCTGCATTGTAATGGTAATATGTCCGGAGCAGTCCATATTTTCTGCCCAGAAAGGCATTATGCTGTGGGCAAACAGTATAGTACCGGCAATGCTTCCCTTTTTCATATGTATAAATTTTATCGGCGGCATAGGTGTTCTCAGGGTATTTCCGCCCGGAATATTTGCTTTTGCAATGAGCATTATGTCAGGCTATCCCATGGGGCCGAAGATAATAGGGGATATGGTCAGATGCAACGCACAAAAAAGCTGTGTGGCTTCTGAGCTTCTGCACTCTGTCGGGACCTGCCTTTATGACTGCTACGGTGGGTGTTTCGATGCTGGGGGATATGAAATGGGGCGCTGTAATTGCAGCCTCCCACTATCTTGCGGCAATGGCCAACTGTATCATATTCTATATCATTTTAAGACCGTCAGATGAGGTGCAGAGCCTTGAATATGAGCAGATAAAAAGAGGCAGCCTTGAGATTTTTACAGACTCCATATTGCAGGCGTTCAAGTCGGTTGGAATTATACTTGCATACATAATCATATTCATGTTTATAACTGATTTTATGGACTATGCAGGACTTTTCAATCATATATACTCGCCTGAACTGAAGTCTGTGATAAAAGGTGTTTTTGAGATGACTGTGGGCTGTAACGCCATAACTTCATATGCAGTGTGCTTTAAAACAAAAGTCGTGCTGTGCTCTTTCTTTATTTCTTTCGGAGGTCTTTCGATAATAGGGCAGTCGATGAGTATGCTGGCAGGTACGAATATACGGCTGTGGTATCTGCTTATCATAAAGGTTATGCATGGAGCTTTTGCCGCTGTCATAGCATATTTTTTATGCAGTATTGTGTGAATTGTGATATTATATAGTCATGAAGATTTTAGGAATAATAAGCGAATACAATCCGTTTCACAACGGACATAAATATCATATAGACAAATCAAAGGAGCTGACAGGGGCAGAGGCTGTTGTAGCAGTAATGAGCGGCAGCTTTGTCCAGAGAGGAGAGCCTGCTTTTGCTGACAAATGGCTCAGAGCGCAGACAGCGGTAATGAGCGGCGCAGACCTTGTAATCGAAAATCCTTTTGTTTATGCCTGCAACAGCGCGCAGGTCTTTGCAGACGGAGCCGTTAATATACTTGACGGACTGGGCTGCATTGATTTTCTTTCTTTTGGAAGCGAAGCAGGCAGCGTGGATGCTCTTGTGAAGTTTGCATCTGAAACTGATGAATTTAAGGACAGGCTTCACAGCGCATTGGAGCAGGGAATGACATATCCCAAGGCTGTTTCGTTTGCATATGGAGATGATGACGGCGTTATGACAGGTCCCAACAATATACTTGGTATAGAGTATATCAAGGTCCTGAACAGGATTAAATCCGGTATAGAGCCTGTCACGTTTAAGAGAAGTGACAGAGGATATCATTCGTATGAAACAGAGGGCATATTTGCAAGTGCCTCAAAGATAAGGAGTATAGCGGCCAAGGGCGAGGATTTCTCGGAATTTGTTCCTTACTCATACAAGGGATATATAGGCGGGCTTGACTATTTCAGCGTTATGAGCCACATTATATCCTTATCGGCAGAGGAACTGGACAGGCTTCCGTCAGCGGGCGAGGGGCTTGGCAACAGGATTAAAAGTCAGATAAGAAAGTCAGGCTCATTAAATTCACTTATTGATAATATACGCGGCAGCAGATATACCAGGTCGAGGATATCAAGAGTGCTGTGCCAGATGCTTGCAGGCTGCGGCAGCATGCCTGAGAACAAATACTATGCCAGAATACTTGGTTTTAACAGCAAAGGAGCAGAGGTGCTTAAATATATAAAAAAAAGCGAGTGTGCCTCAATCCCTGTGATAACCAATATCAACAGAGAGGACACGTCAGAAATAGACAGTGTACTCAAATATGACATAGCTTCTTCAGACATATACAACCTGCTTACAGGCAGGAATATGTATGAGTACTCCGACTACGTCAAAAAACCATTTATTATGACCTAACTCGATTTGTGAAACAAATCGTTAGTAGGTCAAACGTAGCAGTAAGTTCTTAACCGGCTATCTTCGTAAGCCGGAGAACTCTTGCATGACACCTACTAAGGCTCATACTTCGCCAAGTTAGGTGTTCAAGGCTTTCCCAAGAGTGCGAAGCACGATTGGCAGAAAGCTACGGCGAAATGACCTAACCCCATTTGCGAAGCAAATCTAAGGAATGAATACAGAAAGGGAATATATACTTGATATTTTACACATATGAGGAAAAGTGCGCGCTTCAAGGCTCAGCATTTATTGAATTGCAGTTTTGCAGGGCACCTGCGGATACTGATATAAAGGAGCTGGTGGCGGTAGACAGTATTGAGAACGGAAGGAAAGACTCGCTGTATGTAAGTGATGCGGACAGGTTTTACATAGAGTACGGTAAATATTTTGACTGCGGTATATATAACAGTCTCAAGCAGGGTGCTGTTGATATATACGGCATCAATTATTATGCGCCGTCAGTGACAAATACCGTTATAGACGGTATACGCATAGACAGCCCTTTGGATTACGAGAAGATTTTGCGCTGGCTTGAGGCATCGAAACAATACAACGGTTTCTACATTTTAGGTATATGACGGAGGCACATACAATGAGAGAACTGATTGGATATTGCGGTCTTGACTGCGAGCAATGTGATGCCCGCATTGCAACTGTTAATAATGATGAGGCTCTGAGAGAGAAAACAGCGAAGCTGTGGAGCAGACTCAACGGAGCAGAGATTACTCCTCAGATGATAAACTGCGTGGGCTGTCGCATAGAGGGCGTTAAGACACCATTCTGTAATGACATCTGCCTTATCAGAAAATGTGCAGAGAGTAAGGGGATGGAAACCTGCGGCAGCTGTGACAGGCTTGACGGATGTGAAACTGTCGGGGCAATAATTTCAGGCAATCCGCAGGCAATGGATAATCTTAAAAAGAAGATACTGCATATATGAAGCAGGGGTGAGAGATAAATGAAAAGATATATAGCGCTTCTAAGAGGCATAAACATAAGCGGCAAAAACAAAATATCTATGGCAGAACTTAAAACAGGATTTGCGGAAGCGGGTTACACAGCAGTTTCCACCTATCTTAACAGCGGCAATGTTGCTTTTGACAGTGATGCAGAGGATAAGGGGAGTATTTCTGAGAATATAATGGCGATGATTAAGGACAGGTTTAAGCTGGATATTCCCGTACTTGTAATACTGCAGGAGGAGCTTGCATACATACTTGCAAATGCTCCGAAGTGGTGGGGAAGTGATGATAAGGATATTTACGACAACCTCATATTTATGTTCCCATCTGTAGACTATGACAGACTTTACAGCGCACTGGGAGAACCAAAAGCGGAATATGAAAGGGTGTACAACTACAAGAATGCTGTTTTCTGGTCATTTGCACGCAAAGACTACCGAAAGACCAACTGGTGGGCAAAGACAGCAAGAGAAGCTGTAGGTAGTGAAATAACTATACGGACAGCAGGTACGGTGAGAAAACTTTTAAAGCTGTAAGTGACAGAGGTATAGATTATGATTATATATTTCAGTGCAACAGGCAACTGCAAACATACCGCGAAGGTGCTTGCACAAAAAACAGAAGATGAGGCTAAATCAATCCTTGAATTTATGAATGGCAGAGAAAAAGCTGATTTCAGAGATGAAAATAGGCTTGGGATTATAGCGCCGACATACGGCTGGAGGCTTCCAAGCATAGTCAGAGAGTTCATACAGAATACTGAAATTACGGTTTCAGAGAACACTTATGTATACTTTGTATCAACCTACGGAACCTCTCCGGGCGCGACAGTTCACGAAATGCGCAGGCTTCTTAGAGAGAAGAATATAGAGATTGACAGCGTATACAGTATCAGAATGCCTGACACCTGGACCCCTATATTCAATCTGTCAGATGCTCGCAAAGTGGAAGCCATAAATGCGGCGGCTGAGTCAGAGATAGCACAAACAGCAGAAAGCATACTTGCAGGAGACAGACGAAAACGCATGAAACGGCAGCTACCGTCATTTACTCTTGCAATAGCGGCAATGGTTTATGACGGAATGAGGCGCACAGCTAATCTTTATGTTGAGAGCAACTGCACAGGCTGCGGTTTGTGTGAGAGAAAATGCCCGGTTAAGGCAATTGAGATTAAAGACGGCAGACCCGTATGGATAAAGCAGCAGTGTACAATGTGTCTGGGCTGTCTGCACAGATGCCCTGTGTTTGCAATACAGTACGGCAGGGGCAGGACTAAAAAACACGGTCAGTATATTAATCCGCATACTAAAATGTAACAAAAACAAAAGCACCCTTCGGGAAACCGAAGGGTGTAGTTTTCGTGTCTATTAGATTTCTGAAGCAACAACTTCCTTGCCATCGTAGTAATTGCAATTAGGACAAACTCTGTGCGGAAGCTTAGGTTCATGACACTGTGGGCAAATTGATAAACCGGGAGCGGTTTTCTTCATATTTGCAGATCTTCTGCTGTTTCTCTTTGCCTTAGATGTTTTCCTTTTTGGTACTGCCATTGCTACACCTCCTTTTATTCATTAGTTTGTATAATTCAAATTTGTTTAATTTGCAACGTTAACATTATAACTTTGAAGTTAAGACTTGTCAATACAAAGATTAAAATATATTGCATAATCTTAACTATTTTCTGCAACAGGCTATACTATATGCTGTTGCAGTGCTTTTAGACAAGTATAGCACAAGTCACTTAATAAAGGAATAGCAAAAACAGATATTACCGCTATAATTCGGGGAGTGTCAGTCCGTACCTTTTCATTTCAGCCATCAGGTTAAACAGTACTGCGTTTGAGGCTTCACAAAGAGGCAGTCTATACTCTGGCTGTATTTTTCCCATAAAGCTTAGAGCAGCCTTTACGGGAATAGGGTTTACATCTGCAAACAGAGCGTCTATGAGAGGCTTCATATTAAGCTGCATTTCTCTTGCCCTGTCGGTATCACCGTCAAGATATGCGTGTGTCATCCTATGTACATCATTTGGAACTATATTTGAAGCTGTTGATATACAGCCTGCTGCTCCAAGAGCCATCATAGGAATTGTCATATCATCGTTTCCTGAGTACACATCGAAGCTTTCGGAAATTGCTCTTGATATGCTGCATACCTGTGAGATGTCACCGCTGGCTTCCTTGATGCCTATGATGTTGGGGTGATCTGCCAGATAAAATACGGTATCAGGAAAGATATTGACTCCTGTACGACCGGGTACTGAATAGAGAATACAAGGGACTTTAACTGAGTCTGCAATTTTTTCATAATGCTTTATCAGTCCTTTCTGGCTGCACTTGTTGTAGTAGGGGGTTACCAGCAGCAGTCCGTCTATTCCGAGCTTTTCTAAGGTCTGAGCCATTTCTATGGCATGGTCTGTATCATTGCTTCCTGCGCCTGCAATTACAGGTATGCGCTTTTCCAGAGGAACTCCATAAAATACGCTTTCATCGGAATGTTCCCTGAGAGCCCACTGCTGTACCTTGTTTACGGTAAACTTAACAACCTCTATATGCTCATCGTCTTTTAATGTTGAAGCCTCTCCCGTAGTGCCGCAGGAGATTATAGCGTCGATTTTTTCATCAAGCTGCCACTGGATAAGCGAATTGAGAGAGTCCCAGTCGACAGTGCCGTCTTTAAACGGAGTTACAAGGGCTGTGCCTGCACCTTTGAATATTGACAAAAAAGCACCTTCTTTCATATTTACTGATAATATATGAAAAAGGAATGGGAAGTGTGAAAGCGCAGAGAAGATATTAAAAGACAGATAAAGCAGGTGAACAATTACAGGTCGGAGAGGGTATGACAGATAAATATCGGGAATATGGTGTGAAAAATATGTAAAAGAATATGCAGAGTGCGCATATATATTTAAAGGGTCTTATAGCAGATAAGGCTTTTAGGATAATTTCTTGAGCAGGGTAGAATTGTATTTTGTTGCTGAATAATAAAAAAATATATATTTTACTTGCAAAATTAGTGTTTGAATGATAAAATAGAGTCATATTTTTTATGTATTAACAATAATTTTAGGAGAGAGGTGAACAATTTGGATAAAAAATTAAGAGTAGGTATACTTGGCGGTACCGGTATGGTAGGACAGCGTTTTATATCACTACTTGAAAATCATCCTTGGTATGAAGTCGTAACTATCGCAGCTAGTGAAAGAAGCGCTGGCAAGACCTACGAAGAAGCAGTAGGCGGAAGATGGAAGATGACCACCCCTATACCTGAATCCGTTAAAAAGATAGTGGTAATGAACGTTAATGACGTTGAGCATGTTGCATCTACAGTTGATTTTGTTTTCAGCGCAGTTGATATGAGCAAGGAAGAAATCAAAGCAATAGAAGAAGCTTATGCCAAAACAGAAACTCCTGTAGTATCAAACAATTCAGCTCATAGATGGACAGATGATGTACCTATGGTAATTCCGGAAATCAATGATGATCATTTTGAAATCATTGCAGACCAGAAAAAAAGACTGGGAACAGAGAGAGGCTTTATTGCAGTTAAGCCAAACTGTTCAATACAGTGCTATGTTCCTATCTTAAACGCATGGCAGGAATTTGAACCATACGAAGTGGTAGCAACAACATATCAGGCAATTTCAGGCGCCGGCAAGACATTTGCAGACTGGCCTGAGATGGTCGAAAACATTATCCCTTATATCGGCGGAGAGGAAGCTAAGAGTGAAGACGAACCTCTTAAAATATGGGGACATATCGAGAACGGCAAAATCGTCAGAGCAGAGTCGCCAAAGATTACCTGCCAGTGCGTAAGAGTACCTGTTTTAGACGGTCATACAGCTGCCGTATTTGTTAAGTTCAAGAAAAAACCAACCAAAGAACAGCTTATCAAAGCAGCCGAAAACTACAGAGGATACCCTCAGGAACACAATCTGCCAAGCGCACCTAAACAGTTCATTAAATACTTCGAAGAAGACAACAGACCACAGGCTAAGATTGACTGCGGCTACGAAAACGGTATGGGTGTAACAGCAGGAAGAATAAGAGAGGACAGCATCTATGACTTCAAATTCATAGGTCTTGCCCACAATACTGTAAGAGGCGCTGCGGGCGGTGCAATCCTTTGCGCAGAGGCACTTACAGACAAAGGCTACATCACAGCTAAATAACAGGTAGACATTAAAGACTGCAGATTGTATATCATTTGCAGTCTTTTTAAGAGTGAAAGGAGTAACTATGATTGCATTTCTTACAAGCAGTCCCGGAGGCTATTATGAAGAATACGGAGTGCGCAAGCCATATAAATTTGATGAAAGAAACGGATTTCTGGACAAACTCACAGATGTATGGAAAGACAACTCCAGAATACTTCTTATATGCGCAGAGCCTGATAATATCGAAGAGAACAACAATATGAGAGATAACTTTGCAGACGCTTTCAGATTAAGCGGCCTTTCTGCTGCTGAAATCGAAATATGTGACGGCAGGAACGGAGATAAATTACCTGAGCTTATTAAAAACTGTGATGTTGTTATTCTGTCCGGCGGACACACTCTTACACAGAATATCTTCTACAAGAAAATCGGACTCAAACCATTCATACATAAATTCGACGGAATAATTATAGGGGTAAGCGGCGGCACAATGAACAGCGGCACCGAGGTTTATGCGCAGCCTGAGCTTGACGGCGAGGTACTGGACCCCGAATACGTCAGATTTACAGACGGACTTGGGCTTATGGACTATATGATACTGCCGCATTACAATGTGCTGAAGGACAAGTATCTTGACGGCAAACATCTTATCAGAGAAGTTGCATCAGAAGACAGCTACGGCAGGAAAATATATGCCCTACCTGACGGAAGCTATGTGCTGATTAAAGACGGCAAGGCAGAGATAATAGGGGAAGCCTATCTGATATCAGATGGTAAAATAACTGAATACAGGCAGGAAAGGTGATTATGATGAATAAAAACACCTCACTTATTTTTGCCGTTCTTTCAGGTATTTCATTTGGAAGTGTAGGTGTATTTGTAAGGATATTTACGAGGGCGGGATTTGACAATATTTCAATACTTGCGGCAAGAGTGCTGCCGGCAGTGCTGATACTCCTTATACTGTTTCTTGTATTTGACAGGAGTCTTTTAAAGATCAGAATCAGGGATATATGGATATTTGCGTGTGCCGGGATACTGGGGACAACAGGTATGAATATTTTTTTTAATGAATCTGTTACAAGAGTTCCGTTGTCGCTTACTGCAGTACTGCTGTGTCTGACACCTGCAGTGGTAATGCTGTTTTCTGCTGTTATCTTTATTGAAGCAAACGGATATGAAGCGGCGGGCGGCGGCAGAAGCAGCACCATAGACGGCCCGTGGAACAAAGAAAGCCGGGAGGATTATCTGACAGAGGTACAGATACCGGTAAGAAAAAAATAGAGTTAAAACTGCTGTGCGATTAAGTATGGCAGTTTTTTGTTTGACAAAAATAAAAACCGAGGTCCTTGGACAGTCTGTGCCGCCTTGACGGTGGGGAGAACAGTCCTCGCTCAGTTGTTAAAATAAGTTTAGCACAGCTTTTTAATAAAATCAATGAGGCAAGAATATATATTTAACATCTTTTAACACCCCTGCGGTTGTGGTATAATTACTAGGTATGAATATAATCATCAGGAGGTATACATTTTGAATTTAATTCAGGCGATAATATTAGGGCTTATTCAGGGGCTGGCGGAGTTTCTGCCTGTCAGCAGTTCGGGACATCTTGCACTTGCACAGCATTTCTTCGGTATGAACCCGGACAGCGTGCTGCCGTTTGCAGTGCTTTTACACATAGGAACACTGATTTCGGTATGCATAGTATACTGGAGAGATATACTCGGCCTTATTTATGAATTTTTTGCAAGCATCAAGGACCTTGTTACAACCAGAAGCCTTAACGTCAACAAGAACGCCACCAGAAGAATGTGCTGGCTTATAATTGTTGCCACAATACCTACAGGAATAATAGGGGTACTGTTTAACGATATGTTTGCAGCCTTATATAATTCGGTACTTGCAATAGGTATAGCGCTGCTTATCACAGGTACGATGCTGTGGTTTGCAGAAAAATACGGCAAGGGTATCAACAATATCAGAAACACCAAATTCAAACACGCACTCATAGTGGGTCTTTTGCAGGGAGTTGCAATAGCGCCGGGAATATCAAGATCGGGAAGTACTCTTGTAGGAGGTCTTGCCTGCGGACTCAAAAGAGAATGGGCAGTAAGATTTGCATTCCTTATATCTATACCGCCGATTTTAGGCTCTGCAATACTTGAGGCTCCTGCGGCATTTGAGGCGGGAATGGACTCAAGCCTTGTTCTTCCTGTTGTGGTAGGCGTTATTGTTTCAGCAGTTTCAGGGCTCTTTGCAATCAAGGGCATGATTAAAATAGTTTCAAACAAAAAACTGACTTATTTCTCGTTCTATACATGGGCGCTGGGAATTGCAATGGTAATATATGCAGTTTTATCATAGAGGACAGCTTATGGCACAAAAGAAAAAATCACCGGGCAGACCTCCGGGAACAAAAAACAAAAACAAAAAGTCTGCGGTTTCGGAAGCTGATGCAAATCAGCTCCGCAAGGTCAGAGAAATACAGGCTCTTGTAATAATTGCGGTTGGAATATTTCTTGCAATCGCAATGTTTTTCAGCATTACGGGAGTAATCGGCGACGCCCTTGGCAGCTTTTTCAAGGGCTGCTTTGGCGTGATTGCGTATACGCTGCCGTTTTACCTTCTGCTTTACGGCGGACTTATGCTTGCGGGCAGAACCAAAATTCTGAGCACTCTGTCGACTATATTCTTTGTAGTGCTTTTCTTTGATATAGCGATAGGAAACTCCGTACGGTTTGTGGACGTCAAGGATCCGGTGGTGCCGATACTGGGACTTGGTGACATATATACAGCCGGTACAGAACTTAAAAACGGCGGAGTTCTAGGTATGATTTTTGCAATTCTTCTCGTAAAAATCATAGGCGTTGCAGGAGCATATATATTTGCCGGAGTAGTGGCTTTAATCTCCGTAATCCTTATAGCCGACAAGCCGTATGCGGGTATGGTCAACTGGCAGGAGAAATCCGAGGAGAGAGCCGAAAAACGACGCATTAAAAAAGAAAAAAGACAGAACACCGAAACAAAACAGCTGCCGCCTGTAAAGGAAACGGAGCAGCAGCTTGAAATAGCTCCGGCAAAACAGGAGATACCTGCGCCGGTCAGACCGGCAGCATCGGTATATCAGCCTGCCGACTACAAAAAGATGAGCAAGGCAATCAAAAAAGCGCGCATATCAGACAGCCAGAGAAAAATCCTGGAGTATATGATAGACGACTCACTTGCAAGAGGTAAGGGCGGAGAGAGCAAAGCGGAGGGCTACGGTCTTGACGGAAGCCAGGAAAGCCTTGCTTCACCGGGCTATGGTCTTAACGACGGGTATTCCGAGGGCGATATGGGTCATGAGGAAACAGGATATACAGGCGCATACGAAAACTACAGCGACAGCATTGACGAAAATGACAATATTTCAGAGCAGCAGATTGAAATAGAGGTGCCTGAGGAAAACACCAGCTTTGTCGACGGCAGAGGCTTTGCGGAGGAAGCTTCGGCAGAGGAAGTCAAAAAACCCGAAAAAATATCAAATGCGCAGGCGGCTTCTGCAACTCTTGACGCCAAAGAGTTCAACAAGAGCAAGCCTGCCGCAAAATACATAATGCCGCCTATTGACCTGCTCAAAAAACCGTCGGGCAAAGGCGCAGACCTTACAGACCTTGCAGAAAAAACAAGAAAGCTTGAAGAGACATTAAACAGCTTCAATGTGGACGCCAAGGTTGTAGATGCAATTCCGGGACCTACGGTTACAAGGTATGAGATACACCCGGGACCCGGCGTCAAGGTAAGCAGCATCGTGGGACTTTCCAATGATATAGCCCTTAATCTTGAGGCCAAGAGTATCAGAATAGAGGCTCCTATACCGGGCAAGGCCGCAGTAGGCATAGAAGTCGAAAACGACAAAATAAATGCGGTAAATATCAGAGAGATAATTGACTCAAAGGAATTCAAAAGCTCCAAATCGAAAATCAGCTTTGCCGTAGGCAAGAACATATCGGGAAAACCCGTGGTAGGTGACCTCAAGGGAATGCCGCACCTGCTTATTGCAGGCTCTACAGGCTCAGGCAAGAGCGTATGTATCAACAGCATTATAGCCAGCATACTTTACAAGGCAAAGCCTGATGAGGTTAAGCTGGTGCTTGTGGACCCGAAAGTCGTTGAGCTTGGCAATTACAACGGCATACCGCATCTTCTCATTCCGGTTGTTACAGAGCCGACCAAGGCTGCGGCAGCACTCAACTGGGCTGTTGCCGAAATGAACGACCGCTACAAGAAATTCGCGGAAGAGGGCGAAAGAAATCTTGAAGGTTACAACGATAAGAAAAAAGCCGAAAAGGATTTTGACGCTGTAATGCCTCAGATAGTAATAATCATTGACGAGCTTGCAGATCTTATGATGGCGGCTCCGTCACAGGTTGAGGAATCCATATGCAGACTGGCGCAGATGGCAAGAGCTGCGGGAATGCACCTTATCGTTGCGACCCAGAGACCGTCGGTTGACGTAATTACAGGTGTAATCAAAGCAAACATACCGTCAAGAATAGCATTTGCAGTGTCATCTGTTCACGATTCCAAAACCATTATAGATATGGGCGGAGCGGAAAAACTGGTCGGAAAAGGCGATATGCTCTACAATCCGCTTGGCATGGGCAAGCCTGTAAGAGTTCAGGGATGCTTCATATCGGACAGCGAGGTTAACAGCATAATCAGATTTGTAAAGGACCAGGCGCAGGAGGTTGAATACTCAAGCGACGTTATAAATACCATCGAAAAAACAGATATGCCGCCTGAAATGAAAGCAGACGACAGTGACGAGCTTCTTCCTGACTGCATAGAACTTGTGGTACAGAGCGGACAGGCATCGGTATCCATGCTACAGAGGCGCTTCAGAATAGGCTACAACAGAGCGGCGAGAATAATAGATATGATGGAGGAACGAGGCATTGTAGGACCTCAGGACGGCTCCAGACCGAGACAGGTATTTATGACCGAGGAGGAGCTGCACAATATAAACGAAAATTTACCAGAGGAAAATTCAGATGAAGATATACATTGATACACTTGGCTGTCCCAAGAACTTTTATGACAGCAGAACTGCCGCAGGAATACTGGAGGACAGCGGACATACACTGACAACAGAGCCGTCGGAGGCTGATGTTATTATGGTAAACACCTGCGGATTTATCAACGATGCCAAAAAAGAGTCCATAGATCGCATCTTTGAGATGGCGGATTACAAGCAGTACGGCAAAAAACTTATAGTTTCGGGCTGCCTTTCCCAAAGATACAGCAGCGAGCTGTTTGATGAAATGCCGGAGGTTGACGCATTTCTGGGAGTTAATGACTACGAAACGCTGCCTGCGCTTCTTGACAGCCTTGACGAGCGAAAAATCATCGCAAATTCATGCACCGAAACAGAGCTGCCTGAGGTTAAAGTCAGAGCGGACGGCAGCATGTACAGCGCTACACTCAAAATAGCGGAGGGCTGCAATAACAGATGCGCCTACTGCATTATTCCGTTTATACGCGGAAACTACAGAAGCAAAAGACAGGAAGCGGTTATAGCAGAGGCCAAAGCGCTGGCAGAGGCAGGCTGCAGAGAGCTTATACTGATAGCGCAGGATACGACCTATTACGGCTATGACCTTTACGGTGAATACAGACTGCCGCAGCTTCTGAAACAGCTTTGTCAGATAGACGGCATCAGGTGGATAAGGCTTATGTACTGCTATGAGGACAGAATTACCGATGAGCTGATACAGACAATCAGAGAAGATGACAAGATATGCAATTATCTTGATATACCTATTCAGCATGCATCGGACAATATCCTTAAAGCTATGAAGCGAAGATCCACAAACAGATCCATTACGGACAAAATAGCAAAGCTCAAGGAGCAGATACCGGATATTCATATAAGGACTACTCTCATAACAGGATTTCCGGGAGAAACCGAAGAGGACTTTGACACCCTTTATGACTTTGTAGCAGAGCAGAGATTTGCAAGGCTTGGAGTGTTTGCATACTCGCAGGAGGAGGGAACTGTCGCAGGACAGATGCCAAATCAGATAGACGAAGAAATCAAAACGGAGCGCGCGGACAGCATTATGAGGCTTCAGATGGAAATATCCCTCGAAAAAAACCGCAGCAAGATTGATACGGTTCAGGAGGTTATAGTTGACGAAATCGACGAGGACGGAAGCTATATAGGTCGCACCAGATATGATGCGCCTGAAATCGACAACGCTGTTATATTTACAGGAAAACAGGAACATAAGCCGGGCGATATGGTTATGGTGCATATAGATGATGCCTTTGACTATGATCTGGCAGGAACGGAGGTATAATATGAACTTGCCAAACAAGCTTACAATGGGAAGAATGATAGCGGTACCGTTTTTCGTGGTGTGCTATATATTTGAGCTTTATCTTCCCGCCTTTATAATTTTCATACTTGCATCACTTACGGATATGCTGGACGGTAAAATAGCGAGAAAATATAATCTTGTGACAAACTTCGGAAAAATAATGGACCCTCTGGCAGACAAGATACTGGTTTATTCAGCCTTCTGTCTTATGGTAGAGGATGGCATAATCCCTGCGTGGATTTTAATAATCATACTTGCAAGAGAATTTGCAATAGCGGGAATGAGAACCGTTGCGGCATCTGAAGGTATTGTAATTGCGGCAGGCATGAGCGGCAAAATCAAGACAGTGCTGCAGATGATAGCGGTACCTGTACTTCTGCTTGCGGTAACACTTCCCGAAATCAGCATAATACTTACAATAGGCAGCATATTCCTGTGGGCTTCTCTTGTTATGACAGTTTACTCGGGAATAGAATATATAGCAAAGAACAAATCAGTCTTTTCAATGTAAAGGAGGCATTATGAGAGCGGCGGTTTTAAGCGTTGGAACAGAATTACTTTTCGGACAGGTGGTAAATACAAACACCGTATACCTTTCACAGCAGCTTAATGCAATGGGTTTTGACGTTATGTATCATTATACGGTAGGCGACAATCCGGAGCGCCTCAAAGAGATTATCGAGCTTGCGTTCAAGGACTGCGACCTTATAATCACAACAGGAGGCCTCGGACCTACACAGGATGATCTTACCAAGGAAATAGTATGTGAAACCATGGGAGATGAGCTGGTGCTGCATCAGAAAAGCCTTGAGGCTCTTGAAGCCGTAATGACAAAGCGCGGCCGCAAAATGACCGAAAACAACTACAAGCAGGCGTGGCTTCCGTCAAAAGCGGAGGTCTTTGATAACGATCAGGGAACAGCGCCGGGATTTGCGCTTGAGATAGACGGCAAGACTGCCATATGTCTGCCGGGACCTCCAAGAGAAATGATTAATATGTTCATCAAAAAAGCAAAGCCTTATCTTGAATCAAAATCTGAGGAAGTAATATACTACAGGCAGATAAGAACCTTTGGGATAGGGGAATCACAGCTTGAAACAGAGCTGCTTCCGCTGATTGACGCGCAGACAGACCCTACAATAGCCACTTATGCCAAGGAGGGCGAGGCATGCGTGAGAGTTGCCTCCAAGCGCAAAACCCTACAGGAGGCGCAGCAGGCGGTTGACGATATGACATCAAAGGTACAGGAGCTTGTAGGTGAGTACATATACAGTCTGGATGACGAGGAACTTTATCAGGTTGCAGGCCGCAGGCTTCTTGAAAAAAATATTTCAATATCCTGTGCCGAAAGCTGTACAGGAGGATTATTTGCCAAAACTCTTACGGATATAGAGGGAATATCAGCAGTGTTCGACAGAGGTATTGTAACTTACAGCAACAGAGCCAAAATCGAGGAGCTGGGAGTAAGGCACGAAACACTTGACAGATACGGAGCGGTAAGCGAGCAGACGGCAAGAGAAATGGCGCTGGGACTTCACAAAGTTTCAGGCAGCAGACTGTGCATATCGGTTACCGGTATTGCAGGACCCGGAGGAGGAACTGACGAAAAACCTGTAGGCCTTGTTTATATAGGGATTGTATTTGATGACAAAGTGGAGGTCAGAAAGATACACGCTTTCAGACCGCTCAGAAGCCTTGTCAGAAACACAGCCATGCTGAATATGTTTGATATGATAAATAAAATTATTTCTTGAAAATAATTCCATTAAGTTATATAATAAAGACACACATTTTTCAAAAATATACTTGACCTTTCCAAAACAGTATTGTATTATATGTTTGAGAACAAACGTTCACACTTTTGTTCGGAATATGGAGGATTATATAATATGGCAGTTTCAAATACAGAGAAAGACAAAGCTTTAGATGCCGCATTGCTGCAGATTCAGAAGCAGTTCGGCAAGGGCGCGATTATGAAGCTTGGAGATGACAATGCGCTTACAGACATACAGGCGATATCAACAGGCTCTATTACACTTGATGTTGCAACAGGCATAGGTGGAGTTCCAAGAGGCAGAATTATAGAGATATACGGACCTGAATCCTCAGGTAAGACAACGCTGACGCTTCATATCATAGCAGAGGCACAGAAGACAGGCGGCAAGGCTGCATTCATAGATGCGGAGCACGCTCTTGACCCTGAATATGCCAAGCATTTAGGCGTTGATATCAATGAGCTTTTGGTTTCACAGCCGGATACAGGCGAGCAGGCTCTTGAGATATGTGAGATGCTTGTCAGAAGCGGCGCCCTCGATGTTATAGTTATAGACTCGGTTGCAGCCCTTGTGCCTAAGGCAGAGATACAGGGCGAGATGGGCGATTCTCACGTTGGACTTCAGGCAAGACTTATGTCACAGGCTCTGAGGAAGCTTGCGGGAGCAATCAACAAATCCAAGACAGCAGTTATATTTATCAACCAGCTCAGAGAGAAGGTCGGAGTGATGTTCGGTAATCCCGAAACCACCACAGGCGGCAGAGCCCTCAAGTTCTATTCGACAATGAGAATGGACGTCAGAAGGATAGAGAGTATCAAATCGGGAGATTCAGTTCTTGGCAACAGGACCAGAGTCAAAATAGTCAAGAACAAGGTGGCGCCACCATTCAAGCAGGCTGAGTTTGATATTATGTACGGAGAGGGAATATCCAAAGCAGGTGATATTCTTGACTGCGCAGTTGAAAACGGCGTAGTAGAGAAGGCCGGTTCGTGGTACAGTTTTGACGGAGAGAGAATAGGTCAGGGCAGAGAGAATGTCAAGACATATCTGCAGTCAAATCCTGATATTATGGATAGAATAGAAGGGCTTATTCTTGATACAATCAGACCTGTTGAGGCATTACCCGCAGAAGAAACTCTGACAGTCGATGAAGACGGAGTTATTATAGAATAAACTGTAATAGTAATTTTAAGGAGGAATACTGTGAGCAGGAGGGTTTTATCAGTAATTTTGTCAGTGATATTAATAATAACGATGATGCCTTTCACATCTTATGCAGCATCAACATCTAAAAGTATATTCAGTGCTGTCGAAAAAGGCAAGTCAGTTAAGCCCAAAACATATACTCACAGTGATATTGTGGATGGACTTACTGTTCATCATGGTGTGGATGTATCCGAACATCAGGGTAAAATCAACTGGGCAAAGGCCAAGAAATCCGGCGTTGAATTTGCAATAATCAGAGTAGGCTGCAGACGTCTTGCCTCAGGGCAATTCAAAGAAGACGACTATTTCTATCAGAATATGGAGGGCGCAATTAATGCGGGAATCAAAGTAGGGGTTTACTTTTATTCAGGAGCCACTACCAAAAAAGAAGCTGTTAAAGAGGCTGATTATGTGCTTAAACGAATAAAGGGATATAATGTCGAGCTTCCTGTATTTTTTGATATTGAATATCATAATGGCGCCAGAATTACAAAAGCTCTCAAAAACAAAAGAGGCAAAGCTACAAATATATGTATGGCATTTATGAACAAGGTTAAGAAAGCCGGTTATACGCCTATGGTGTATACATATCGTAACCTCATGAATAATTATCTGTATCCTCAGAAGTTTGTAAACGGCGGGTATGGCATATGGATAGCGGATTACAATACGGTGTGCAAATTTACATATCCTTATGTTTCATGGCAGTATACAAGCTCAGGTAAAGTCCCCGGAATCTCCAAAAAGAAAAAGGGTAAATGGAGTACAGCCGATTGTAATTTCTGGTATGATGACGGTACATATTTCGATAAGACATCCGAGTCTGTTCAAGAGTCTCAGTAAAACAATGTAATTACAGGATTAACAAACAGCAGTGACAGTAAACAACAAAGATTGCTGCTGTTTGTTAAAATACTATTGCTCTAAAAAGTCTTTTGTTGTATAATCTAGTTTGTTAAAGTTATCGAGGCATAGCTCAGTTTGGCAGAGCGTTGCGTTCGGGACGCAAAGGCCACAGGTTCGAATCCTGCTGCCTCGACCAATGTCAAACCGCTTGAAAACATTGATGCATCAGTGTTAACGGCGGTTTTTGTTTTGAAATATATATTACTCATATATAATAAGATATGATTTTTTATGGGGTGAAGAAAATGAAAAACAAAAATCGTGGCTTTACCATCATAGAACTTTTGATTGTGGTAGCGATTATTTCAATTCTTGCATCAATAGGCATTCCGGTCTTTTCAAATTCGCTGGAAAAGAGCAGAGAAAGCGTTGATATTGCAAATGTACGCGCGGCTTATGCGGATGTGATGACATCTGCAAATTTGGGTGAAGCCGCAGTGAAGATCGTACATTTAAACCAGAAAAAAGACGGATGGCAGTCTATGGATCCGGTGAAAATCGGAGGTATAATCCATTACAAAAATCAGGGCGATACGGATAACTGGAAGGGAAATCCTGTTGCAGGCGGAATCTGTGAAGTTTCATATAACGAGAGCTGTGGCGCAGTGTTTACATGGAGCAGCAAAACAGATTCGTCAGTGCCAAAATATCCGTTTGACACCGGAATAACTGCAGAGCAGTTTTTCTTTCTGCTTTATGATACTGACTTCTGGAAGAATGGCAGCCTCAATAATACTCCTAATTTTGAATTTGATTCACGTTGCCCTGATTCCGAATATATTCCGGCCATCGAAGATCAGATTAAAAAACTGAACAACAGTCTTCTTCAGCAGCCGGAATGCACATGGGCATATCTGGGGAGCGGACATGAAGATAAGGCAGCAAACAGATATCTTTTCTGGACATCTCTTGATACAGATAAGGTTGGCGCAGGAAAGACAATCCCTGTGCTTATCCAGACCGGCGACGGAAGATACTACGTTTCCAAGACCACGACAGGCGAGCGGACAACAAAGGAAGGAAAAAAATATGTTGCAGTTTCAGATCACCTTTATAACAGTTCTCAGTATAAAAAGGTTCTGGATAACGGCAGTAAGTACAATTCTCTGACAGATGCCTATGATGCATATCTTAAAGCTCTGGCAGATCCGAAATATAAATATAACCAAAGGAGATAAAAATGCCTGAAAACACAAATATAAAAAAGAGAAGCATTACAAGTATTATACTGATATTGCTGATTATATTTTCATCATCAACATGCTATGCACATACGGAAATATCAGACGAGGGATATCCTATACTGAATGAAACAGAATCCGCACTTGCACAAAAGGTTATGTCTCTTGAACTTTCTGTAAGAACTGTAAAGACACACAACAAGAATATTAAGGTGATTGTCAATCAGACTGATGAACTGAAGGAACTTGTGAAGGAGGCCCAAAAGGCAGGCTACTGGATTTACTATAAATACTGCAGGTCAGTAAGAAAATCCTCAAAGTATATAACATGGCGTACAACACCGGAAACAACATATATTAATACAGAGGGTATTGCCGGAAAAAGGTATTACTATAAGGTGAGAGTTATTCTTTATGGAAAGCTCGACGGTGATTCTTCATATGTTACATTTATTAAGCTGGCAGAAAGCGAATTAAAGCAATGCAGATATGGCGTCAGAATATGGACAAAAAACTGATTTTTTATTAATAAATCAAAAGAAGCACAAATTATTAAGAAATCATCAGAAACCCTTTGACATCAGGGGTTTCTTTTGTTATAATAACTAAGTATGCAAGCCGCACGGAACAGGCCTTAAAAGCTTCGGCTGCCTTAACACGGCGAGACTGGATAGAGGAGGTAAATAATATGTATGCAGTAATTAAGACTGGCGGAAAGCAGTACAGAGTGCAGGAAGGTGATGTTATCACTATCGAAAAACTCAATGCTAACGTTGGTGACAAAGTTGAATTCGATGAAGTTTTAGTACTAGGTGAAGGTGCTGATATCAAGGTGGGAACTCCTTTCCTTGATGGAGTTAAAGTTTTCGGTACAGTAACAGAAAACGGCAAAGGCAAGAAGGTTATAATCTTCAAGTACAAGAGCAAGAAAGACTACAGAAAGAAACAGGGACACAGACAGCCGTACACTATGGTTGAAATCACAGGTCTTGGTACAGACAAGCCTGCTAAAGCTGCTCCTGCAGCAGAAGCTACAGAAACTGTAACTGAAGCTAAGAAACCTGCAAAATCATTAAAATCAATGAAAAAAGCAGAGTTAATCGAGTTTGCTAAAGAAAACGGCATAGAACTTGATGAAAAAGCAACTAACGCTATTATGATTGAAACAATCGAAGCAGCACTTAAATAGATTTAGAGCAAGGAGGTAAAATCCATGGCAAGTAAAAAAGGTGTAGGAAGTTCCAAGAACGGTAGAGACAGTGAGTCGAAACGTTTAGGAGTTAAAACAGGTGACGGTCAGTATGTAACTGCCGGCAGCATTTTAGTTAGACAGAGAGGAACTAAGTTCCACCCTGGCAACAATGTAGGAAAAGGCGGAGATGACACTTTATTCGCAATGATCGATGGAGCTGTTAAGTTCGAAAGATACGACAAAAAAAGAAAACAGGTAAGTGTATATCCAAAAGAAGCCTAATCAGCTATTTAACCCCTATCCGAAAATGATGGGGGTTTTTTAACATCCTGAATAAGGAGGAATTATGTTTGTAGACAGAGCGAAGATATTTATAAAATCAGGAAAAGGCGGAGACGGCTGTGTATCTTTCCGAAGAGAACCTTTCGTTCCCGAGGGCGGTCCTGACGGCGGTGACGGCGGCAGAGGCGGAGATGTCGTATTTCAGGCAGATCTGAGCCTCAGAACTCTGATGGACTTCAGATTTAAACGCAAATACGAGGCCGAAAACGGACAGAACGGCATGAAAAAAAAGAGATACGGCAAGTCCGGCGAAAACCTTGTAATCAAAGTGCCTGTAGGCACTATGGTCATAGATGAGGAGACAGGAATGCTTATGGCAGACCTTGTTGAGAACGGACAGTCATTCGTTGCGGCAAAAGGCGGCAAGGGCGGCAAGGGCAACGTACACTATACCACCAGCACAAGACAGGCTCCAAACTTTGCAGAGGCAGGAGGCACCGCAAAGGAGAGAAACGTAATACTCGAAATGAAGCTTATAGCTGATGTGGGACTTGTAGGCTTTCCAAATGTGGGCAAATCCACAATCCTTTCGGTCAGCACCAGCGCCAAGCCGAAGATTGCAAACTATCATTTCACAACCATTGACCCTAACCTTGGTATAGTGCAGCTTTCAAATACCAGCTTCTGTATGGCGGATATAGCAGGTATTATAGAGGGGGCGTCAAAAGGTCTCGGGCTTGGTTTCAAATTCCTAAAACATATCGAGAGAACCAAGGTGCTTATCCACGTTGTAGACGTATCAGGTTGCGAGGGCAGAGATCCTATAGAGGACTTTGACAAAATAAATGAGGAGCTCAGGTCATATGACGAAAGACTTATGAAAAAGCCTCAGATTGTAGCAGCCAACAAGATAGACATCATATCAGAGGACGACCCCGGCTATATTAAATTCAGAGATTACGTTGAGGGCAAGGGCTACAAGGTATTTCCGGTATCAGCTCCTATCAATATGGGAGTAAAGGCGCTTCTTGAGGAGGCAGCAAGGCTTCTGGCAGAGGTTGAGTTAAACGGAGAGGCCGAGCCTATTGAATACGAAATGTTTGACTTTGAAACCGAAAACAAAGACCCTGAATACAGAAAAATCAAAGGCTATTACGATGAAAAGGACGGAGTTTACGTGCTTGAGGGCAAGCAACTTGAAAAAATATTCAACTCCACCAACTTTGAGGACTTCGGCTCACTCAGATATCTGTACAGATATATCGAGAAACAGGGCGGAATGGATATCCTGATAGGTTTAGGCCTTGAAGAAGGCGATACAGTTAGAATAAAAGACTTTGAATTTGAATATTATAAAGACTAGAGAATGTATTATACATTCTCTAATTTTTTTACGGGAGATATTCATATGAAAAAAGTAATAATTATTCAGATAGTGCTTTCACTGATACTTACTGCCGTCTTTGCAGTTGGAAACAGCAGGGGTTATCTTGACAGCGTGATACCTGCAATGGAGCATGATAACAGTATTACAGACATTGCAGGCGCGGCGGTTGAAACTATGAGAAACATAGGTGCCAGATAGAAATTGTTGATTAAAGATAAAAGAATATATATTTTTTTATCAAATTAAACAAAAAACTGTTGACATGCAAAAAAGACGGTGCTATAATCTAGCCATAGAAAAACGAAAGGAACAGATTTAAAATGATAAATTTTGCTATTACATCAGCTTTCATAAAAAAACAGGTTAAACGATAGTACGTCTGCTTATGAATATTTTTTCATGGGGAGACGATGTTGGTTTTCCTGTGAGATGAATGTAAAGCAATTTGTTTTATAACCGTCTTGGGAAAACCCGAGGCGGTATTTTATTTGTTAAAACACTTAAACAGGAGGTAATAAATATGATAAGAGTGGGAATTATAGGGTACGGTAACTTAGGAAGAGGAGTTGAATATGCAGTAAACAAGGCTCCTGATATGCAGCTTATGGCAGTATTTACAAGAAGAGATCCGGGCAGCGTCAATATTCTTTCCGAAAACGTTGAGGTTGCTTCGGTTGATACAGTGACAGACTGGGTAGGCAAGATAGATGTAATGGTATTATGCGGAGGAAGCGCTACAGACCTTGAAGCGCAGACACCTCACTTTGCAGAGTACTTCAATGTGGTTGACAGCTTTGATACTCACCCTAAGATTTTACAGCACTATGGTGATGTAAACGAAGCGGCTCTTGAGCACAACACACTGGCAGTAATTTCAGCAGGCTGGGATCCGGGAATGTTCTCATTAAACAGAGTCTATGCGGATGCGGTACTTCCTGCAGGCAACACCTATACATTCTGGGGCAGAGGCGTATCACAGGGACATTCGGATGCCGTAAGAAGAATTGACGGAGTTCTTGATGCAAGACAGTACACAATTCCTGTTGAAGCAGCTCTTGAAGCAGTCAGAAACGGTGAAAACCCTGAATTTACAACAAGACAGAAGCATACAAGATACTGCTATGTAGTTGCGGCAGACGGATATGACAGAGAAGAAATCAGAGAAAAAATCGTAACAATGCCTGACTACTTTGCAGACTATGATACAACAGTGGAATTTATCACAGCAGAGGAAATGCAGAAAAACCACAGCGGACTTGCACACGGAGGATTTGTTATCCACAGCGGAAGCACAGGTCCTGAGGATGAAAACACAAACATTATAGAGTACAGATTAAAGCTGGATTCAAACCCTGAATTTACAGGCTCAGTGCTTACAGCAGTTGCAAGAGCCGTATACAGAATGAGTCAGGAGGGACAGACAGGCTGCAGAACAATGCTTGACATACCTCCGGCATATCTTTCAACTAAGACTACCGAAGAATTTTTAAAGAATATGTTATAGAAAAGGAAAACACAAATGAGAACAACAGGTAAAATAGCAGGAGTGAATATAAGCGACATAGCAGCAAAGACGGGAACACCTGTAATCATATACGATGAGGATATGATGAGAAACCAGATAAGAACATACACAGGCAATTTCAGATCTGAAATGTTCGATACAAGAGTTGTATATGCCTCCAAGGCATTCCTGTGCGGCGCTATGGTTGAGATAATCAAAGAGGAAGGCATGTATGCCGATGTCGTAAGCGGCGGTGAGATGCACTGCGCCGTAACCTCGGGACTTGATCCATCAAGAATATATTTCCACGGAAATAACAAATCCGCAAGGGAAATATCAGAGGCATTTGAGTACGGCATAGGCCAGATAGTTGCAGACAATATATCAGAGATAGAGGACATAGCGGCGGCGGCTGAGAAATTCCAGAAGCCTATGAGAATACTTCTCAGAATAAATCCGGGCATTGAAGCGCACACTCACGAATATATTACAACAGCGAGAAAAGACAGCAAATTCGGCGTATCCATAGACAATGAGGATATGGTAAGACGCATATGGGAGAGAGTGCAGCAGTGCGAATACCTTGAATTTGCAGGCTTTCATGCGCACATAGGCTCTCAGATATTCAGCAGAGAGGCGTTTGTATCAGAAATAGACACTATGGTGGACTATACGGCGCATATGCAGCAGGAATACGGAATTACAGTACAGGAGCTTGACTTTGGCGGCGGCTTTGCAGTAGTCTATACCGATGCTGACGAGCCGATACCTGTGGAAGAGGTTTGCCCCCTCATAATCAGTGAGTGTGAAAAGAAGGTGATACAGCGCAGGCTGAATTTAAAAACCATAAGCATTGAGCCGGGAAGAAGCATCGTGGGAGAAGCAGGCTACAGCGTATATACGGCAGGCTACAGCAAAACAGCCGAAGACAAGAACTATATATTTGTAGACGGCGGAATGGCAGACAATATCAGACCTGCGTTATACGGAGCTGAATACAGCTGCGAGAATATATCAAAGCCTGATGCTCCTATGACAGGAAACTACGTTATAGCAGGCAAATGCTGCGAGTCGGGAGATATACTGATTAAAAATACGCAGCTTCCAAAGACAGATGCCGGAGACCTGATAGTCATAAACACTACAGGCGCATACGGTTACAGTATGGCGTCAAACTATAACAGGCTCGGAAGACCTCCTGTTGTATTTGCATCAGAGGGCAGAGCAAGGTGTGTAATCAGACGTGAAGAATACACCGACATGGAAAAATTAGAATCCAATGAACAGATAATATAAATTTAAGGAAACGAGGAATAAAAAAATGAAGAGAATTACAGGATCAATAGTAGCGCTTATAACTCCGTTTACACAAGACGGAAAGGTTAATTACGAAAAGCTGGGAGAGCTTTTAGACTGGCATATTGCAAACAATACAGACGCAATACTGATACTGGGAACAACAAGTGAGTCCCCTACAATGTCACATGAGGAGGACCTTGAAATCTGCAGATTTTCAGTAGAGCGTGTGGCAGGCAGAGTCCCTGTTATAGCAAGCAGCGGTTCCAACTCAACCCAGACCGTAATCGAAAAGAGTCTTGACCTGCAGGCTGCGGGAGCAGACGCTGTAATGAATATTGCCCCTTACTACAACAAGGCAAACAAAAAGGGAATGTATCATCACTTTGCAGACGTTGCAGACGCCATCGACATTCCGCTTATCATATACAACGTTCCAGGCAGAACAGGCTGCAGCATTCCGGCAGATGTAATCGGCGAGCTTTCAAAGCACGAGAGAATTATCGGAATCAAGGAAGCCAGCGGAGATTTATCATACGTTGCAAAGATTGCAAAATACGCCAACGAAAACTTTGCCATCTACAGCGGCAACGATGATGTGATACTTCCTGTATTATCAATGGGCGGCTCAGGCGTAATATCGGTTCTAGCCAACGTAATGCCAAAGGAGACACACGATATGGTTATGTCATACTTAAACGGAGATACAAAGGGAGCCCTTGCAGAGCAGCTCAGACTTATGAACCTCATAAACAATCTGTTCATAGAAGTAAACCCTATACCTGTAAAGGAAGCTATGAACCTTATGGGTATGAACGTTGGAGGCTTCAGACTTCCTCTATGTGAAATGGAAGATGAACACAGAGAAATATTAAGAGAATCTATGGCAAAGGTGGGACTTGTTTAATGATTGATATCACTTTATTCGGATATGGCGGTATGGGCAGAGCGATAGAAGCTGCCGCAGATGCCAGAGCTGATATGTCTGTAAAAAGAATATATGATTTTGACGGCAGTGCCGTGTACTGTACAAGAGGAGAAGACACTGCCTTGCAGCACGAGGCTGTAATAGACTTTTCGCACTATACAATGCACGATGAGGCGCTCAGATACGCCCTCGAAAAGAACATACCGATTGTTGTCGGAACCACAGGGCTTTCTGATGAGCAGATAAGCAATATGCAGGAAGCCGCAAAGCGCATACCGGTGCTTTACAGCACCAACTACTCCTACGGTATCCTCATTATGAACCATCTCATAAGAGAGGCCAATAAATACCTGAGTGAATGGGACGTGGAGCTTACTGAAACGCATCACAGCAAAAAAAAGGACGCTCCAAGCGGCACAGCAAAGACAATGCTCTCAATTCTGAATGAAGACAATTCCAAAACAGAGGTTTACGGAAGACAGGGCATTACAGGAGAAAGAAGTAAAAGAGAAATCGGCGTGCATGCTCTTCGAGGCGGCACTGTTGCAGGGACACATACGGTATCGTTTTTCGGAAACGATGAAACCATAGAAATAACCCACAGAGCAGCCAGCCGGAAGATATTTGCAGAGGGAGCCTGCATAGCTTTAGCAAAGCTTTATAACAGAGAGCCGGGATTTTACAACCTGGAGGAAATTCTGCTTTAATACTTTGTTTTTAAACCGCATAGGAATGAAAACTTATGCGGTTTTTTTGCGCCGAAAAACTGTAACTGACGGCGCATATATGCTATACTTAAATATGTATTGTCAAAAATTAAATCAATGAGGCAAAGAGGATTTATGAAAAAACGTTTATCAAGAGAAGAAGGACTTAAACTGTTAAAAGAATACGGTACGCCGGAGCACGTTGTAAGACACTGCATAGCAGTAACAGACACTGCGGTAGCAATAGGCAGGGCGCTTAATAAAGCGGGATATAGCCTTGATATCGATCTGATACAGGGAGCCGCAATCATACACGATATAGCCAGAGTAGAGGATAAGCACTGGGAGGTCGGCGCAGACATAGCAAAAAATCTCGGCTATGATGATGAGGCCGATATAATCAGAGTACATATGTTTTATCCCGAATTTTCGCCGATAGATAAGGCAAACGAAACCGATATGGTGTGCCTCGGCGACAGGCTGGTCAAGGAGGACAGATATGTGGGCCTTGATGAACGTATAGATTATGTCATAAACAAGGCGCGCAAAAAAGGCGCGGGAGAAGACGTCATAAACAATATACTTAAGAAAAAGCAGGAGGCCGGTGAATTTATCAGAGGCATAGAGAGAAAAACCGGCAGATCCATAGATGATATAGCACTGGGAAAGGATAATTAAATGGAGCTTAACAGAGAACTTGAAAAACTTCTTAAAAAAGTAGAAAAGCCGGCAAGATATATAGGCGAGGAAATCAATTCAATCAAAAAAGAACATGCTGATGTAAGATTCGGTTTTGCCTTTCCCGACACCTACGAGATAGGTATGTCATATCTGGGGTTACAGCTTTTATACAATATTCTCAACAAGGAAGAGCATATTGCCTGTGAAAGAGTATTCTCTCCTGCACCTGATATGGAGGCGCTTATGAGGCAGGCGGATATGCCGCTTTTTACCCTCGAAACCAAAACGCCCCTTAACGAGCTTGACATACTGGGATTTACACTGCAGTATGAAATGTCATATACCAACATACTCAATATATTGAATTTGGGTAAAATCCCGATGCTTTGCGCAGACAGAGGCGAGAATGACCCTCTAATTGTTGCGGGAGGTCCCTGCGCATACAATCCGGAGCCGCTGGCGGACTTTATAGACGTATTCCTTATAGGCGACGGAGAGGATCAGCTTCCTCAGTTTGCAAACCTGTGGGGTGAGTGCCGCAGAGAGGGTCTTGACAAAAAAGCATTTCTCGAAAAAGCGGCAGCGGCAATCGACGGCGTATATGTTCCGGCCTTTTATGATGTTTCCTACAACGAAGACGGAACTGTCAGAGCATATACTCCAAACAATGAGAGCGCCCCAAAGAGAGTCAGGAGGGCAATAGTAAAGGACATCGAAAACGTGGATTTCCCTGTAAACAACATAATCCCGTTTATAGAAACAGTGCACGACAGAGCCGTTGTCGAAACTTTCAGAGGCTGCACCAGAGGCTGCAGGTTCTGTCAGGCAGGTATGATATACAGACCTGTAAGAGAAAGAAGCAAGGACAGGATAATCGACATAGCAAAAAAGCAGCTTGAAAATACAGGGCATGAGGAGCTGTCGCTTCTTTCCCTTTCAACAAGCGACTACAGCTGCTTTGAGCCGCTGGCGCTTGAGCTTATGAAATACTGTAAGGAAAACAACGTATCACTGTCGCTTCCGTCACTTCGACTTGACTCGTTTTCATTTGATGTGCTGGAGGAGATACAGGGATACAAAAAAAGTGGACTTACCTTTGCGCCTGAAGCAGGCTCGCAGCGTTTGCGAGATGTAATAAACAAGGGCATTACCGAAAAAGACCTTTATTCCTCTGTAGGACAGGCCTTTGAGCTTGGCTGGAATGTAATCAAGCTGTATTTTATGGTGGGACACCCTACAGAAACTTTAGAGGATCTTGACGGCATAACTCAGATTGCCCGCAATATAATTGATATGAACTATCAGATTAAAGGACCTAAGGGCGGCAGAGTCAAGGTTACCGTCAGCGCCTCAAACTTCGTGCCAAAGCCGTGGACACCTTTCCAGTGGGAGCCTCAGGACAGTGAAAACGAATTTATGGAAAAACACAACTATCTTATGGCGGGTCTGGGTCCGATTAAAGGAGTTACCTTTAATTATCACGATACAGAAACCAGCATACTGGAGTCAGTGTTTGCAAGAGGTGACAGGAAAGTAGGCAGACTGCTGCTTGAAGCATATAATCTGGGATGCAGATTTGACGGCTGGAGCGAGCATTTCAGGGCTGATCTGTGGGATAAGGCCTTTGAAAACACAGGAACAGACAGGGATTTCTATACAGTCAGAAAACGCGAATACGATGAGGTTTTCCCTTGGGATATAATCGATTGCGGTATCACCAAATCATTTCTCATCAGAGAAAACCAGAAGGCGCTCAAGGGAGAGCTTACACCGGACTGCAGAATTAAATGCAACGGCTGCGGCATGAACGCCTATACTGACTGTATGCCGGAGGTGATGTAATGAACAGATTTGCAATTAAATTCAACAAGCGCGGATATATCAAATACACATCACATCTTGATATGCTCAGGCTGTTTAAGCGCGCAATGAAGCGGTGTGATATAAGGCTTAAATACTCGCAGGGGTTTAATCCGCACCCCAAAATGAGCTTTGCGCAGCCGCTGTCGCTGGGATATGAGAGTATGGGAGAGATACTTGAAATCGAAACGGCAGGCGCTATGGAGGCTTCGGATATTAAATCAAGACTTGAATCCATAATGCCCGAGGGCATAGAGATAACAGATGTAATCAAGCTTTCAGATCAGGGCAAAACTCTTGCCGCTGCCTGCATCGAGGCAGAATACCTGATAGCAGTACCGGTTGACAACAGTTTTAAGGGCAGAGAAGCAGAGCTTACTGCAGGCTATCTTGCACAGCCGGCTATCCTGGCAAAGAAAAGACAGAAAAAATCAAAGGAACTTAAAGAAATAGATATAAAGGGGATGATAAAATCCCTGAACATCATATTTGTTAACAACAACTATATTATGACACTCATTGCCGATTCCGGCAGCAGCTCCAATTTGAGTCCGGAGCTGGTAATAGCGTCATTTCTTGAATTTGCAGGGATTGACTGCGATAGGAGCGACATTGAGGTGATGAGAAAAAAACTCTTTTTCAAAGGATATAATATTTAGGGATTTTAAGAGGTGTTTATGAACAGGTTTTCAGAAACAGTAGTAAAATTAAGAATATATATACTTGTATTTGTTTTAATAGCGGCGGCGGTATGCGTATTTCTCATGGGCAAGGTGGGCGTAAACTATGACAATGCCTCATACCTTGACAAACACACACAGACTGCCATAGCCCTTGACATTATGGAAAAGGAATTCGGGCTGACAGGCAATATCCAGATGATGATACCCGATATTTCCGCAGATGAGGCAGACAGCATTGCAGACGATATCAACGATATGGACAATGTGCTCAATGCCAAATTCGATGCAGACGACAAGAACTATTACAAGGACAGAAACGCCCTCTTCGTTATAACGACAGACGGTGACGACTATTCGGAGGAGCTTAATACTCTAGCTGATAATCTTAAAAGTAAATATTCCGATAAAGGCGCATACCTTGCAGGCAGCGGCTACGAAAAAAAGGTGCTGGAGGAGAAGATAACAACCCAGGTGCCGATTATGCTTGTAATCAGCATAGCCATAGTCCTTATCATACTGCTGCTTATGGCAACATCATGGCTTGAGCCGATAATGTTCCTGCTGGTTGCCGGCATAGGAATAGTAATCAACAGAGGCACCAATGTATTTTTAGGCGATATTTCATATATAACCAACTCGGTTGCGGCTATACTGCAATTGGCGCTTTCAATGGACTATTCCATAATACTGCTCAACAGATACCACAAGGAGCAGCTTGAGGTGCACGACGACAAAAAAGCGATGAGCATAGCGCTTTTAGACTGCTTAAACCCTGTAAGCTGTAGCGCGCTTACAACAATAGCGGGACTGTTTGCCCTTGTATTTATGAACTTCAAAATAGGCTTTGACATAGGCATTGTTCTTATGAAAGGTATTGTAATATCCGCAGTGCTGGTATTTACAATGCTTCCGGGAGTAATCGTACTGTGCGACGGCCTGCTCAAAAAAACAAAGAAAAAACCGATTTCACTCCGAAGCAATATGCTTGCGGGTATTGCAATGAAAAAAGCGATACCTGTTACAGCCATAGCTGTTGTATTTGTAATTGCAGGCTGCACTTTCAGCTCACATAATTCCTATGAATTTTCGGCAAACGAGGCTGCGGCCGATTCGGCGCAGATTGAAAAGGTGTTTGGAATAACCAATCAGGTGGCGGTTACATACAAAACAGGCACAGAGGAGGAGAGCATTGCGGAGCAGAAGCAGATTGTAGATTTTCTCGAAAGCAAAAACGTGCTCAAGGACTATACCTCATATGAAAACACAGTGCTTGAGCAGTACCATATTAAAGACGCGGCGGATAAATTCGATATATCAGTCAGGGAGGCAAAGCAGCTTTTCACAATGTATCAGCTCTATAACAATGAAATCAGCGTGAAAATGAGCCTGCCTGAATTTATATCCTATGCGCAAAAGCTCGTAAATACAGACAGTGACGCCAAAGAATATATAAATAGTGATACTGTCAAAACCATAAATGAAATAAATGATATATACAATCTTATGAGCGGCAGCAATACGGCAGGAGCATTCTACAGCAGCCTCAGCAAATATGCTGATATAAACAGGACTGACGTAAAGAACATATACAGGCTATACGCTTTTGAAAACGGCTATGTCAGAAATGACAAGGTTAAATTCAAAACCATGCTGGACTACGTTATATCAAACAGACTCGGCGGCAACACCGCCCAGCTCAAAAAGCTCTCAGACTCAATTGACAAAATAGAGAGCACATTTAATCAGAAGCTTTCACAGGAAGATATAAAAAATCTGCTTTCGGGACAGTACGGCGTGCAGCAGCTTCAGGCCGCATATATTGCCGCAAAGGTATGCCCTGAGGGCGAAAAAATCAAATATATCAACCTTATGGAGCACCTTGAGGTAATGGGACTTCTAAACAGCGATCAGATTAAACAGATAGCTGTTTATGAGCAGGTCCTTGATGATGCCTCAAAGGCCTATCCGTATGATGAATTTTCAGACTGCGCCGCAGACATAGCTCATATACTTACAGGCAAAAGACATGCGGGGATATCTGACGACAAGGCAAAACAGCTATATATCAAATACCTTGGAGAAAAGGGAAGAATACCCGACATCTTCGTCAGAGGAACCGTCATAACAGATTTTATGACGACAAACAGTATGGTATCCTCAATGCTGAGCTCCAAGAACAAGGACCAGCTTGACGATATGAAAACCGTATATGACACATTCTCCAAGAAAGGAAACTATACCTACGAACAGGTATACAGCAAGGTAAGCAGGCTTCAGAAAAACATAAAAACAGACAGCACTGCACAGATAAGTCAGGATAAAGTTTCAGGCATATTCATAAAATATGCCGTAGCGGGCAAACTCTACAGCAAGAAACCTGTAACGGCTGAAAATATGGTGAACTTCCTTTATGACAATATGGACACAAACGAGCTTCTGAGGGACAGAATAGATGATCAAAAACGGACTGATATCGAAAACGCCAGCGATGACATAAGCAGGGCTAAGAACCTGTTCAAGGGAGACAATTACTCAAGATACCTTATCAATGTGAGCATACCTGTTGAAAGTCAGGAATCCTTTGAATTCGTAGAGCAGTTTAATGACGAATTAAAAGCAGTATACGGCGATGAAGCCTATGCTGCGGGAGAGATGATAACGACCTACGACCTCAAAGAATCATTTGCACACGACCTGAAACTGATATCCATATTCACGGTAATATCAATGCTGGTAATAGTGCTTCTGACATTCAGATCACTTTCAATTCCTGTGATACTGGTGCTGGCTATTCAGGGCTCCATATGGATATCAATGAGTATGTCATATATAACAGGAAGCAGTATATTCTTTATGAGCTATATTGTGGCGGTATGCATACTTATGGGAGCTACCATAGACTACGGAATACTGGTATCCTCGTACTACCTTGAAAGCCGCAGAACCATGGAGCGAAGAGATGCAATAGCAAATGCGCTCAAAACGGCGCTGCCGTCAATATTCACATCAGGCCTTATACTTATAACCGCGGGACTTGTGGTACACTTTGTATCGTCTGAAATAGCAATAAGCCAGGTAGGACTTCTGCTGGGCAGAGGCACAATTGTATCGGTGCTGATGATACTGCTGGTACTGCCGTCACTGCTGGTGCTGCTGGATAAGGTGGTAATGAAAACCACTTTAACAAGGAAATAATTGAATATGAGATGAAATGGTGGATATAGATGCACAGGAGCAGATGTACTCGCCATTTAAATTGGTGCTTGAATAAAAAAGTCTGATAGAATATAATGAAAAGCATATCAAAAAAATAATGATTATTGCAGGTATCATAGGTGTAATATCATTCATAGGCTTTGCAGCAGCCAAAAGTGTGTGGATGTTTTATGTGTTTGCAGTACCGCAGGGCTTCGGCTTTGCAGCAATGACTATGACGCCATGTCAGCTTCTTGTATCAAACTGGTTCGGCGAAAAAGCCAAGGGCAGAGCAATCAGTCTGTTCCTTACAGGTATGACACTTGTTTATCTGCTTGAGTTCAATATTTTAAGCAGAGTTGTTTCTTCAATGGGATGGAGAGCAGGATATATTATGCTGGCAATATGCGTTGCAATAGCAGTAGTTGCGGCAGCTGTGCTTGTTTCGTGGAGTCCCGAAAAGAAAGGCATTAAGAGAATCGGAGAGTTTGATGAAACAGAGCTTCAGAATATGCAGTCAGCGGTATTAAAGGGTGTTGATTTCAAGGTTGCAATAGGGAAGCCTATTACATGGCTGGTACTGATATCATGTACACTTGCGGTAATAGCATCAAGTTCAATAATGCAGCACGGAATTCCTACTATGGTAATAAGCGGATTTACACCGGAGAAGGCTACAGCAATTATATCAATGCTTTCAATCATAATGATATTTACAGGTCCTGTAATAGGTGTTATCTGTGATAAGTTCAGACTTTCAGTGGCAGCTGTGGGAGCAGCGGCAAGCTTTGCAATAGCAGCGCTTGGGTTATCCATGATGGGAACCTCACAGGCAGGAGTATGGCTGTTCTGCATATTCTATATACTGGGCGTACCTACAATAAACATAATATCACCGCTTCTGATGAGCTATATGTACGGTGAAAAGGATATGCCAAGACTCATAGGCTATGTGAATATGTTCATATCAATCGGTGGAGCTATAGGGGCAGCAGGACTTGGCGCTCTCTATGAACACTACGGTACATACCAGATGCCTTGGATGATAATGGCAGGGGTGCTTGCATTGGTTGCAGTAATAAGAGCAATAGCTACCACAAAGAAAAGAAAGTACAATCCGGAAACGGATATGTAATATAATTTAGAATTTTGCAAGGAGAAAACTTCGGGAAACCGGAGTTTTTCTCTTAACGCGATTAGTCTTTTTCGTGTTAAAAAGACTAAAAACGTCAATAAAACGTCATTGATTTGAGGGTTAATTTGAAGTATTCTGAAAACACAGAGGAAAATCGAAAATTGTAAACTATGCAAGGAGAATAATTATGGCAACAGCAGATTTGATTTTAAAAAACGGAAAAATATTTTCTGTAAAAGATGACAACACGATTATAAGAGGCGAGGCTGTAATTATAAAGGACGGCAAAATAGATAATATATGCGGTAATGATGAAGCCCTGAAATATGAGGGAAATAATACAGAAGTTATAGACTGCGGAGGCAATACCATACTTCCGGGACTGTGCGACGCCCACTGTCATCCGTCAATTGCAGCGGCGGTTTATGCAGGCTGTGACCTGTTCGGAATATATATACAGGAAAACGAAACTCCCGATGAGGTAATAGATAAGTATCTTGCAAGACTTAAGGACTTTGTTGACAGTCACCCGGACAATGCCCTCATAAGAGGTACAGGCTGGGTACAGGGCAATTTCATTACAGACAGGAAGCCTGCAAGACAGGACCTTGACAAAATATGTAGCGACAGACCTGTAATTCTTGAGTCTTTCTGCCAGCACTCACTGTGGGTGAACACAAAAGCCCTTGAGATTGCAGGAATAGATAAAGATACTCCTGATGTCTATGCAGGTGAAATTGTAAGAGATGAACAGGGAAATCCTACGGGATATTTCAAGGAACCGGAGGCAATGGATTTAATCAAGATGAATGTTCCGGGATATGACTTTTCTGTTGAGGAATACAAGGACGCCTTTTTATTCTACCAGAGTGAATTTGCAAATAAATACGGTGTGACACTGGTTCAGGACTGTATGCATAGCGACAATGCCAGAGAGGCGTATGTACAGCTTGCAAAGGAGGATAAGCTTACAGTCAGAGCAAGAGGCGTGTATATGCTTGAGCCTGCAGGCTTTGAGGATAAGCTCCCTCAGTTTATACAGCGCAAGGGTACTGATGATGTCGATACGGATTTCAGGATAGATACAATTAAAATATTTGCAGAGGGACTGTTTGTATTAAACGAGCCGTTTGCAGATGAATTTATATCAGAAAACGGTATGCCAAAGGGATACAAAGGTACACCTTACTGGAATAATAAGGATCTTGAGAAAGCCATAGAAGAGTCAATGAAAGCAGGCTTTGATGTTCATATTCACGCTATGGGAGATGCATCGGTGCATCAGGCAGCCAAATGCATCAGAGAAGCGCAGGAGAACACAGGAATTAAGAAGAGAAATGTAATAGCTCATCTTATGCTGGCAGATGATGAAAGCTTTGAGAACATGGAAAAGGCAGATATCATAGCAAACTGCCAGCCGAGATGGATGGTGTATGACTCTGACATAGCGGGGATGTTCCCTATGATAGGAGAGGAAAGATCACTGAAAGCATATCCTCTGAGAGAGTTCCTTGATAGAAAAATTACAGTGGCGTTCGGAACGGATTTCCCTGTGACACCGCCGCCCGACACAATGCATGAGATTCAGTGCGCTATGACAAGAAGCGTATTTCCGGATGCGCCTGATTATGATAAATTCAGGGGCAAAGTCTTAGGAAAAGAGAAGCCTGCAGAGCTTAAAGAGGCGGTTAAGTCGCTGAGCATAAACGGCGCATATCAGATGAACCTTGAGGACATTACAGGAAGCATAGAGGTCGGAAAATCAGCGGATCTTGTTATACTTGACAGCAATCTGGAGGACGCTCCGGTTGATGATATATACAGCATTGCGGTTGAAAAGACAATATTCAAGGGCAGAGTTGTATACAACAGATAGTTTTAAAACTATATTGCAATAATTCTAAATTATATTACAGGAGGAAATAAAAATGGAAGGAAACACAAATGTAACTGCTGCTGACAGCAGAGAACTCAAACGAGTTCTGAAACTGCCTACACTGGTTTGTCAGGGACTCGCATATCTTTGTCCGGCGTGTGTACTGATGTATTACGGAATAATAAATCAGCTTACAAACGGACATTTTCCATTAACCCTTATAGTTGCCGGTGTGGCAATGACTCTTACAGCATTAAGCTATGCAAAAATGTGCAGGAAATACCCTGTGGCAGGCTCTGTTTACAGCTATGTCAGTAAATCCATAGGACCAAGACTTGGATTTGCAGCCGGCTGGACAATGATGCTTGACTACTTCCTGCTGCCGATGACATGTTATCTGTCACTTGGACTTTATTTGAATATACTTGTCCCTGCAGTTCCTGTATGGGCATGGATAATAATCGGTGTAATCTTTGTTGCAGTATGTAACTATGTCGGAGTAACAATAGCGGGATTTATGAATACTATCAACGTTATAGCGCCTATACTTGCGCTGGTTGCTACAATTGTTGGCATTATAGTATTCATTGCCAAGGGCGGCGGAGCAGGAACACTGCTGTTCCCGGAAGCACTGTATAACCCTGAAACTTTCCAGATAAACACGCTTATGACAGGCGCGGCAATAATGGCGATAGTATTTGTAGGCTTTGACTCTGTAACAACTTATGCGGAAGAAACAATAGAACCCGAAAAGAATATGCCGAGAGCTGTAGTAATAATCTGCGTTGGGGCTGCGATAGAGTTCTTTATCTGCGCATACATAATGAACTGCGGCTGGCCTTGGGCAGATGCTGCATCAGTTATTCAGAATCCTGATACAGCTATCACAGAGTACAATGAACATATTGGAATTGCATGGATGAATTTTATATTCATCATAATCAATACACTTGCCTGCACAGGCTGCTGTATTGCAGGACAGGGCGCAACTGCAAGAATACTTCTGGGTATGGGTCGTGACGGATTTATTCCTAAGAAATTCTTCGGATACATACACCCTAAGTTTAAGACTCCGTCAAGAAATATCCTGCTGTCCGCAGTAGTAGGGCTGACTGCGATATTTTTCCAGGACAGCCTTACCAATGCAATGTCACTTGTAAGTTTCGGAGCTATAATGGGATTCATACTCACAAATATGTCAGTAATAGCAAGGTTCTGGGTAAGAGATAAGGAAAGAAGCGGCTCGGCGGTAATCAAATATCTGATAATACCTGCGATAGCAGCTGCCGTATGCATATATCTGTGGTTCAGTCTTACTGCAACTGCAAAGATAGTAGGTTTTTCATGGCTGGCGCTTGGAGTTATATTCCTTGCAATCAAGACAAAAGGATTCAAGGAACTGCCACCGGAAATGAATTTATAGGACAGGTATTTATGAAAAAACTATTTGACATTAACATTATGCAGCAGAATGATATACCGGTAGACGGAACCTGCATAGGAAACGCACTGGTTTCACCTACAACAGGAGGAACTTTCTCAGGGGAGATTAGCGGAGAGGTTGTACCTGTTGGCATGGGAATAACATATACTCCATACGAAGGCAAAAACGATATAATATCAACTCTGATGCTTCACACAGATGACGGCGCGGATATCATAATGGACATGAAAATGTATCTTGATATTGATGCTGTCTACGAGGAAAAACTGATGCGCGGAGAAAGTGTTTCACCTGACAGCTACTACTTCAAAGGTATAGCAGACTTTAAAACAGGCGATGAAAGATATAAATACCTTGAGAGAAAGGTATGCGTATGTGAGTCACAGATAGATGACTGGGAATCGGTTACTGCTTCTGTATATTTAGTGTAAAAGTAAAAGAGTGTATTGCATTTTCAGATTTGCAGTACCTCTTTTTTAAAGAAAGGCATTTATGGATTTAGATAAAAAAAGATGGATAGTGCTGGGACTTGGCTGTCTTATCAACCTGTGCGCAGGATCTCTTTACGGCTGGAGTGTGCTGTCGGTACCGATGGAAAGCTATCTCAACGAGGTATGTGGCGCAGGCATTGCAGCAGGAGGGCTTGCAGTGGTGTTTACCGTAGCCAATATGGTAGGACCGATTACTATGATACCCGGAGGCAGAATGAATGATATGCTGGGACCGAGATGGGTAATCTTTATAGGCGGGCTGCTCTTTGGAGGCGGCATGCTTATGTCAGGCTTTGCAACCTCAAAGCTCTGGCTCATAATAACCTACGGACTTGGCTGCGGACTTGGAATGGGTATGGTGTACGGCTGCAACATAGGCAATTCGGTTAAATTCTTCCCGGACAAAAAAGGTCTTGCAGGCGGACTTGCAACAGCAAGCTACGGCATCAGCTCGGTGATAATGCCGCCGGTTGCCAATGCACTTAACAGCAGCATAGGAGTCACAGGAACCTTTAAAGTACTCGGCATCGTATTTCTGATTGTCATATGCGCAGGAGGACTGCTTACCCCCAAATGCCCTGAGGATTACAGACCAAAAGGCTATGTACAGGAGCAGAGCCAAAACGGTGATACTTTGGAATTCAACTGGAAACAGATGCTTGCTTCAGCTGATTTTTATCTTATGCTGTTTATGATGACCTGCGGAGCCATAAGCGGACTTATGTGCATATCACAGGCTTCGGGAATAGCTCAGCATATGATTTCAATGACAGTCTCAGAGGCTGCGGTGGCAGTTTCAGTGCTGGCGCTGTTTAATACGGCGGGCAGAATTGCGGCAGGCTATGCTTCGGATAAAATCGGCAGGACAAATACAATGGCGGCAGCCTTTGTGATGTCTGCAGCAGGGGTTGTTACATTATGGTTTACAAAGACAGGCGCAGTACAGTTCTATATTGCAATCTGCCTCATAGGATTAAGCTTCGGAGCAATAATGGGGATATATCCTGCATTTACTGCAGAGCGCTTCGGAAGCAGAAATAATACGGTAAATTACGGAATAATGTTCATAGGCTTTGCCATAGCAGGCTATATGGGGCCTACAATAATGAAAACTATATTTAACAGCGCAGGGCAGTATAACAGCGCTTTTCTGGTTTCGGCTGTGTTTACGGCAGCAGGCTTTATTATTCTGATGATATACAAATCGAGAGAAAAAAGGAGAAGAGAGGTTCAGACTTATGTATGCGGACAAAATACTTATTAACGGTAAAATTTACACTGAGAACAAAGATATGATGTGGGCTGAGGCTGTGGCAGTAAAGGGAAGCAGGTTCATATGTGTCGGCAAAAACGAAGAATGTATGAAATACAGAGGAGACAGCACACAGGTAGTGGAGCTGGAGGGCAAAACAGTTATTCCCGCCCTTATAGACGGTCATACGCATCCTGTTACGGTTGCTAAAACCTACTGGCATGTGAGAATGCCTCTGACTCATGACAGGGAACAGCTTCTTGAAAATATAAAGGAGTATGCTGCAAAGCATCCCAAGGAAGAATGTCCTTATTTTTACGGTGAGAGCTATTTTGCAGAAACCTTCGGGACAGAGGGGCCGAAAAAAGAAATACTTGATGAAATAATATCAGACAGACCGGCAAGAATACAGGACTTTACGGATCACGCCTGCTGGTACAACTCCATAGCCCTTGAAATGCTTGACGGCAAGGCCGGAAGCCCTAAGGGAGAAGCAGAGTTCATAAAGGACGAAAACGGAGAATATACAGGCTGGGCGCTTGAGGCAGGCCCTGACACTGATTTTGGAGTATACAGTGCTCTGGGCTGGAATCCTCCGCAGGGAACAGAAGAAGAATCAGTGGCGCCTTTCCTTGATTTTCTCAAAAGCAAAGGAATTGTATGTCTGATGGACGGCTTCACAGAAAACGAAGAAAGCATCAAAATGTTCTATGAAATGGATAAGGCCGGCAGACTCAATATGTTTTATGAGGGTACCAGCATAATGGGGCAGTATGAAAATCTTGACGAGGCAATCGAAAGAGTCTATGACTGGCAGAAAAAATACACCTCAGAGCATGTTCATATCAACACTGTCAAGTTTTTTATGGACGGAACAAACGAAATGGGTGACAGCGCAAGCCTTGAGCCTATGAAAAACGATCCGTCAGGCAAGAACTTCGGAACTGCCAATATAACTGAGGAGCAGCTTACAGACGTGCTTGTAAGACTGAACAGAGAGGGCATAGATATGCATATTCATGTGGTTTGTGACAGAGGCTTCCGTATCTGCTGCAACGCAGTCGAAAATGCAAGGAAAATCTGTGGAGATGAATGGAAGATATATGTGACTCTTGCTCACTGCGAACTGATACATCCGGATGATATGAAACGTGTTGCAGAGCTTGGAATATTTATAGACTGGACAACCCACTGGTCAGGCGGCTATTTTGGTACTGCCGCAATAGAATATCTGGGCAGAGAACGGTGGAATACCATGTATGATTTCACAAAGATAATCGCTGACGGCGGAACGGTAGGTTTTTCAAGCGATCTGTTCAGCTATCAGGAAGCTCACAGAGGCGATCCGTACTTTGGAATACAGACTGCAATGACTAGAAAAGATATACTTATGCCTCTTGATCCCGATGAGATACCGGGAAGCGTAAGGCCGCCCGAGACAGCAAAGCTTTCACTTGAGCAGCTTTTGAAAGGATATACCTATAATAATGCATTCCGAATGAGAATGATTGATAAAATGGGTACTATAGAAGCAGGCAAACTTGCAAACCTTATAGTGCTTAACAAGGATATATTCAGCCTTGAGGCAGAGGAAATACATACCGTTAAGCCGGAGATGGTACTGTTTGAGGGAAAAGAGCAGGAGCTGAAGGAAATATCTTTTTAACCTTAACATAATATAGTCACAAAAAGATAATGCTGCAATTTTTGCAATATTATCTTTTTATTTTTGTTTCTGTTTGGTAGAATTAAAACAATTGAGGAAGGTTGGTTATATGATATTTGGAGATAGAAAAATAGAATGGATAGAAGGCACACCTGTCGGTATCAGTGTGTATTCTGTTAAAAATACAAGTACAATTATGTTCGATGATATGCTGGAGATAATATACTGTCTCAAAGGAAGTGTATCTTTTTCCTACAGCTATGATAATGTAAACATGAATGAGGGCGAATTTGTCTCAATAGACAAAGATGCATATTATTTTTACGAGGGTGTAGACAATATATGCGTATCACTGTACTTTGATCTTAAAAAATTTGCTGATAAATATCCATATATCATGTCGCTGCTGTTCTTGTGCGAGGGGCACAAGAGAAACCAGAAAAAAAGAGATGACTACAGGCTGATTAAGGGCAAAATAATAACCTTACTTAAATACATAAGTGAACATACAGAGCCTGATATAGGCTATGTGAATAAGCTGGCTGATGATATTATAGCAGTTTTTATAAACAGATTTGATATACTTTTTTATAATTATGAGGATTTCAGTATATTTACAGATGATGTGCTGGAACTGTATAGAAAAATGAACTGTTTTATAAACGAAAACATAACAGAAAAACTGACGATAAATGATATTGCAGACAGATTTAATTTTTCTTATGGATACGTGTCTGAATTTCTCAGAAAGGTTTCGGTAGGATTCAGGAATATGGTTTCATATAGGCGTGTTGTACTTTCTGAAAGGTATCTTCTTACTACAGACGATACAATAATGCAGATATCGGAAAACTGCGGCTTTTCCGATGCTCAGTACTATTACAGTTCATTTAAAAAATGGTGCCGCTGTACACCTAAGGAATTCAGAGAGAAATATAAAAGAAATGATAAGCAGAACAGCGTCATATATATGAGCATCAACGAAATAAAAGAACGGCTTGATAATGCGCTGGTGGAGCATTACATAGATATGTTTTCATAATTAGTTTTTACAGACGGGGTGGCAGCACCTCGTTTTATTGTTGTTTTCGTTGAAAATTTATAAAAAATAAAAATAAAAAGACAATGTATATAACGAAGATTGGGTATATTCTGAAAATACAAAAACCTGCAGGAAAACTTAATGCTATTTATATTATTTTATTGGAGGGACAGATATGGAAGATAATCTGAACAGAAAAAAACTATCCTTCGGCACCAAACTGGGTTATGGTCTTGGCGCGGCAGGAGATTCAATTCCGTACAATTTATTTTATACTTATTTTGTGTTTTACCTTACCAACGTTGCAGGCATATCGCCGGCAATCGCAGGTACAATTTCAATGATATCTATAATATGGTCTGCATGTGTTGATCCGGTTGTAGGATTTATGTCGGATAATTCAAGAAATTCAAAGGGAAGAAGAATTCCTATGATGTCAAAGAGCATATGGCCGTTGGCGGTGGTTATGATATTTCTGTATATCGCGCCTACAGGGCTTTCCGGAGGTTTGCTTGTTGCGTATTTCATTTTTGCATGCATTTTACTATGGACTTTCTATTCTACATACGGAGTACCATATGGTGCGCTTGGTGCAGAACTTACAAATGACTATAACGAGAGAAATATTTTAAGACTTTTTACAGGTCTGTGTTCATATCCGTTTGTTGCAGTTGTAAATTCGGGAGTAATGGCAGTTATAGCTTTTGCCACAGCTCGCGGAGTATCATATGAAAGAAGCTGGACTGTTGCGGCGGCAGCAGTTGCGGCAGTTGCAGTGATATGCTGCAGCATAAGCGTTATAAAACTTAAAGGCAAAGAACCTGAGAGCCACATAAATACAGAAACAGAACGCATAAAAATAAGCGGAATTTTTAAAGAGTACATACCTATTTTAAAGCAGAAAACCTTCAGAAGACTTATGTGGTATGGACTTGTATGGATAATCGGGTACAATACATTCAGTACTGTAGGCGTATATATTATGACATACTGCGCAGGACTTGACGAGGCAGCGCAGTCAAAATTCTGGTTGGTATATACTGTAATAGCAGTAATATGCACACCTATACCTGTATTTGTTGCAAATAAAATAGGAAAGAAGCCTACACTGTTTGGATTTTCAGCAGTATTTGTAATCGGCGCAGTTATATTCTATATAACAGGAATTAACAGCTTTGGCTCACAGATTGCTTATGGTGCTGTAGTAGCCTTTTCGACAAGTGCTTTCTGGGGATTGTTCTACTCTACAGTATATGACTGCTCGGAGATAATTGAATTTAAGACCGGAAGAAGAAACGAGGGCGGTATACTTGCACTTGCACAGTTTATTCAGAAACTTGGAGGAGCTTTTGCAGCCTGGTTTGTAGGAATACTTCTTACTATGTTCGGATATACGGGAAACGGTTTAGAAACCGGAGAAACAATACATGGTATTCTGACAATAGGAACCTTAATTCCTGCAGTACTTGTTGCAGTAAGCCTGCTACTGTTTACTCTGTTCAGATTAAACAGAAAAAAATACGAAGCAATAATTAACGCTATTGAACTTCGCAAAACCGGCCAGGAACCTGATACAAGTGAATTTGAAGATGTGTTATAGTACCGGAGGACTTTGCAATGAGTGTAGATAAAATAATTAAAAACGGGAAAATATTATCATTTGATCTTGAGGGCAGAAAAACTGAATATGAGGCAGTTTCGATAAAGGAAAATAAAATTGTAACTGCAGGAAATACTGAGGACATCATTAAATCAGCTTCCGGGGAAACAGAGGTTATTGATGCGATGGGTAATACCGTTCTTGCTGGAATGTGTGATTCACATTTGCATGTGTCAAGTGTGGCTGAGGATCTGTTCAGCATTAATATATACTATATAGAGCCGGAAGAAGGAGAGAACAGGGTTTCATATATCCATCGGCTGCTCGAAAAGGTAAAAAAATATGCTGATGAAAATCCGCAGGCGCCTGTAATAAGGGCTACAGGCTGGAATCCGGCAGCGTTTACCGCTATGGGGGCAATGCCTACCTGCGAGGAACTTGACTGGGTAAGCGTTGACAGGCCTGTGCTGCTTAAATCATATTGTCATCACTTCATATGGATTAACAGCAAGGCTATGGAGATGTCAGGGATAACAAAAGATACACCGCTGGGACAGGGCTGTATTGTTGAAAAAGATAAAGAAGGCAACCCGTCGGGGACATTTATAGATGTTCCTGCCTGCTCAATGATAACTGAGTCTTTTGATCTGGCCGATTTTTCGGTAGAGGAATACAAGGTGGGAATTCTGCAGTATCAGAATAAATATGGTCTTGAAAATGGTATAACAGCAGTATTTGACGCTTTTGTCACACCTCATATAATCAGCGCATACAAAGAACTTGCAGAAAACGGAGAACTGAAAATGCGCGTAAGAGGAGCGTTTCTTGCAGATCCTACTAAGGATATTTCACAGTTTGATGAAATGATTGCGGCAAAAGAAAAATTTAATGTAGGAGATATGTTCAGAATTGATACTGTTAAGTTTTTCTTTGACGGAGGAGAGTTTACAGCGCTTATGAATAAGCCTTTGAATCCTGAAATTCTGAAAGCGAACGGATATCCGGAGGACTATCTGGGACCATATATATGGTACCCGGAACAGGCGAAGGAGGCCTTTAAAAAAATAGCGGGAGCAGGTTTCCAGATTCATATTCATTGCATCGGCGACGGGGCAGCAAAAGAGGCTGTCGACTGTTTTGAATACCTTGACGGACTGGGGCTTAATAAATACAGAAATACCATTACACATATAATGAATATTGACGAGTCGGATATAGACAGAATGGCAAAATATAAAGTAATTGCATCAATGCAGGCGCAATGGGCTTCACCTGATAAATTTCACGAAAACTATGTAACACCGCTACTGGGTGATGATCGTGCTCAAAGCGTATATCCGGTAGGAGAGCTTATAAGAAGAGGTGTAAGAGTGTCTGCAGCGACAGATTTTCCGATAGAAACGATTTATAATTCAATGGGAAATATCCAGATAGGCATTACAAGAAAAGTCCCTAAAGCACATTTTGATTATCAGACTTGTAGAGATAAAATACTGGGACCAACGGATAACCCGCGGAAATACTGCGCTACTTTAGATCAGATGCTGGCGGCCTATACGGTAAACGGCGCATATCAACTGTTCCTTGAAGATATGGCAGGGAGTATAGAAGCAGGCAAATCAGCAGATTTTGTAATACTTGATAATGATATAGAAGCTGTAGATACTATGGACATTGAGAACATCAGGGTCAACAGAGTTATATTTAAAGGCGATACAGTCTATACGAGATAAACATATAAGCTTACGGGTAATTGTATTCGTAAGCTTATAAATTAGAATATATATTGAGGAGCGATAATAGTATGGAGAATATTGAACTTAAAAAACTTGTAACAATATGCGTTACATTGGGAGAACCTTTTACAATAGGAAAGGTTAACGGAGAAATTATGGAAGTAACTCCAGTAACAGGCGGCAGGTTTAAGGGTCAAAAACTGAAAGGACAGGTTTGTAATTTCGGAGGAGACTGGGGTTTTCTCAGCGGTGAAAAACTTAATCGTCTGAATAACAGATTTATATTGGAAACCGATGATGAAGAATATATAGCTGTTGAAACAAATGGATATCTGTGCATGTCAGAAAGAGCACTGAATGAATTTTATGACAGGGCCGATTATGATGACCCCGATTACTATTTCAGTGAAACTGTGAAATTTGCATCGGGAAGCCCAAAATACAGTTGGCTTAACGATAAAATCACAGTATCAAAAGGATTTCTCACAGAAGACGGAGTCCGGATTGAAGTATTTGAGTTTTAATATATGGAGAAAGGCAATAATATGAAAGAGGTTAATACATCAGCAAAGTGTTTCAATGGAATATATGAAGGTGTAATTGAAGAAAACGGAGTCATATCATTTAAGGGAATACCTTATGCAAAGCCGCCTGTGGGAAAACTGAGATGGAGGGCGCCTGAGCCGATGGAACCTGGCAGTGGGGTTTTCAGAGCAAGCAGCTTTGGCAAATCATCTATACAATATGAATGTTTTTCAGAACCTGCATCATCAAATGAGACAGGAGAGGACTGCCTTACTTTAAATGTGTGGACCGGAAGTCTTGAGGATAGTGACAAACCTGTAATGTTTTACATACATGGCGGAGGGTTTTCATGGGGTGGTACTGCAGATCCTTTATATAACGGACAGTATATAGTCGAAAAACATAAAGACGTAGTGGTTGTAACCTGCAATTACAGAGTAGGACTTATGGGATTTGCCGACTTCAGCAGGGTACCTGGAGGCGAAAGCTACAGTGACAGCACTCACCTGGCAGTGCTTGATATTATTCAGGGACTCAAATGGGTAAAACAAAACATCAGATCTTTTGGCGGTAATCCGGATAACATTACGGTTTTTGGCGAGTCTGCAGGCGGAGCTTTGACATCCATTCTCCTTGTTGTAAAGGCGGCGGAAGGGCTTTTTCATAAAGCTGTGATACAAAGCGGTACATTTAATCTTACATATACACAGGAGGACTCAGACAGAGCCGGGCTTGTTCAGGCTTTAATGGAAAAAACCAGTGCAGAGAATATGCAGGATCTGCTTGATCTTTCAGAAAAAGAAATAACAGATGCATATACGGCTTTTGATGACGAGGGTTTCAGCATTAATGACATATGTGTAATGCCTCTTAGGGACAGAGGATTTATACCTGAAAACCCATATGAAGCATTAAGAAACGGAGCATCAAAAGATATTCCCGTTATAATCGGAACCAATAAAGATGAATGGCGATATTGGGCTACAGTTATGATTGATACTGATCATTTTAAGAAATCAGAAGAAGAAATGGCAGAAGATATCAGGCTGTATGAAAAATACATAGCTGATGAGAAATATAATGATGCATATGTATGTGCCTCAGAGGAAGAAAAGAAAAATCTGAAAAGCTTTTTAGAAAGTCTGGGCGATATGGATAACATATGGAAATATACGGAGTTGGGAAATGAAACGGTTTTCAGAATGCCTTCCATAGCGCTTGCATATAATCATAAGCTTGCCGGAGGAGATACATATATGTACTATTTCTGCAAGGAATCAGATAACTTTGACTTCATAGGTGCCTGCCACGCAAGCGAGCTTGCATATATATTTAATAACCCGGAAGAAAAAGTATACAGTGGTACTGTGGATAAAAATCTTGCAGACTCAATGTGCAGTATATGGGTAGAGTTTGCAAGAAGCGGAAAACCGGATACAGACCAGATTACATGGAAACAGTATGATACTGAAACAAGGGCAACCATGATTATAGGTAATGACGGCTCACTTAAAACAGAGAATGATCCTCTAAGAGAACAGCGACAGCTATTGGAGCCATTTGTAAAATACTATTTAAAATAAAACTACTCCTTTTAGATATAATCACAAAAAGATAATGCTGCAATTTTTGCGATATTATCTTTTTATTTTTCCTCGGATTTGTTAAAATTGAATTAACTAAACAGACAGGAGAACTTTCATATGAAATTTGCAACATGGAATGTAAACGGCTTCAGAGCAGTACTGAAGAAAGGCTTTGAAGATTTCTTTTATGATACAGATGCAGACATATTCTGCATACAGGAAACCAAAATGCAGCCCGGTCAGGCAGATTTTGCGCCGGAGGGGTATCACTGCTATTTCAACAGCGCAGAGAAAAAAGGCTATTCGGGTACGGCCATATTTACTAAAAAAGAACCTCTTGCCGTTACCTTTGGAATAAACGGCGAGCATACAGACGAGGGCAGGGTAATCACACTGGAATACGATAACTTTTTTATGGTGAACTGTTATGTGCCTAATGCTCAGGACGGCCTTGCAAGGATAGATTACCGCATGAGATTCGAAGATGACCTGAGAGCATACTTTACAGAGCTTGACAGCCGTAAACCTGTTGTCTACTGCGGCGATCTCAATGTGGCGCATCAGGAAACAGACTTAAAAAACCCCAAGCCCAACAGAGGCAAGGCGGGATTTTCAGACGAGGAGAGAGGCAAGCTGACAGAGCTTCTTGAGGCAGGTTTTACAGATGTATTCAGATATATGTATCCTGATGTTACCGGAGTATATTCGTGGTGGTCCTACAGGTTTAATGCCAGAGCAAATAATGCAGGATGGCGTATAGACTATTTTCTGGTGTCTGACAGGCTAAAGGACAGGATTAAGGATATTAGCATCATGACAGAGATTATGGGTTCGGATCACTGCCCGGTGATTATGGAACTGGATATAAATTAATATGACAGAGCCCGATTTTAATTTTTGAGGAAATGATGAAAATAAAGGGCTCTGTCATAAATGAAAATTTGCGTTGTGATTATTTAAAAAGATACAGAAGATACCCATAGCCTTCGGCTTTCATTTTTTCATAAGGAATAAATCTCAGAGAAGCGCTGTTTATACAGTAGCGGACTCCGTTAGGAGATTCGGGATCTCCGGTAAAAACATGACCGAGATGAGAATCTCCGCTTCTGCTTCGCACTTCTATGCGCCGCATTCCATGACTTCTGTCTTCTTTTTCAACTATTGCAGGCTCCTCGATAGGCTTCGAAAAAGCAGGCCAGCCGCAGCCGCTTTCAAATTTGTCTGTAGAGGAAAAAAGCGGTTCACCTGTAACTATATCAACATAAATCCCCTTTTCAAACTGATCCCAGAACTTGTTTCTAAAAGGCTTTTCCGTACCGTTTTTCTGAGTTACCCGATACTGTTCGCTTGTGAGTCTGTCGCGTATCGTTTCAGCCGCAGGCTTTCTGTAATCTCCCGGATCTATTGTCAGCTTTGAAAACAGCTCTATTTCAGCATTAGGAATGTGACAGTATCCGCCGGGATTCTTTTCAAGATAATCCTGATGATATTCTTCTGCGGGATAATAATTCAGCAGAGGCCCTGTTTCTACGGCAAAATCTTCAGTTCTTCCTTTCTCAACAGCGGCAATACGTTCTACGGTTTCTTTTGCTTTCTCATTAGTGTAGTATATGCCGGTCTGATACTGGGGGCCTTTGTCATTACCCTGACGATTGGTGGCAGTGGGATCGATTACATAAAAATATGCCAGAAGCAGTGCATCAAGGCTTACTTTTTCTGAATCGTATTCCACGCGTACGGTTTCCCTGAAACCTGTTTTGCCGGAACAAACTGTGTTATAGTCTGCATCCTCTTCACAGGTTCCGTTTGCATAGCCGCTTTCGGTATCTGTTACTCCCGGTATGGATCGCATAAGTTTTTCTATACCCCAGAAACAGCCGCCCGCAAGATAAATCACGTTTTCAGGCTCACCGGAAAAATCCATTTTCTCTGTATTCGCTTTGCTGTCTTTCATATTTTTTTCTCCTGTAACGCCGGAACATCCGCAGAATAACAGCGCAGATGTTACAATAAGTATAACGGCAAGAGGGAGCGATGGTATCAGTGATTTCTTCATAAGCAATATCCTTTCCGTTTTATATGGACTTATTCCGATACGGAATATCAGCTCATATCAACGTTTGCATCGGATGCAGCGTCTTTCTGGTATTTCAGGTATCAGACTATCTTTTTTCTTATCCTCGTCTATCATATCCGTCATACACATGCAGTCATCGGGGCACATGCCGTTTTTCATATCAGGGCATTTACAGTCTTTCATACAAATACCGTTTTGCATGCACATATTATCCTTGCAGCTGCATTCCTCTGAATTATCTGCAGCCGAGCATGCGGAAATACACATAGTCATTATAATTACTGTCAGCAGAAGCATTGATTTTTTCAGGAGCATTGTTTTACCTCCTTTGATAAAGGTGAATTTCGAAGAAACTGAAACTGAGCATAAAGCCTTCAAATCAGCTTCTTAGACATATAATACAGGAAAAGATATAAAATCTTCGTTAAGAAACCTTATTTGTTGCGAATTTTATTTATTTTCTGTTTTTTTCTGATATAATAATAAAAAATCCGGTCGTATGTCGGGTATAACAGAGAAAACAGATGCAGAGCAGAACTTTTATTGATATAATATTATGCGAGGAGAAAAACATATGGCAGATGACAAAAGTGTACAGTCAATAGACAGAGCGATTGATATAATTGAAGCTGTGGCAGTTAAAGAAGAAGGCAGAAGCCTTACGGATATATCCGACTCTGTCGGACTTCACAAGAGTACCGCATACCGCATTATAATGACGCTGGTGAACAGAGGCTACCTCGAAAAAAACAGAGAGGGAAACTACCGAATAGGTTACAGGCTCATAAAAACTACCGGCTACTATATCAACAATTTGGAGCTTCTCACTGAGGCAAGGCCGTATATTGCAGAGATAAACACCCATCTGGGACTGGCTTCATATCTGGGAGTACTGGACGGAGATCAGGTGGTCTATGCAGATAAAATAACTGCTCCGTCCGCTTCAAGACTTTATTCAATCAAAAGAACCAGAGTAAATGCATACTGCTCGTCACTTGGCAAATGCATACTTGCAAATTACTCAAACAGTGAACTTGAGAATATAATGAAGGACTGCAGCTTTATTAAATTCACACCGAATACGATATCCGATATGGAGCAGCTTCGCACGGAGCTTGCAAAAGTAAGGAAACAGGGGTGGGCTATGGAAGATGAAGAATACGAAACGGGGCAGAGATGTATAGGTGCTCCCGTATATGACTACAAGGGGGATATTGTGGCTGCCATCTCTGCCAGCGGCGAGAAGCATGTGCTGACAGATGACAGGATAAATGAAGTGGCTGACTATCTGGTAAAAAAAGCCTTTGAATTGTCAAAAGCCCTTGGATATGTGGAATAAGCACAAAACCGGAGCGTATGCTCCGGTTCTGTGCGTGATTCAATAAATCTAGTCAACGATGTTTTTAAGGACGATATTTTTAACTCTTGTCATTTCATTGAAGGTTGCCATTACACCTTCTGTACCTATGCCGCTGTGCTTCCAGCCGCCAAACGGCATTTCAAATGATCTGAAGAAGCTTGCTCCGTTGATGACAGCGCCGCCTGCCTCCATTGCAGAAGCAACCTTGAACGCACGCTTCTGATCTCTTGAGAATACACAGCTTGAAAGTCCGAATTTGGAACTGTTGGCAATTTCAATTGCCTCCTCATCTGTATCAAAGCCTATAACAGGTACTACAGGTCCGAAGATTTCCATGTCTTTTGCAACATCTGCGGTTTTAGGTACGTCAACGATAACGGTAGGATCATAGAAAGCGCCGTTTCTCTTACCTCCCAGTACTATCTTACCTCCCTGCTGTACAGTAAGATTTACTTCTTTTTCAACCTTGATTGCAGCTTTTTCGCTTATCAGGCAGGCAATCTGAGTATCTTCCTCGGAAGGATCGCCGTATTTGAGCTCTTTGATTCTCTTAATTGCTTTTTTTGTAAACTCATCTTTTAATGAATTATGGATGAGGAATCTCTTGCTTGCGCAGCATACCTGACCTGTATTGTACATTCTGCCCCAGATCATTTCCTCAACCGCAAGATCCACATCACCGTCATCTAAAACGATGAACGCATCGTTTCCGCCAAGCTCAAGAGCTGTATGAGTCAGGTTTCCCGCAGCGATCTTAGCTGTATCAATACCTACTTCCGTACTGCCGGTAAGAGTTACAAGATGTACTCTCGGATCTGCTACTGCAGTGCTCTTTACTGCGCCCGGTGCTGTTACACACTGGATTACTCCGTCAGGCACGCCTGCTTCAACCAGCATTTCTGTAAGTTTCATAAGTGTCAGAGGATTGTCTGAGGACGGCAGTACGAGAGCTGCATTTCCCATCATCAGAGCAGGTGCAACCTTCTGGTCATACAGATCGCAAGGGAAGTTAAAAGGTATGATGCAGGCAATAACGCCTATAGGCTCTCTTGTTACAATCTGCATATGCTTATCCTGTCCAGGTTCTGTTCCCGGAGGGATTACAGCGCCATAATAGTGTTTTGCATGTTCAATAAATCCTGAGAAGCCGATTTTGATATTGCCGATTTCGGCTCTGGCTTCGGTTATAGGTTTGCCGTTTTCGGCAGATAATGTCTGCGCCAGTGATTCCTTGTTCATGTCAACGATATGAAGAAATCTGTAAAGTACTTCAGCTCTCTGTGAAACAGGAACTTTTGCCCATATTTTCTGTCCCTCTACCGCTGCTGTGATGGCGTTTTCGACATCTTCTGCAGTAGCCTTTGGAACGCTGTCAATTACTTTGCCTGTAGCAGGCGCAATAACATCAAATACAGCGCCGCTTACACTGTCGGTTTTTTTGCCGTTTATAATCATCTTCATGGTTGTTACTCCTTTCGTTATCTTATTATCTGTTAGAAAATCCCGATTTTATCTCTGCAAGTTATTTCCCGAAAGCTGTGAACGAAAGCATCAGGCCTCCACATGTATTGTTTCCGTCATCTTCATATCCGTATTCGCCAAAAGTAAATTCCATAATAAATGGTATATCACCGATTGTTTTCTTAACCTGTTCGTAAACCTCTTCAATTCTTGCATCAATGCCGGCTCTTCTGCCGCCGCAGTGTACAAGGTGAAGTCCTGCAACAGGTCCGTTGATTTTTGCTTTGAGTTCTTCAAGAGTTTTGCCGACCGATGCAATAAGTTCGTCAACTGTTGCCTCCATGAGAACAACTGCAGTTCCTGTTGCCATATTGTTTCCGATTGCCATTGAACCGTCATCATTGCCGTTCATAGGGTGTCTGATTGCTGCCAGATCTCCGAGGCGGTCTTTGACTGCAAGAGGGTGGCATATTGCATAAGACAGAAGATTTCCGCCCGCCACATCTTCAGCGGATGCGCCTGTCCATTCACAGTACTGTGTAAGCGCAGGTTTGCCGTTGATTTCAACCAGAGTTCTGTCACCGTCAAGTTTTGTTATGATTCCTGCTTTGTCTGTTTCGTTGTATGCGCCTGTAAATTTGTTTGCAAAAGGCTTGTCAGTGTAGAAGAACGCAACTGCAACACCGTCTGCCGTAACCATTTCATCAGTATAAAGCAACCATTCACCGGTGATTGTATTGTCTGCCGCACTGCCTCCGAAGAAAGGCACACGGCCGATTACTTCGGTAATTCCTTTGAGGTAGTATTCTTCTTCACCTGACGGTGCAGCCATATAGAAGTATGCGGGAGCGTCGGTTCTTCCTGCGGCCTTGAGAGCCTTTTCGGCAACCTTGTGACCTGTCTGTCTTGCAGTGCCTTCCTTTGGCATGCCTGCCACGCCTACGGTCAGGTCTGCATCAGATAACGCCATAATACCTGTAAATCCGTCATCAGCTGAGATATAGCCGTCAGGAGTTATAACACCTGTAAATGATGTGTTTCCTATAAGAGGAACTCCCGGAAGTTCGGAAGCTATAGAAGCCAGAAGTTCTTTTTGATCATACTGGACTCCGCTGTAGACAAATGCCATTTTCATATCAGTAAGGTTTTCTTTTACCATTGCTGCTGCTTCTTTGCCGGCAGCTGCAGCGTTAGGATTGATACTGTTTCCTGTTTTAACGTTTAACATTTTTGTTTCCTCCTTTTTTTACTGGTTTCAGTCCTTAAAAACATATTATCTTGTTCTTTATGTTTATAATAAGTCTGAAAATTAAATCGGTCAATACCGGCGGTTTTATTATGTGGAAAAACTGTTCCGCATTGTGAAACCGATGTGAACAGAGAATGTGTAACCGTTGAAAAACAAGGATTTTATAAAAAAATACAATTTTTAAACAGATCAGATGATATGTCGCATACGGTGAGAAACATATATAAATATACAGGAAACAAATTGATTTCAGGATAGATTACTCCGTACTATATTGCTTTTGTATGCAAAAAATATCCGAGTTTGAACCTGAATATTACAATAATTTCTGATAATTGCAACTTATTCCGATTTTAATATTGTGCTTGAAATCTATAGAAATAAGTGTTAAAATCCAGTTAAAATCAAATAATAAATCTTCAGGGCAGGGTGCAATTCCCTACCGGTGGTACAGCCCACGAGCCGAAAGGCATGATTCGGTGCAATTCCGAAGCCGACAGTACAGTCTGGATGAAAGAAGATTAGACACAGTATCTTTACATTATTCTGTGGTTAATGAAAACTGCTCTGGGATGTTTGTACATTCCGGAGTTTTTTGTTTCTGTATATTACTTCGCATGATTCTTTGTTTT
>OLOV01000123.1_pt1 | contig 62641 bp, 57 predicted proteins | sample 1672931 | NCBI WGS metagenome assembly OLOV01 (sample SAMEA3136738, study PRJEB25190) | human gut metagenome | biome: human gut; feature: human-associated habitat; material: faeces | place: Austria | collected 2013 | reverse complement strand
TGATAACTAAATAAATAGTAAACGCTTACATTTGGTAATATAATAGTTATACGAGGGGTATTTGTTGTTATGAATAATAATTCAATGGTTGCGATGATACTTGCTGGGGGCAGAGGTTCAAGATTGTTTGATTTAACTAAGACGGTCGCTAAGCCTGCTGTCCATTTTGGTGGTAAGTATCGTATTATCGATTTTGCGCTTTCAAACTGTGCTAACTCTAACATTAAGACTGTTGGTGTTTTATTGCAGTATGAATCAACATTACTTGGATCTTATGTTTCTCATGAACATACATGGGGTCTTGATATGAATGGTGGTGGCGTTTATGCTTTATCTCCAAGAGAGAAGGATGAATCTAATCTAGATGTTTATCGTGGTACTGCTGATGCGATTACCCAGAATATCGATTTCTTGGATGATGCTGATCCTGAATATGTATTGATTCTTTCAGGTGACCACATCTATAAGATGGATTACGCCAAAATGCTCCGTGAGCATGTCGAGCACGACGCCGCCTGCACCATCGCCGTTTTGCAGGTGTCCATGGAGGAGGCGACCCGCTTCGGCATCATGAACCTCGGGGATGACGGCTATGTCAGTCAGTTCGAGGAAAAGCCCAAGCAGCCCAAGAGCGACCTTGCGTCCATGGGCATATACATATTTAATTGGAAAAAGCTCCGCAAGTACCTCATCGAGGACGAAAACGATCCATCCTCGAGCAAGGACTTCGGCAAAAATATAATCCCGAACATGCTGGCGGCCGGCGAGAAGCTGTGGCCTTACCGCTTTGACGGCTACTGGCGTGATGTCGGCACGATAACGAGCCTGTGGGACGCAAACATGGATATGCTGTCCACAACGCTCATAAATCTATACGACCCCGAGTGGCCGATACGCTCCCGCCCCGTCGGCCTGCCGCCGCATTATGCGGGGGAGAGCGCCCGCATCGTGCACTCCATCGTCACCGAGGGCTGCGTCATTTACGGCAATGTCGAAAACTCGGTGCTGTCAAGCTCTGCTCATGTCGGCAAAGGCGCTACGGTGCTTTACAGTGTGCTCATGCCCGGTGCGGTCGTCGAGGAGGGTGCAACGGTCGAATACGCCATCATCGGCGAGAACACCGTCGTCAAATCCGGCGCCCATGTCGGCGCTGCGCCCGATGGAAGCGAGGGCTGGGGCGTTGCCACCTGCGGACCGGATATCGAGATCCGCTCGGGTGCAAGTGTGCCAGCCGGTGCGATGATATACAAGTCGGAGGAGGTCTGAATATGTCTGATTTTCACGGAATAATCTTTGCCTACGGCTCTGTCAATGAGCTTGGCGAGCTTGTGAAAACGAGAACGGCGGCGTCGCTTCCGTTCTGCGGCAGATACAGGCTCATCGACTTTGCGCTCTCGTCCATGATGAATGCCGGAATCCACGATGTCGGCGTTATCATGCAGCGTGACTATCAGTCGCTTTTAGACCACATCGGCAGCGGCAAGGACTGGGACATGGGTCGCCGTATCGGCGGCCTGCGAATGCTCCCGCCGTTCGGCCTGCCGGAGTACCACAGGGGCGATTACACCGGCACGATAGAGGCATTGAATGCCGTTTCGACCTATGTGCGTGAGCTGCGGGCAAAGTATATCGTCATGGTGCAGGGCAATGTTGCGGCAAACCTTGACCTCAAGGCCGCAATGCGCCATCATATAAAAAGCGGGGCGGAGATAACCGCCATCTGCACCGAGCGCACGCCCGAGTACCGCCACCACCGCTATGTCGTGGACGCAGACGGCTTTGCCCGCCGCATGATATTTAACCAGACAACAGGCGGCGAGGGGCTTGCGTCATTAGAGGCGTATATAATCTCCAAGGAGCTTCTCATCACCATGATGGATGCCTGCGCCGCGGCCAACCACTATCACTTCCACCGTGATGCGATAGCGGCGTATCTTGAAAACGGCGGCAAGGTCAATGTGTACCTGCACCCCGGATATGCAAGGCGCATCATGAGCCTGGATACCTATTTTGATGCGAGCATGGATATGCTCAAGCCCGAGTGCCGTGCCGAAATGTTCCCGCCCGAGCGACCGGTGCGCACCAAGAGCCACGAGGATGTCAGCACCTACTACGGCGAGGAGGCGTTTGTCACAAACAGCCTCGTTTCCGACGGCTGCATCATCGAGGGCGAAGTGAAAAACTGCGTTTTGTCCTCCGATGTGCGCATTGCCCCGGGTGCGAAGATAGAAAACTGCATCCTCATGCGTGGAGCGAAGATAGGCGAAGGGGTCATTCTGAACTCCGTCATCGCCGATAAATATGCGTCCGTTTCGGCGTTCCGGACGCTCATGGGCAGCGAGAAGCTGCCGATAGTAATTCCGAAAAACAGCAACATCTAATTAAGAGGATCATCAATGTATAAAAGTCAGATCTCCCGTGACGAGGTGCGCTCGGCGATAGAAGATAAGCTGTGTGCGCAGTTCGGCGTCACAAGTAAAAACGCAACAGACGATCAGGTGTTCCGTGCCTCGGCAATCGTTATCCGTGAGATAATGAGCCGCCTTTTGGCTCTCGGCGAGGAAAAGAAGCCCGACCGTGAGGTGCATTATCTGTCCATGGAGTTTCTCATGGGCAGAAGCCTTATGAAAAATGCCTTCAACTTGGGCATTTCCGAAGCGCTCATCGGGGCGCTCGGTGACCTCGGAAGAAACGCAAGCGACATTTTCGAGGAGGAAAACGACGCAGGTCTCGGCAACGGCGGTCTCGGCAGACTCGCCGCCTGCTACATGGACTCCATGGCGTCGCTCGGTATCCCCGCAACGGGCTACTCGATATGCTACGAGCTGGGCATCTTCCGGCAGAAGATACGGGACGGCAAGCAGACCGAGGTCGCCGACGACTGGCGCTCGGCAGCCGAGAGCTGGCTCGTGACCCGCTCGGACGAGGCCGTCGAGGTGCGCTTTGGCGGACACATCGTTCCGCACTGGGATAATTACGGCCACTACCACGCCGAGCATATCGGCTACACCACCGTCACCGCCGTGCCGAGAGATATGCTCATCGCAGGCTACAAGGGCGAGACGGTCAACACCCTGCGCCTTTGGGATGCACGCAGCACTACGGCGCTCGATATGTACCTGTTCTCCGAGGGCGAGTATGTAAAGAGCCTTGAGCAGCGCACCATGAGCGAGGTCATCACCAAGGTGCTCTATCCCGCCGACGACCACATTCAGGGCAAGCAGCTGCGGCTCAAGCAGCAGTATTTCTTCGTCTCGGCGACCGTGCAGTGCATCGTGCGCAAGCACATGGAGCGCTACGGCGACATTCGCTCCTTTGCCGAGCACCATGTCATTCAGATAAACGACACCCACCCCACGCTCGTTATCCCGGAGCTCATGCGCATTTTCATGGACGAGTACGGTCTCGGCTGGGACGAGGCGTGGCGCATCGTGACCAATGCCGTTGCGTACACCAACCACACCGTCATGAGTGAGGCGCTCGAAAAGTGGCCGCAGGAGCTTATCCAGACGCTGCTGCCCCGTGTGTGGGAGATACTGTGCGAGATAAACCGCCGCTGGTGCGAGTATCTGCGCTCGCAGTTCGGCGAGAGCGAAAAGGTCGGCAGAAATCTTATCATTCAGGACGACGGCGTTCACATGGCAAACCTCTGCCTTGCCGCCTGCTTCAAGATAAACGGTGTTTCGGCGCTGCACGGCGAGATACTGAAAACGGAGCTGTTCCGTGATGTGTGCTCGCTCACGCCCGAGCGCTTTACCTATGTAACCAACGGCATCGACCACCGCCGCTGGCTTGCGCAGATAAACCCGAGGCTGAATTCCCTCGTGTGCGACCTGCTCGGCAGCGAAAGCTACCTGCAAAAGCCCGAAACGCTCATCCGCCTTGCCGATTTTGCGGACGATACCGCCGTTCGGGACAGGGTCAACGAGATAAAGCTTCTCAACAAGCAGGACTTTGCAGCCTTCGCCCGCAAGCAGGACGGCTTTGTCCTCAACACGGATGCGATTTTAGATGTGCAGGTCAAGCGCTTGCACGAGTATAAGCGCCAGCTCATGTGCGCCATGCTCATAACCCGCCTGCAAAACCTGCTGCATGAGCAGCCCAACATAGACTTCACGCCCCGCACCTTCGTGTTCGGCGCAAAGGCCGCAGCGGGGTATTACACCGCAAAGCGAATCATAGAGCTCATCCTTTCGCTTGCCGACGATGTGAATCACGACCCTAAGTGCAAGGGCAAGCTACAGGTCTATTTCATGGAAAACTACCGTGTCTCCGCCGCCGAAGCGCTCATGCCCGCAGCGCAGGTGTCAGAGCAGATATCCACCGCCGGCAAGGAGGCCTCCGGCACGGGCAACATGAAGCTCATGCTCAATGGTGCGGTCACCATCGGCACGCTCGACGGCGCAAATGTCGAGATGCACGAGCGGCTCGGCGATAAGAATATGTTCCTTTTCGGTCTGCACGCCGACGAGGTAACGGCACTCAAGGCCGCCGGCTACGACCCCAAGGCATATGCAGAGCGGGATCCGGAGCTCACGGCGGTGCTCGAACGCTTCAGCCGCGGATTCAGAGACGGCAAGAGCTACTCCGACTTGGTGTCGGGGCTTTTATACGGCGGCGATCCGTATATGCTCATCGCCGACTACCGCAGCTATGCCCAGACCCATGACAGAATGTACGCATCGATATCCGATGACGGCGAGAGAGCACGACTTTCGATAATAAACACCGCACAGGCCGGCATTTTCGCCGCCGACAGAGCGGTCAGTGAATACGCAGAGGGAATATGGAAGATAAAACTGTAATAGTGATCGGCGCAGTGAATATGGATATCTGCGGCAGACCCGATAATGAGCCGAGACTGCACGATTCAAACCCGGGCGTTATAAGTCTGACCCCGGGCGGAGTGGCACGAAACATTGCGCATAACCTGTGCCTGCTTGGGCTCAAGGTCAAATTCATCACCGCCATCGGCAGCGATTTCTACGGCGAGAGCCTGTATGAAAGCTGCACCGCACTCGGCATGGATATGCACATGACCCGCCGTCTTACCGGCGGGCGCACATCAAGCTATTTGTATGTGACCGATGAAAAGGGCGAAATGCTTATCGGCGTGTCCGACACCGATATTTCCGGCAGCATCACACCGGAATTTCTCAAGGAGCACCTAAAAGAGATAAACGCCGCAGATGCCGTTGTGTTTGACGGTAACCTCACGACCGAGACTATCTCGTGGATAGCCGAAAATGTCACCGCTCCGCTGTACGCAGACCCGGTGTCCTCAGCGAAGGCAGACAGGCTCAAGCCGGCGCTGAGCAAGCTTCAGGCGTTCAAGCCGAACGAATTGGAGGCCAAGAGCATGACCGGCGAGAGCACCTCTCTGTTTGCTGCCGAAGCGCTGCTCAATGCCGGTGTCAAGCGTGTGTTCGTGAGCTTAGGCCCCGACGGCATAGTCGCCGCCGAGGATGCCGAGATCGTGAAGCTTCCCTGCGAAAAGGTCAATGCCGTGAACACCACCGGCTGCGGCGATGCCGCCACCGCCGCCATCATCTGGGCGGGCGTGCAGGGACTTGACCATGTCTCCGCCGCAGCCGCCGCCATGAAGGCCGCCGCCCTCACCATCGAGTGCCCGCAGACGGTAAATCCCGAACTGAGCGCCGAGCTTTTAGTCTAAGTCGACGAAAACCGAACCGCTATGATGAAAAAACCGAGGTGAATTTTCACCTCGGTTTTGCTTAAGTTGACTTAGAGTCAACTTATTCTGTTTTACTGCTGATTGCTGTCTGCGTCGTTGTTATCCGAGTAGTGGATGCGCTTTCCGCAGAACGGGCAATAATCACCTGTTGCGATGGGCAGCCCTTTCTTGCAGTAAGGGCAGCTCCAAATAATAAGGAAGTAGATGATAAATGCGACCACTACGGCGGCGCTGATATAAAGGAGAACCATACTATTGACGAACTCGTTAGTGATGCTGAGCACTAAAACGATGCTGAGCGCTATCAAAGCCGCTCGATTGCGCAGCTTAACGGGGTCTTTCATACATAATACCTCCAACTAAAAGTTAGCACAAAGGGGCGATCTGGTTATACTAGTTCTTATTCAGTCCGTTCATGTATTCGTTGTAGATATCGTCGGCGGACTTGACATTCTCCGTCGGCGTGGGCGTGGGCGTAGGGGTCGGCATGCTCTCGGTCACGGCGGGCTTAGCGTCGTTAAACACATCCAGCGCATCCGGCAAAACGCCTGCTACCGATGCGGCGGCAAAGCCGCACACCAGCAAAAACACCACGATTATCACCCACAGCACCGCTTTGCTGCGCAGGGGATTTTTTTCTGCGGCCTTCTCACGGGTCGTCGCCTTGTAGGCTCGGGCATCGAGTGAGTTCATGCGACCGGATATCCGGCTCCGGCGTGAAATGAGCTGTTTTCCCATGAGCGCATCTTTGTTTTTAGGGTCGTCTGCGAGCACCTCGTCGAACAGGGCGTCCGCATCCGACCAATAACCCTGTGAGAGCAAATGATAGGCTCTCTCGACCTTGTGAGCCTCCGCCTTTTGCTCGGGCGTGTTCTTCAGCAGCTCCTCAAAAGTGGTCTTGTCTTCCGTATCGGACACCTCCGCTCCAAAAAATTTAATATATTGTATCATTATCTCGCATACAGGTCAATGTTGAATTTTTGCGGCGGATGTATTACAATTCGCTCAGGAAGTGAATAAAATGAAGAGACTTATAATTTTTGATCTTGACGGCACGCTGCTCGACACGCTCGAGGATCTGTGCGATGCGACTAATTACGCTCTGCGCTCGGAAAATTTCCCCGAACGGAGCCTTGACGAGGTGCGCAATTTTGTCGGCAACGGCATAAGGCTGCTTATAGAGCGTGCCGTGCCGCAGGGGACGGACAAGGCTGTGACCGACCGTGTTTTTGAGGTGTTCAAGAGCTATTACGCCGACCACTGCACGGTAAAGACGGTGCCGTATGCCGGTATTGCCGATGTGCTCCGGCTTCTCAAGGCGCAGGGGTATCTGCTGGGCGTGGTGTCGAACAAGGCCGATGCGCCCGCAAAGGCGATAGTTGCGCACTATTTCCCCTCGGTGTTCGACTCGGTCGTCGGCGAGCGTGAGGGAGTGCGCAAAAAGCCCGCACCCGACGCCGTGTTCGAGACGGCAAGGGCGCTCGGCTGCCCGACGGACGAGCTTTGCTATGTCGGCGACTCCGATGTCGATGCCATGACGGCGCAGAATGCAGGCTGCCGCTGCGTTTTGGTGTCGTGGGGCTTTCGTGAGCGAAAGCTTTTGGAGAGCTTTTCGCCGTCGGCCGTCGTCGATACGGCAGAGGAACTTGCAAAGGAGCTGATAAAATGAAGATAAACAAGAAGCTTTTGCAGGCCGCCGCCAGCGCTGCGATCGGATATGCGACAGGTATGCTCAATCCGGCGTATGTCATCGGGCTGCGCAAGGGCTACGATATCCGCAAAAAGGGCTCGGGCAACCCGGGCGCGTCGAATACCATCATTCTTGAGGGCAAAAAGGCGGGGCTGTTCGTCATGGCGTTTGATATCAGCAAGGCCGCCGTCGCCGTGAGCCTGAGCCGCCGGCTGTTTCCGAAGTACGACTGCGCAGGCGAGACCGCCGGTACGGCATGCGTGCTCGGCCATATGTTTCCGGCAACGCTCGGGTTCAGGGGCGGCAAGGGACTGGCCTGCCTCGGCGGCGAGATCTTGGCGTTCAGTCTGCACGATTTTGCGACCATGCTGTTTTTTGAAAGCGTCCTTTTGATGGCGACACGCTATATCTGCCTTGTGCCCATCACACTGTCGGTGGCGTATCCCATTTATCACGGTCTCGAGACCGGCAACTGGAAGGGCTCCGCCATCCTCGGCTCCGTTGCCCTGCCGGTGCTTGCAAAGCACATCGAGAATCTCAAGCGCATCGCCGAGGGCAAGGAATTAAAGGTCGACTTTCTTTGGAACAAGGAGGGCGAGCTTGAACGCACCGGCTGGGAGGAAGAAGAATAAAATTCAAACTTTTCTTTGTTTTGCCAAAGAAAAGTTTTTTCAATAGCGAACGAACACTTTTGCTAGTCGTAATTGCAGTAGCCCGATTCGCAACAAAAGCGAACTTTTAGTGCGTCCATTCAACGCCCTGCGTCAGTTAAACAGGTGCGAGTAGTTTACTGCGCACCGATAGGTTGATGGACTGATTTAACATCAGTATGCCCCCACCGGTCGGGCTGACGCAAAGGCGAACAGCATAAGCGTAGAGGCGTATTGAAAAACCGACGGTATCATCCGTCGGTTTTTTCAGCATATAATTTGTACGGCCTGCGGGCAGGTCTCGAGCGTCAGCTCCAGATGTGCGCCGCCATCCTCGCCGTCGAAGGACCATGTTTCCGGCTCATCGAAGGTGAATTTTGCGTGGCCGGTTTGCAATATAATAATATTCTCGTTTGAAAAGTCGTGCGCCACAACGACCTGAGCTGCCAGCGGCAGAACGGATGCCGCGCTGGGGAGCTTGCGCACCAGGATCAGCTCGTGCAGACCGTCGCCGAGATCGACGATATCACGGGGCAGCGCCACCGTGCCGCCGACGGAGTAGGAGTTTGACAGCCCACCGTAGAGAAACTCGCCGTCGAGCTCGCCGCCGTCATACTCGACATGCACATGGCGGGGCTTGAGGCTTCCCAGACTTTTTGCCGCACCGATGAGGTACGCCGCCTGACCGAGCGAGCGCTTTGCGTCCTGCGGGGTTGCGTAGCTGACCTCGGTGAATGCGCCGAAGGCCGCTACATAGTTAAAATATCCGCCGTCATGCCTGCCGACATCAAACGGCATGGGCTTGCCGTTAAGAAACCTGCGGGCGCCGCCCAAAATGTCGTTTTTCACAAGGCCGAGCGTGCGGGCAATGTCGTTTGCCGTGCCGATGGGGATATAGCCCACCGGAGGGTGATCGTCCAGCGTCATGAGCCCCGCTATCACCTCGGCAAGCGTGCCGTCGCCGCCGAGAACAAGGAGCTTGTCAAACTCGGCTGCGTGCTCGGCCGCAAGCTCGGTCGCGTGGGCTCTGTGCTGCGTGAAAAACAGCGACACCGTGCAGCCTGCGTCGCTTAAAAGCTTCAGTGCCTCGGGCAGTCCCTGCTTATATCCGCCCCTGCCTGCGGCGGGGTTGATTATCATCATCAGTTTTTCCATATCTATCACCCGTCAGACATTTTACCACATTGATATTACTGTGGCAATATGCTGCATGTTATTGTATAATAGAGAAAAAACCAAGGAGGCTCGCCATGAAGTACAGGGAGCTTATCGACAAAATGACGCTTGAGGAGAAGGCAGGGCTGACCTCGGGCATGGATTTCTGGCACACCAAGCCCATTCCCCGACTCGGCATCCCCTCGATGCTGCTGTCGGACGGCCCGCACGGCCTGCGCAAGCAGGAGTGGCAGTCGGATCATTTAGGCATGCACAGGTCTGTGCCTGCGACCTGCTTTCCCACGGCGGCGAGCCTTGCAAACTCATGGGACACCGACATGATAGAGCGGCTCGGCCGGGCACTCGGTCTTGAGGCTGCGAGCGAGGGCATAAGCGTGCTTTTAGGCCCCGGCTGCAACATCAAGCGCAACCCCCTGTGCGGCCGCAACTTTGAGTATTTCTCGGAGGACCCGTATCTGTCGGGCAAGTCGGCGGCGGCACTCATCCGGGGTGTGCAGTCAAACGGAATTTCCGCCTGCGTCAAGCATTTTGCGGCAAATTCGCAGGAGCTGCGGCGTATGTCCAACGACTCGGTCGTTGATGAGCGCACGCTGCGTGAAATTTACCTGCCGTCGTTCGAGATGGCGGTCAAGGAGGGCGGGGTCAAATGCGTCATGACCTCGTACAATCGCTTAAACGGCGAGTACACCAACGAAAACACCCACCTTTTGCAGGACATTCTCTACGGCGAGTGGGGCTATGACGGCATGGTCGTCACCGACTGGGGCGGCAACAACGACAGGGTCAAGGCGCTTGTTGCCGGAGACAATCTCGAAATGCCGTACTCCGGCGGCGACACCGACCGCTATGTGGCGCAGGCCGTGCGTGACGGCGTGATATCCGAGGAGCTTCTGGATGAGCGTGTCGATAAAATTCTCGACATGATATTCACGACCCGCAAGGCGTTTGACTACAAGCACTATGACAAGGCCGAGCACCATCGGCTTGCTGCCGGGTTTGCCGAGGAGACGGCGGTGCTGTTAAAAAACGACGGCATTTTGCCGCTCAGGAGCGGGAGCGTCGCCGTCATCGGCGACTTTGCGAAAACGCCGAGATATCAGGGTGCGGGCAGCTCACTCGTGAATTCGACAAGGGTCGACAACGCCCTCGATGCGCTCAGGGCGGAGGGCGTGCGCATAGTCGGCTTCGAGCCGGGCTATCGCCGTGGCGGCGGACGCAGCTCGAGGCTGTGCGCCAAGGCCTGCGAGCTTGCGATGCGGGCAGAAACGGTGCTGCTGTTTCTCGGCCTTGACGAGGGCGGCGAGGCCGAGGGCATCGACCGCAGCGATATGCGTCTGCCGGAAAATCAGCTTGAGCTGCTGACGGCGCTTTCCGCCGTGAGCCGCAATATCGTCGTTATCCTCTCCTGCGGCGGGGCGGTCGAAATGCCGTGGCAGGACAGGGCAAGGGCGGTCGTACACGGCTTCCTCGGCGGTCAGGCGGGTGCAACGGCGATGGCGAGACTATTGACCGGCAAGGCAAATTTCAGCGGCAAGCTGTCCGAGACCATCCCGCTTCGCTATGAGGATATGCCCTCTGCGCCCTACTATCCCGGGCGTGAGAAAACGAGCGAATACCGTGAGGGGTTGTTCGTCGGCTACCGCTATTTCGACACGGCGCAAAAGCCGGTGCTCTACCCCTTCGGCTACGGCCTGAGCTACACGCAGTTCAGGTATTCCGACCTCAAGATAGACGGCGACACGGTGTCGTTTTCTGTCGAAAACACGGGCAAAATGTCGGGCGCAGAGGTTGCACAGCTATACATTGCGCCGAAAACGAACGGCACATTCCGCCCGGCGCAGGAGCTCAAGGGCTTTGTGCGCATTACACTTGCACCGAACGAGAAAAAGCGTGCGGAAATTACGCTTACCGACCGCAGCTTTGCCCTGTGGAGCACGAAGCACAATGACTGGGTCGTCGAGTCGGGCGAGTATGAGATACTTGTCGGTGCATCGAGCCGGGATATCCGCCTGCACGGCACGGTGACGAGAAAGGGTATTACCGAAAAGCTCTATGATGAGCCGGAGCTTGCGCCGTACTACACCGGAGATGTCATGGCGGTGCCCGATGCGGCGTTCGAGGCGCTTCTGGGTCGCCCCATCCCGCAGCGTAATTGGGACAGGGAAGCGCCGTTCGGCTTCAACGACTGCGTAAGTCAGGGCGAATACCTCAGGGGCGGGCTCGGCAAGGCGATATACAACGGCGTGCGCCTTGTGCGAAACGGACTGCTGCTTTGCGGCAAAAAGATGGCGGCGAATAACTTCATGTACATCCTCGATGTTCCCTACCGCAACATCGCCCGCATGACAGGGATATTTAACGACGAGCAGGTGTATGCGCTTTTAAAGGTCGTCAACCGTGAAAAGGGCGGCGTCAAGGCGTTTATAAATGCGACAAAAGAGCGCAAAACGGCAAGAAAGTGATTGTTTTGTCAAAGTTCATATGGTAGAATAACTATGTTGAGACCCAAAAAATGATATTGTGGGGGAGAAAATGAAAGACCTGAAACACATCAGATTTTTTGAGCAGCTGCTCGATCAGGCCAACAACGAGCTTGTCATGCAGGCCAAGGCAGACGGCAAGGTGGCGGTCGGCTACACCTGCTACTATGTGCCCGAGGTGCTGCTCAACTGCGGCAGCGCCTTCAGCGTCCGCCTGAGCGCACCCAACACCGGCTCGCTGGATATCAGCCAGTACTACATGACCAGCTTCATCTGCGGCTACGCCCGTGCGCTGTTCGAGCGTGCGTTCGAGGGCGGGTACAACTTCATCGACTTCTACGCCTCGTCCGACACCTGCCAGCAGATGGTGCGTGTGGTGGAGAACTTCCACGAGATGCAGCTCATCGACAATCCAAAGTTCGACTACGGCATCATCGACGCACCGATGAAGGTGTCCTCCCACGGACTTAAGATGTACATAGGTCAGATAAAGGCGCAGTTTCTCGATAAGCTCAGCGCCGGGTACGGCGTTGATGTCTCCGATGAAGCCATCCGCAAGGCCGTCGAGCAGCACAACGAGATGTGCGGCATTTTTGAGGAGATATCGGAGCTGCGCAAGGCGGAAAACCCCGTCATCACGCCGAGAGAGTTCCACATTCTCTGTATTGCAAGCTACACCTGCCCGACCTATCTCATCCTGCCGTACCTGCGTGAAACGCTCGACGAGCTTAAAAAGCGTCAGCCCGACCCGGTGAACCCATGGAGGGCGAGGGTCGTTGTCGTCGGCAGCGAGCTTGACGACTACGCTTTCTCCGAGATACTCGAAAACTGCCGCTGCTACGTCGCCGCCGACCGCTACTGCTTCGGCGCATACCCCGGCCGCCAGCGCATCGAGCTGAACGACACCGAGGACGCTCTGACGCAGGTGTGCAGAAATTATCTTGAGACCAACCAGTGCCCCCGCTTCATGTCGTCCGAGAAGATCACCGAGCGGCGTGACTATGTAAAACAGCTTGTCGATGAGTACCATGCCGACGGCATTATCTATCAGCAGGCCAAGTTCTGCGACTTCTGGGGCTACGAGCGTATGCTCAACACGCAGATAATGCGTGACGAGTACGGCGTGCCGACGATAGGCGTTGACCGTGAGTATGTCGTGCGTGGCTCGGGTCAGCTTTCGACCCGTGTTCAGGCCTTTGTCGAGAGCTTGGAGATAAAGAAAATTCAAGAGGGAGGTAAGGCAAAATGACAAAGCGCATGGCAGATAATATGCAGCCGAAAACCGGCATCTACAAGCACCGTGAGTGGCGTGGACTCAAGGACACCGCCTTTGACTACGGTCAGTGGTGCGTGCTCTGGGGCAAGCTCATAAAATGGGCGCTCGGCCACCCCATTCAGAATATCAAGGCCGTTTTGCGCTACCGCTGGATGTACACCTACCTGACCGTTCCCTCGTTCTTCGACCGCATCTGCGAGGGTATGCGCGGCGCCGGTCTCAAGGGCGCAAGGTATAACCTCAACTACCTTGCCGATGTCGTTACCAGCCAGTTCGATGTCATTTTCAGCGCCGACATGAACCTGCACCCGGGCAGCAAAAAGGCCGAGGAGCTGAGCAAAAAGATAATCTGCATGGATGAGCTCGTTCCGCAGCTCATGTGCCGCGGCTTGCCCGATAACCCCGTCATTTTGTATCAGATGTTCCCCGTGTACCTGCCCTCGCTTATAAATCAGCACACCCCCGTGCATTACATCGAGCAGTCGGAGCTGTACGGCCTTCCGGCGGATGTGTGCCCGCTGCCGTCATACGAGGCGGGTGTTGCCATCGAGGACGATTTCCCGAAGATAGGCTGCTGCATGCTCTCGTGCAATATGCCCTGCGACGGCAGTATCATGACCACCGCCGTGCAGACCCGCCGCCACGGCCTGCCCGAGCAGCCGATAAATATTCCGCTGCGCTGGCTGCGTGACGATGTGCAGGAGTATGCGGTCGAGGAGTTCAAGTCCGCCGTGGAGTTTCTGGAAAAGCACACGGGCAACAAGTACGACTGGGATAAGCTCGCCGAGGCCTGCGAGATATGGAACGCACAGAACAGGGCGAAGTTTGAAAAGTGGGAGTACAACCGCACGGATATCCCGCCGCACACCGGCGCAACCGCATGGCTGTACCGCATATTCGAGCATCAGGCCGTCTGCGGCGTGCAGAGGGCTCTCGATAACGACCTCAAGGTCAACAAGCTGCTTGCAAAGCAGGTCGCCGAGCGCAAGTTCCCCAAGACCGTGCGCTACCGTGCGATCTTGTGGAATACACCGTGCAACAACTACGCAAACTTCAACAACTGGTTACTCAACTGCTGGGGCATCGACAGCGTGTGCGAGATGATAGATATCCACGGCACCGAGCAGATCGACACCTCCAGCCGTGAAAATATGCTGTTTGGCATCGCAAAGATGTTCCAGACCTCCACTATGCGAGCCCACACCAAGGGCGGCTACGAGGTCATGGTAGACGACCTGTGGCAGAAGTATGCAGAGTATAACTGCGACATGATAATCCTCTTTGACCAGATATCCTGCAAGGGTGTCGGCGCAATAAACGGTATTTTCGAGGAGGGCGCAAAGAAGCGTGGGCTTCTCATGTGCACCGTGCGTCAGGACCTCATGGATCCGACCTCGATAAGCCGCCGTGATATGCGTGCCGATGTCAACACCTTCATGCAGACGGTCATGAACGCCGAGCCGCTCGATCCGTCACTTGTCGATTTTGACGACGACGAATGCTGGTAAAGCATAAGGGGGAATATAAAAATGAAAATAATAAAAACCGCATCGATAACGGCGTTTTCGCTGTTTCTGTTCACTGTGGCGGCGTATTGGTTCAACCTCGACACAAAGCTTGTAAAAGCGCTCGAAAAGCCCATGATGAAGCACTACAACTCCATGCCGAGAGACCACAGACTATGAAAAAAGCTCCCCCATTGGGGAGCTTTTTTTTCAATACGCTTTTACGCTTCCGCTATTCGCCTTTGCGTCAGCACGACCGGTGAGTGCATCTTAGAGTTAAATCTGACCATCAACCTATCAGTGCACTGCAAGCTATTCGCACTTATCTAACCGACGCAATCCGTTGAACGGGCGCACCGAAATCTGCTTGCAGAGGATTAAACCTCCGCAGTCAAATCGACCGCTGCACCGATACCATGTCGGATGAAACCGACTCTCATAAAATATGTTTGAACATTTCGATATTCAGCTTTCGTGTGGATAAACTTTCCACGACATTATTATACAAACAGCGACCTCAGTTGTCAAGATTTCCAGAAGAAATGTTTGCCGGTGTTGTTGTATCTTTTTATAAAATAAGGCGACCAACTTTTTACGGTTGATCGCCTTGGTCATTGTCAATTATTCAGTTTTTGAAATAACTTCTTTGGTTGCTGCAATTTTTCGGTCACTATAAATCACAACTTCCTTGATTGCCAGTTTCTTGATGGCAGATATGAAAGCCTCCATAAACGCAAAATCAATTTTGCCATTCTTTTCGGGCAATCTAATCTCTTTGGTTTTTACAACATTCCAGCCGCCGAGCTTGTTCTTATAAGAATAAATCGGCAGGTCGGTCACTTTGTTAATGCACATGACCATGAACAGATATTGATTCGGGGAGAGTTCAATTTCCTCGGATTTCCAGCGAATAGCATAAGCATCGGACAAAACAGTAAAATCTCTTGTCTGATAATATGCTCTGTAGACATCACTATTAGAAGGAATAGAAATCACATTGTTCAATACAGTTGCTCCGGCTTTGGGTGCATAATAGTTCAATCCTTGATTTTGGAAACTTGATGTGAGACAAGGAAGAACATAATCGTCTGTGGGCTGCTTGGGTAATTCCTTCGCCTTGTACGGCAATTTTTTTGTTGCTATTTTTTCAAAATGATTACCTACGGTATATGTGCCCCAATTATCATCGTCGAGCTCAGTAAATCTTTGAAGAGCGTTAAGCTCTTCAGCCGACAATTCATAATTGTCGTATCCGCTTACTGTTAAGTAAGCGGATAGCTCAGCTACCCGCTGAGCTTCCAGCTCAGCTACCCGCTGAGCTTCCAGCTCAGCTACAAACGAGTCCATAAAGTCAAAGTCGATTTCACCATTATGAGTAGGCAATTGTATTTTTGTGGATAGGAAAACTTTATCAACATCACGAACAAGAACCGATAAGAATCTTGGCTTTTGTTTATTCAACAACGTGGAGAAAAACAAGATTGAAGATTCTCTTATCGCAATTTTAGGTGTGATTTTTCTAACAAACTGCCCAGCGTACCAAGGTTTTTTTCGATAAAAGAAATCCATCTGTAATAATCCTAAACTCCAAGTGCCAGCAGGATTTATGTTCTCTTCGTTCACAAAACCTGTAGTTTGAAGAATTCCTTGGTTTAATGAGGTTCTTGTTACATAATCGTATTCTTTTCCCGAAACAAGTTTATCTGTATTGAAACTCAAGGTGTTTTCAATTTTAAACAAATCTCCAAGCGTATATTCGCCCCACTTAACCGCTTGTAATTTTTCATTAAGTGAGGCTTCTATTTTCCCAGGCGGTCATCCTCCGCAGGCTGATTTTTCAGAAGTGTCGATACTTCCCAAGCGAGATAATCACTTACTGTCTTTTTGAAATCATCCAAAGTTGGTTTTGTGTCGATCGGAGCAGTTTGATTCCAGTCACTTCCGTTATCTGGATCAATATGCCCCTCGTAGTATTCTTTTTCTGTAAGAATACTGAGCTTCGTTTTTCCGAAACGAACCAAATCAACAACTTCCTGATAGCGTTCTTTTGCCCTGTCTGTATCAAATAAGTTTTTGCTTGCCTTTTTGCGATCGGAGCGGGTATATCCATCGTTAGAAAAATCAATGAATTTTACAACATCATCCTTTTGGTGAGCCTCTCCAACACGGAAAACGTACACACTGGTTTGCACACTTGATTTGCCGATAAACAAATCTATCGGCATTTTGATGCTTGCCAGAAGTGTGCTGTGCTCCAAAATCCGCTTATTGTATTCCGTTGCTTTGCCGGAGCCTGCGGAGTTCTGAATAATGATAGCAGCATAGCCCTTGTCCATCATGGAAAGAGCCTTTTCAACGAAGATCATTCCGTTGCCCTCCGCAGAGTATGGCGGGTTCAAAATAAATGCGTCCGCAGGGAACTTCTCATCAGTTTTGCCGAAACCATAATGACCATCAAACTTCAAAGAGTCCTTGTTCAAGATATTGGAGCTGCCATCGCCCATCATAATCATGTTGAGAACAGCGAGCATATAAACATTGGACAGGATCTCCAGACCCAATAACTGGTTTGCTTTAATTTCCGCTGACTTGCGTGCCAATTCTTCGGGCGACTTAATTTTCTTCTTGGCATCAGCCAACATTTCATTCATGGCTGCTACCAGCAGACCTGCCGAGCCAGTGGCAAAGTCCCACACAAAAGAATCTTTATTTACTCTTGCAAGGCGGCACAGAAGGGTCGCAACATAGGGCGGTGTTAAAACCACATCATTGAGCTGATCCTGTGTGAAGCCAAGCCATGAATACATTTCGTTGAACAGCTTCCCAGTAAAATCTGTATTTAAGCCAATTTTGTAGTAAACGCCAAGGTCGTCAACAATCTTGATAAATACTCGTTTCAACTGGCTTTCGCCATCTTCTGCTCTGTTGATGTTGTCGGTAGTCAGTGTGTTTTGCAGTGTTCGCACAATCAGGTCTTTCTTGTCTTTAGGGAGCTTTTTGGCATCCAGAAAGGACTCGATTTTACGAATCATAATATCGCCGTCCGTATTATTTCTTTCGTTGGACGATTTCAGATCAGCTTTGGTAAGCGGGTATACATTGTTCTCCACATCGCCAAGGGTAGCCATAATAGAAGCAACAACAAGATAAACACGGTCATTCTCACTCAGACCCTTTTCGCTCTTGAAAATGTCGTTGTTCAGCTTAACAAGGCTTGCAGTAATTTCCTGTTCTCTGCGTTCCTTTAGTTTTTCAATTTCGTCCTGAGGGAGCGATAATTGTTTGACCTTTTCGATAAATGCAGAGAAGTGTTCTTTTTTCAAAAAAGAAAGATCGGTATATTCATCAACCTTTTGACCAACGCCAAAATTGCTCTTGGCAACGTAGTAAACGCCGATCAAATGTTTTAGCTTCCCGCTAGCATCCTTGTAGCCCGTAACGCCAAGGGCGATAACATCCGTATAACTTGTGTAGTGCAGAACCGCATTAGAATAATGAACTGCACCGTTCACCGCATAAGAGTTGATATTTGTATAATCAGGTTGGTTCTTTGCGTTTCTGTTTGCAACATTTCCTTCAGCATCCAGCTTTACAAGTTTATCTTTGTATACTTTGTATTCAATCAAAATCGGATAGTATTTCCCATCATTGGCTTGTAGGAGTAGCTTTGCATCAGGGCGATTGCCGCCCTTGCCGCCGTTCTTGGAAAAATAATCATTTAGGGCTTGATCGATTTCCGTGTTCAAGGACTCCTGCTCCAATTTATAATCCACTTTATATGATTTGAGCCAGCCATTCACCAAGTCGGCAATATTCGGTTCAACGGATTGTACTGTGTTTTTAGCCATTTTTATTTCTCCTCATCCGTAAATTCTAAAATATCGTCAACCCCACAACCAAGAGTTTTGCAAATCTTCTCAATGCTATCAAGCGAAATATAATTGTCACGCTTGATACGGGTAATGATATTGGCACTAAACCCCGCTTTCTCCATCAGCTCGGCATTCGTCATACCTTTGTCGATTAGCAGGTGAAATAATTTTTTGTAGGATACAGCCATAGCGATTCCCTCCTTACATTGAAAATTATTGTATCACGAAATCGTGATTTTCTCAATAGATTTGTAAAATATTATTTATAAAGAAGGGAAAAGAGGGACTTGTATCACCTTGGACACAAGTCCCTCTGCGGTATCAGTTATAAATCAGTTCGTTTGTTACAATTTCCTCGGCACGATTGCGGATGCTGTTCATAGCTCCTACCCATGCTATTTGGTTAGCTGCTTTCATGTCCTCTGTCACGCCCTCTGCTGCTTTCATTTGCTCGATGATAAGTTCAAGGCGGCTCTGTGCCTGTTCGTTCAAATCAGCCAGATACGTCCACAACTCACCGCTAAGACACAGATCATTGAAGTGGATAGGATTATGTTCCTTGATATAATCTCTGTGCATCCGTCCCCAACGACCGATGGGTCTGTTTTCCTCCGGTAAGCGAATATCGGGGATATAGTAATCACTGCAACGAATATAAGTCAGTTTCTGCATTATTTGTTCCTCCAATCATAATATGAAAAGTCATTAATGATAGAAAAAGGCGATACTTGGTTGTGAAAACCAAGTATCGCCTTTTTCTTGTCGCACCCTGTACGGCAGCTACCCTATGTCAGTAATGTTTTTATACTGTCTTATTGATAGCCACCCTTGGGGAGCTTTTTTCAATATGCATTTAGACTTCTGCAAATCTCTATTGCGTCAGCCCGACCGGTGAGTACATCTTAGAGTTAAATCTGACCATCAACCTATCGGTGCATTATAAATTCATCGCCCGCTTGAACTTCGGCAGGACGCCGATGCCGTTTGTGCGGTGGGGCGGGAGTTGATAGATATCGTGCCCGGGAAAGTCGTTGCCCTCGATGAGCAGCGGACCGTTATCCGTCACGCACACATCCCAGCCGACTATGCCCACCTGCGGCACGACCTGTCCGGCCTTCTTGACCATGTCCAGAACCTCGTCCCACAGCGGTACCTGAAAGCCCTTGATCGCAACGCCGGTGAGCGGATGCACATCGTAAAGATTGTGGCTCTTATCCAGCGCCGGATATATAATTTTTCCGCAGTCCTCCTCGATGGGAACGACCATGCCGCCGTTGTTGAAATTATCGACATAGCGGCCGTTGCCGATGCGCAGATACGCCGCCACGACATTGGTGACGCTGCCTTGCGTGAAGGTGATGACACGGCAGGTGTTTACGGAATAGGGGTGCAGCGCCATGAGATCGTGATGCTGCACTACGCACTCCTCAAGTATGACCTGATGGCCGTTTTTGAGGTGCTCGTACAGGTCGCCGTCATATTCTGCGGCGTTTATCTTCTCGATGCCCTTGCCGCACATGCCGTCGACAGGCTTCGACATGAACACGGGGTGCTTTTTCACAAACCCGTCAAACTCCTCCCTCGTGGCGGTGGACATATCCAGCCAGTCACGGTGCATGAATTCGGAAAAGTTCTTTGCGAACTTGAGCTTGTCTTCAATTTCCGGCATGTACTTCGGGTCGTTGAAGCGCTTGATAAAGCCGTTGTTTATGCCCCTCGTGACTATCGTCTTGCGCTGGGCACGGTTGAGGTCATACATCTCGAACAGGGCATAATCCATGTAGCCTGCCTGATATACAAGGCCGCACCAGACCATGTCGAAAAAGATAAACAGCTTGCACTTGCCGCTTTTTTTGTGCACCTCGTCTATCTTCTGGAAGAACTGCCTGTAGTTCATCCCGGCGATGCGGCGGATAAGATATTTCAGTTTGCCCATAGCGAGCCTCGCTTTCAGATTAGTAAACATTATTCTACCACACAGCGACCAAAAATCAAGCATGAGGGACGCAATTTCGCCCGATAGCGGACGGCACCCTGTTGACTAACGCTCGGTAGTTTGATACAATTACAGTAATATATAGAGGTGATTTATATGGCAGTAATAATTGACGGCAAGGCGCTTGCCGCTAAAATATGCGCCGAGGTGGCGGTCGAGGCTGCCAAGCTTCCGAGAAAGCCGAAGCTTGCCGCCGTGCTGGTGGGCAATGATCCCGCCTCACAGATATATGTGCGCAACAAGGAGCGTGACTGCGTAAAGTGCGGCATCGACAGCGTGCGCTGCGATCTACCCGAGGAGACGACGCAGGCAGATCTTTTGGAGCTTATAGGCGCACTCAACGCCGATGAGAGCGTTGACGGCATTTTGGTGCAGCTTCCGCTGCCCGGGCATATAGACGAGAGCGTTGTCATAAACGCCATCCGCCCCGACAAGGATATCGATGCCTTCCACCCGATGAATGTCGGCCGCATGATAGTCGGCGAGCCTGCGCTCTGGCCGTGCACGCCGATGGGCATCATGGAGATGTTCAGGGAATACGGCATCTCGCTTGACGGCAAGGTGTGCGTCATGGTCGGCCGCAGCAACATCGTCGGCAGACCAATGGCGCTTCTGATGCTGCGGGCAAACGGCACGGTCGTGTGCTGCCACAGCCACACGCAAAACCTTGCCGAAATGACCCGTCAGGCGGATATATTGGTCGTTGCCGCCGGAAGCCCGAGGCTCATAACCGGCGACATGGTAAAGGACGGCGTTGTCGTCATCGATGTCGCCATGAACCGTGACCCCGAGACGGGGAAATTCTTCGGCGATGTCGTGTTTGACGAGGTCGCCAAGAAGGCGGCTTTCATCACGCCCGTACCCGGCGGCGTAGGGCCGATGACGAGGGCGATGCTCATGAAAAACATTTTGACCGCGGCTCAGCAGCACAGGGAGACACACAAATGAAAAAGAGACTTTTCAGAAGCACAAGAGACAAGAAATTAGGCGGCGTATGCGGAGGCTTGGCGGAGTATTTCGACATTGACCCGACGCTTGTGCGCCTTTTGTGGGCGTTCGTGAGCCTCGCATCGATAGGCTGCGGCGTGCTTGCGTACTTTATAGCATGGATCATAATACCCGAGGATAACGGAGGAGTAATTTAATGAGTAAATCACTGAAAACGGTCCAGACCGTCTGCAAGGTCTGCATGGTTCTTGCCGAGATAGCGTTTGTGATGTTTGTCGTCATTGTGGCGCTGATGCTTGCCGCTGCCATTTTCACCGGCACGGGCAATTTCGATGCGCTCGTATCGAGCGGCGCTCTTATTTTGGACGATGCGATCATGTATTCGGGCGCAGCGCAGGAGTATGTGGTGGCTATATGCGTCGCAATAATCATCGTGTTTTCGGCGGAAGCCGTCGTTGCGAAGTTTATAAATGTGTACTTCAAGCACGAGCTCAAGGCCGGCACGCCCTTCACCTTTGAGGGCGCAAAGGAGATGCTGCGCCTCGGCATAATCACCATCGCAGTTCCCGCCGGCGCAAGCCTTGCTGCAACCATAGTTTTCGGCATTATGGCAGCGGGCAGCGGGCTTGACAGGGAGTTCAACTTTGAAATTTCGCTCGGCATGGGCCTTATGTTCCTCGCTCTCTCGCCGCTGCTCAAGCACGGCACCGAGCTGAGGCTGCGTGCGAAGAACGCCGAGGAGAAGCTTGCCGAGAGTAAACCCGCCGACAGTGAAGAAGATAATTTATAATCCCCTCGTAATGCTGCTTTTGGGGCTTGCCGCCGGAGCGCTGACCCGCCTCGCCGATATCCACACGCAGATACTGTGCTCGGTGTTTTCCGAGCTTTCCGTGTGGATACTTGTCGGTGTTGTCATCGTCCTCGGCTGCGACAGCCGCCGCCGTGCCTGCCTTGATATTTTTCTGTTCTGCGCAGGCATGCTCATTACATATTACCTTGTCGCAGAATATACCAACGGCATTTGGGGTTGGAGCTTTGTCTACGGCTGGGCGGCGTTCACGCTGCTCACGCCAGTGCTCGCCTACCTCACATGGTTTGTAAAGTCCGGCGGCGTGTTTGGCAGGCTGATTTCCGTCGGCATAATCTTAGTCACGCTCGTCTCGAGCGTGTTCTACGGCGGCCCGCATTTTTACGATATCATCATTTGTCTTGCCCTGGCCTACCTGCTGTTTGTAAAGAAAATACGAGCATGAATATGAGCAGACGGAGTTTTTCACTCCGTCTGCTCATTTTTGTTGACGGCGGAGCGGGGAAATGGTAGAATTTTTATGAAGTTACGCAAGCCGGACGGAGGTGGGGGCGGAGATGGATTATGCCGCATTTGATGCGATAATGCGGGAGGGAATAATCGTAAGATGGATAGTCCCCGCAGCGCTCACCGCCGCCACGCTTGTGGGCGTTGTTTGGTACTTTATCAGCAAGCACCGCAACGGCATCGCAAGCGACCGCAACTTGGGCTTCATGCTCGTCATGGCGGCAGCGTTGGTGCTCTCTGTTATCATTTCAATTGACAGAACTAAGAACATGATATACGATTTGCAAAATCAAAGTTATGCAGTGGTTCACGGTGAATATGAGCGTAAATTTACTAGGGTTGGAAGAGATATGGAGTATGTCACAGGTATAACTACGGATGACGAGAAGCACATTTGGCTTCGTCAGCCGATTAGCATCGGCAGCAAAACCAGCAACGGCTATCTCCCCGAAGGCAAGTACGCAGCAACGGTGTGGTATGGAGTTGAATCACACTGCATTGTCGCATTTATCCCCGACGAGCCGATACCAGATGAATAATAAAAGGAAGCGCCCGTTCCGATTGGAGCGGGCGCTTCCTATGTAGGATGTTTATTTCATCGATATGGCATCGATGGGGCAGTGTCTCTCGCAGACACCGCAGCCGTGACAATCCTCGGGTCTGGCGAGGAACGAAACATTGTGGATGGGGTTTTTCTCGTTGGGGATAATGTCGATGCAGTATGCGGGGCAGTCCTCCTCGCAGATGCCGCAGCCGTCGCACACGGTGGTGTCGACAACGGGCTTTTTCCACTGCTCCTTGGGGATGAACTTGCAGGCCTTACCCTCGTTATCGAGAATGCTCTCGTACTCGCAGATATGGCTGCAAGCGCCGCAGTCGATGCAGCGGTTGGGGTCGATCTCGTGCTGCTCCTTCATTTCGCCGGAGATGGCCCTTACGGGGCACAGCTGGGCGCAATCGTCGCAGCCGTTGCATTTATCGGTAATTTTATAAGCCATAATTTACTCCATTCTGCCGCTTTTTGCAGCTTACTGATTGCCCTTCCTGATGCCTAACTTCTTGAGCGCATCCTCGGAGGGAACGCCGTCCTTGGACCATCCGCGAACGGCGAAATACGCCTTCTTGAGCTTGTCGGCGCCGTCCTTGGCCTCGACCTCGGTGGTCTCGCCGTCGGTCTTGCCTGCGCCTGCAAACAGGGTGGTCATGTATCTTTCAAGGGCGTAGCCGCGCTCGCCGCAGCGGAGGTACTTGCCGAGATTCATCTTCATGCCGACGGCATACTTCATCTCACGGTCGTGATGGAACACCGACAGCGGGAAGAACAGAAGCTGGGGATGCTTGTTGAGGATGCTCAGCACGGGGCCTAACTTTGCGACCTTCTTGTTGAACGAAACGGTGATCGGGCTCTTTGGATCGGTAAACAGCACGGCGGGGAAGATGGCATAGCCGGTGAACGGGCACTGGCCGGTGGCCTCGATGGCTTCAAACAGATCCTCCATGAGCATGCTCAGGTCGGCCTTTGCCTTGGGGCTGCCGCCGTCGATGCGCATGCCGAGATTGTCCAGAAATGCGGGGAAGCCGCTGAGCTCGTCGCCGCACAGCAGTGCAAGCGGCTCTTTCTCGGGGACATTGCTCTCGTCGTCGTTTATCTCAACTGCGTGCACGCACTTGATCGGGCAGGAAAGGCAGCCCTTTGCGGTCTCCGCTGCGGGTGCGGTGCTGCCGCCGTCTGTGAGTGCGGGAGTGCCGACGATGCTAAGTGCGCCGAGCTTCGGCAGCTGCTCGCCGGTGATGGGATGCTCTCTGAGGTAGCTTACCCACTTCTTGTTCCATGCGACGGTCTTTTTCTCGTTGCTGACAACGACATGCTTGTTGCCGGAAACGGCGACGGCCTTGAGGTTCTTCCAGCCGAACACTGCGCCGATGCCGGAGCTGCCCTCGGCACGGTCACGGCTGAAAACGCCGGCGTTCTCGCCGAGCTCCTCGCCTGCGGTGCCGATGCCGACGATGCCGCACTTTACACGGCAGCCGTAGTCTCTGTCGAGAAGGTCACGGATCTGCTGCTCGGCGTCCGCCGGGCGCTTGCCCCATACATCCTCGTTGTCGGCATTGCGGAGAGTGAAGGTGTCGTTATAAATTTCGAGCCAGGAATGCTCGGGGCATTTACCGGTGAGAACAAGGGCGTCGTAGCCCGCTCTCTTGAGGTAGTAGCCGAAGGTACCGCCGCAGTTTGCGGAGGCGACGGTGCCGGTCTTTGCGGAAATTGCGGAAATGTTAAAGCGGCCGGAGCTGGGAGCACCCGTGCCGGTGAGAGGTCCGGTAGAGATAACGATAACATTCTCCTCGGACAGTGCCTCCTCCTTGCCGGTCAGGTGGTCGTAGAGAATTTTGGCGGCCATCGACTTGCCGCCGAGGTACAGTTCCTTTTCCTTGTCGCTCCACGGATAGTCTTCGAGCTTACCGGTCGTAAGGTCGAATTTCGCAACTTTATCCATGTATCCGGAGTACTTGCTCATTACATCAATCCTTTCAAATTTGCCTTGTGGGCATATCCGCCGTGACGGCTGACCGAAACCGCTTTGTGCGGGCCCCCCCAAAGAATAAAATTGTTAATTCCTAAACTTAGCCCACTATATCACAAAAAATCAGCGTTTTCAATATACAAACTTGCAGAGACTGCTAATATTTTATCATAAAAAAACTCCCCTTTTGGGAAGTTTTAGACATTTATGCGCGTAATCGTCTATCTGCGTCTTTCATGGCCTTGCGCAGGAAGAAGAAGCTGAAGACAAACGACACGATCTCGGCTATGAGGAAGCACCACCAGATGTTGTTCACATCGCCGGTGAGGCTCAGAAGATACGCCGCCGGAATGAGGGCGAATATCTGACGCATGCAGCTTGTGATGAGCGAGAACATGCTCTTGTTGAGCGCCTGACACGCAGAGCCGGCCACGATGCAGAATGCCGCAATGGGGAAGTGGAAGGCGATGCGCCTGAGCGCATGGGTGCCGATATCGAGCATCTCCGCCGAGGGGTTGAACGCCGACAGCAGCAGCCCCGGAGCAAGCTCAAACAGGGCAAGCCCCGTCAGCATGAACACCGCCGCAAACAGCACGCCGTATTTTACCGTGCGGTGGATGCGGTCGACCTTGCCTGCACCGTAGTTGTAGCCGATGATGGGGATAAGGCCGTTGTTTATGCCGAACACGGGCATGAAGAAAAAGCTTTGCAGCTTAAAGTACGCACCGTACACGGCGACGGCGGTCTTGGTAAACGACACGAGCAGCAGGTTCATGATGTAGTTGGTCAGCGAGCCTATGCACATCATGATGATGGACGGGAAGCCAATTTCATAAATCTCGCCGATGATGCGTCCGTTGGGGCGGAAGAACTTAAGCCCGAGCGGGACCTCACGGTTGCGCTTGAGGTGGAAGAAAAGACCCAGCCCGGCGCCGACGGCCTGACCGATCACCGTTGCCACCGCTGCGCCCGCCGTGCCCATTGCGGGCAGGCCGCACCAGCCGTAGATGAAAAACGGGTCGAGCACTATATTCGTCACTGCGCCCGCCATCTGCGTCCACATGGAAAGCTTCGTCAGACTCGATGACTGCAAAAAGCGCTCGAAGGTTATCTCAAAATACAGGAATATCGAGCCCATGGAGACTATCTTAAGATAAGAGCCTGCGTAGTCACGCACGGCGGCATCGTCTATCTGCGTGTTTACGAACCACTGCGCACCGAACACGCCGAAGGCAAACATCGCCGCCCAGCAGCACAGGCACAAAAACAGTGCGTTGCCCGCAACTCTGCCGGCTCTGTCACGGTCGTTAGCACCAAGCGCACGGGATATGAGGCTTGACACGCCGACGCCCGTGCCGGTGGCGAGGCCTATCATGATATTCTGCGCCGGGAACACCAGCGACAGCGCCGTCAGGCAGTCCTCGGACACCTGAGCGACATAGATGCTGTCAACGATATTGTACAGCGCCTGCACGAGCATCGACAGCATGATAGGCACCGCAAGCGTAAGGAGCAGCTTGCCCTCCGGCATCTGCCCCATTCTGGCGGAGCTTATCCCGCCGTTTTTTTCGTTCATTTCAATTCAACTCCTGTTGGTCAGATAGGCGCTCAGATAGGCGTAAAAAATCCACCGTCAGGTGGATTTTTTTATGCTTCGGCTAACTAATTCGCCTGCCATGCCCCGCTTGAGCTCGCAAATGCGCAGAAGCTTCCGGCGGGTGGCATCGTTCATGCCGCAGTTCATCCAGTCGATCACCATGCCGAAGCAGCCGCACTTGAGATAGTGGATGATGGCCTCCTTATCCTCGGCCGATATCGGCGCATCGGGGAAGGCGGTCTCAATATAGGTCGTGACGGTGTAGCGGCAGATCTCCCAGAGATAATTTTCGTAAATGTCACGGTTCGAGGACTTGTATATATGCAAAAGAGCCTTCTTGTGCTCCATGGCAAAGCCCATGGCGACACGCAGACATTCCTCAATGGAGTCAAGCGAGGGATAGGTGTTTATGATGCGGTCTATCTCGCTTATGAAAATCTCCTCGATGAGGGCGGGAATGTCGTCGTAATGATAGTAAAAGGTGTTGCGGGTCATGCCGCAGACATCGGTGATGTCCTTAACGGTGATCTTGTTTAAGGGGTGCTCGTCGAGCAAGGTCAGAAAAGCGTTGCGGATAGCTTTTTTCGTAAAAGTGGCCATATTTATCCCTCCGATTGTAGAATAACATAAAATTTAAAAAATTACAACAAATATGTTCCCTTGCCAAGTGAGGCAAAATGACAAAAAATTTGACAGAATGTGACGATATAGGGGTTTACCTGCGCCGTATTTTTTGATATAAATAGCGTAATAAAACTTTCTGTGGCGGTGAATGAATGATATTTTTGTACCTTGCTTATCTGTTTTTCCTCGGCTCGCTTGCCGGCTGGGTGATGGAGGTCTTGTTCCGCAAATTCTTCTCCGACTCCAACCCTGAGCACAAGTGGATAAACCCGGGCTTCTGCGTGGGGCCGTATGTTCCGCTTTACGGCTTCGGCCTGTGCTTTTTGTACCTGCTTGCCGACTTCGGCGAAAAAAGCGGACTTGTCGCCACGACCGGCGGCACGATAGCGGTGCTCGTCATGATGGCCGCCGCAATGACGGCGGTGGAGTACATTGCCGGTATCGTGAGCCTGAAGGTGTATAACCTGCGTCTGTGGGATTACAGCAACAACTGGGGCAACTTAAACGGCATCATCTGTCCGCTGTTTTCGGCCATCTGGGCGGCGATCGGCGCAGCGTATTATTTCCTGCTGCACCCTCTGGTGACCGAGCTTCTGGTGTGGCTGGGCAACAATCTTGAGTTCCTGTTCGTCGTGGGCTTTTTCTTCGGCGTGTTCACCATCGATGTCGCTTATTCTGCGGGCATCGTGACCAAGCTGCGTACCTTCGCAAAGGAAAACGACATCATCATCAAGTACGAAAACCTCAAGGCGCACATCCGCAAAAACCACGAGCGATTTGCCAAGAAAACGAACTTCCTGCTGCCGTTCAAGTCGGATATCCCGCTTTCCGAGCACCTCAAAAACGCACACAGCGCCATCGAGCAGATCCGTGCACGGCGTAAATAAAAATCATTGCTTCCTCCAAACGGAGGAAGCTTTTTTTAAAATTGTATCCCCCCGGGGGGCTTGCGGAGAGACTTTTCGTGTATTAAAATCTTAACAAATCCATTCTGAAAGGAAATTTTGCATGAAAAAGATCATTGCCGCATTGCTCGCCTTTGCAATGCTGTTCAGCCTGTGCGCCTGCGGCGGCACAAACGACGACAACAAAACAAACGACAAGACCAGAGTAGTCACCGATGCCTGCGGCAGACAGGTCACCATCCCCGAGACCGTCAAGTCCGTCATCTGCGTGGGCGTGGGCTCGCTGCGCTTTACCACCTACATGAATGCGCTCGACCTTCTCGTCGGCGTTGAGGAAAACGAGCTGGGCGTGGGCGCTCAGAAGCCGTTTGCGTACCTGCACCAAGATGTGTGGGAGAAGCTGCCCCAGACCGGCAACAACGGCGAGACCTACGACGAACAGATAATCTCCGCAAACCCCGATGTCATCATTGCCAATATGGACAAGGACACCGCCGACGCTTATCAGAAGAAAACCGGCATCCCCGTCGTGACCATCCCCATGGTCGAGGGTATTCTGGACGATGCGGTGTTTAATATGATAAATCTCCTCGGCGAGGTCTACGGTAAGCAGGACAGAGCCAAGGAGCTCACCGATTACCTCACGGCGATGAAGCAGGATATCGCCGACCGTGTCGCAAAGGTCGACAAGGACAAGACCCCCTCCGTGTATGTCTCCGGCGTGTCCTTCAAGGGCGCTCACGGCTTTGAGGGCACCGAGGCCGGCTACGCACCGCTGGCCGCACTCAAGGGGAATAACATCGCCGACGCAACCGGCAAGTCCGGCGCCTTCGACATGGACATCGAGCAGGTGCTCAAGGTAGACCCCGATTATATTTTTGTTGACACAAGCAACCTCGATCTGGTAAAACAACAGTATGCGGAAAATCCGGCGTTCTACAACAGCCTGACCGCCGTCAAGGAAAACCGTGTGTTCTCGCAGATAAGCTTCCGCTTCTGCGCAACGAATGTCGAGCTTGCGCTTGCGGATATGTATTACATGGCAACGGTCATATATCCTGAGGCCTTTGCCGATGTTGACCCCGTTAAGAAGGCAAACGAGATATTCAAGATGTTCCTTGGCGCAGACGATTTCTATTCGACCCTCAACGAAGCCGGCTACAGCTTCGGACCGGTTGATATCACAAAGTAAACGGAGATAAAAATGCAGACAGACAGCGCATACGCCAAAAATAAATATAAGAACATCCTCGTGCTTGCGGCACTTGCCGTGCTGCTTTTGGTGTTTGCGCTGATCTCGTTGAAGTGCGGGTCGTATTCAACCTCGGTCGCAGAGCTTGTACGGGGCGTTTTCGGCACGGCTGACGAGCGCATAAACGCCGTCGTGCAGGGTGTGCGCCTGCCGAGGATATACACCGCCATCGTGTGCGGCGCAGGCCTCGGCGTGACCGGCTGCATCTTGCAGGCGATACTCAATAACCCCCTTGCCTCGGCATCCACACTGGGCATCTCGCAGGGCGCAAGCTTCGGTGCGGCGTTTGCAATAATGGTGCTCGGAGCGGGCACGGCGGGGCTTGCCGACTCCGTTCTGGTGTCGGTCTGCGCATTTGTAAGCAGTATGCTGGTTTCCGTCATCATTCTGGGGCTTTCAAAGCTTCGTGCCATCGGCCCCGAGGCAATGGTGCTTGCCGGCGTTGCGCTCAGTGCGCTTTTTTCCGGTGCGACCACGCTTTTGCAGTATTTTGCGAGCGAAACGGAGCTTGCGTCGTTCGTGTTCTGGACCTTCGGCGATCTCGGCAGCACGACTCGCAGCGATATTCTTGTCATCACCGTTGTTGTTGCGGTTTTCATGGTGTATTTCATACTCAACCGCTGGAGCTACAATGCTCTTGCTGCCGGTGAGCACACCGCCGTTTCGCTCGGCGTGAATGTCGGCAGAACGAGGGTCATAAATATCCTCGCCTGCTCGTTCGTTGCGGCGACCGTCGTGTCGTATATCGGGCTTATAAGCTTCATCGGCCTGTGCGCACCGCACATCGTGCGCAGGCTCGTGGGTTCAAACTACACATGGCTCATTCCGGGCTCGGCGTTCATGGGAGCGGTGCTCATGCTTGGCGGCGACCTAGTCGCCCGCACGGTCATCTCGCCCGTTATCCTGCCCATCGGCGCCATAACCTCGTTCCTCGGTGCGCCCATGTTCCTGTATCTTCTTTTCAAGGGGGGCAGCAAGCGTGCTTGAAGTTAAGGACCTCTCCTTTGCCTATTCAAAAAACGGCAGAAAGATACTCGATGATGTGTCGTTTCACCTCGAGCAGGGTCAGTTCATGGCGGTGCTCGGCAATAACGGCGCAGGCAAGAGCACTCTCATCAAGTGCATCGACAGGATAAATCCCGCCACCTCCGGCAGCGTTCTCGTTGACGGACAGAGCATCGAGCATATGCAGCGCAGAACGCTTGCGCAGTCGGTCGCATATGTGCCGCAGAGCACCCAGCCGACGCATACCCTGGTGTTTGACGCAGTGCTTTTAGGCCGCAAGCCCTATATCAAATGGGGCGTCACCGCCGAGGATGAGCGCATCGTCGCCGAGGTGCTCGATATGCTCAATTTGCGGCACCTTGAGTCGAGGTATCTCGACGAGCTGTCCGGCGGCGAGCTTCAGAAGACCATGCTCGCCCGTGCGCTCGTGCAGCAGCCGAAGTATCTGCTGCTCGACGAGCCGACAAGCAGCCTTGACCCGAACAATCAGCACGAGATGCTCCATGTTATCCGTGACATTGCGCAGGAGAAAAATATCGGCGCTGCGATAGTCATCCACGACCTCAATTTGGCCATGCGCCACTGCGACCGCTTTTTGTTCGTAAAGGATGCCAAGGTGTTCTCCTTCGGCGGGGTCGAGACAGTCACGCCCGAGACTATTCAGGCCGTCTACGACCTGCGTGTCGATATCATCGAGCACAAGGGTATAAGAGTCATCGTTCCATACTGAGGAGGAAATGCAATGATAAATAACGAGCTTTGGAAAAAGTGCGCCGAGCATCACGGCCACGAGTGCCCCGGCCTTGCCATCGGCTACCGTGCATCGCTGTATGCCGCCGAGCTTTTGGGCGTTGAGCCGAGCCCTGTCTCGGGCGTTAGCTGCGTTGCCGAGACCGACAAGTGTCCGGTCGATGCCGTGAGGGTCATTTTCGGCTGCACCGAGCAAAACGGCAAACTGAGCTTTGATCTCACCGGCGAGATGGCGCTCACCTTCACCGCCCCCGGCGGCAAGTCCGTCCGCTTAGAGCTCACCGACCTCGGCCACGACCTGCCCAAGGCCGAAAAGTTCACCCTCTTCCACGAAGCTCCCATAGAGGACATGTTCAAAGTCTCCTAAAAGCACCCACGGGTGCTTTTTTAATGCCCCTTTGTTGACCGGTTGGTAAATTTGTGGTAGCATTTGCGCTGAAAGGTCGTGTGGTCATGGATAAAAACGCAATCAAAATTCACATTCTGCACTGCGGAACAATAACGATACCGGCGAACATGGCGTATATAAAAGACAGCGCGCTCAAGCGGGTGACGCTCCCTGTGAGCGTGTATCTCGTCGAGCACCCCGTACACGGCAAAATTCTGGTCGAGACAGGGCTGTCTGCTGACTGCAATGAGGTCATGCCCAAGTACCTGCGGGACTTTTACCGTCCGCAGGTCGAAAAAGGCCAGACCGCCAAAGAGCAGCTTGCGGCGATGGGCATCCGCCCCGAGGACATCGACCTTGTGCTCATAACCCACAACGATGTTGACCACACCTGCGCCCTCAAGGATTTTGCGGGCAAGGCAAAGCGCATCGTCATGGCCGAGCACGAGTATTTCTGGTCGTGCCGCACGGTGTACCGTGTCCGGCAGGTGTGGGAGACCTACATGCCGTACAAGGACATCATCGAGCGCCCGTTTTACTTCGGCACGGCGCAGGGACCCATAGGCCGAGGCTTCGACCTTTTCGGCGATGACAGCGTTTTGTGCATCGCCTGTCCCGGCCACACCGACGGACAGATGGCGGTCATGATAAACAAAGCGCCGTCAGGCCGCTTTGTAAACGCCGCCGACGGAATTTACGGCAACGAATTTGCGATCCTCGCCTCCGATGTCGCCTTCTCGCAGCGCAACATCGATGACCTTGTCATCCCGGGCTACGGCTTTGCCCGCCAGCGGCAGCGCAAGTCGATTCAGTGGCTCAAAACGATGCAGGCAGACCCCAAATGCGTGGGCATTTTCTGCTCGCACGATGCGAATGTCACGCCGCAGACGATTGAGTATTGACAAATCGACCACAATGCGGTATTTTATATTTACCAATCGGTAAATATAAAATTACGGAGGACGAAACCATGGGCTTTGATCTTAAAAAGGAAGCAAAGTTCTTGAGCACCCGTATGGATGACAAGACCGCAGCTTCGGTCGGTTTGGCGAACATGATGGTGCTGGGCGCAACGCTTGCGCATGACGGCGACCATTTCTATCAGGCGTTCAGGTGGAAGTACAAAATTCCGCTCCAGCTGCTGGCGATAAATCTCGCAGTCTATGTCATGCCGGCTATCAGCACATTTCTCACGAAAAACAAGCGTGCCTCGGCGACATGGCTCGTCATGGCCGAGGGCATCATCACCAGCGCCGCATTTTTGAAGGTGCATCTGTGGAAGCCCACGACCGATGTCTGGGGCGCATGGAACTACAACTACTTTAAGCTCAACAAGGGCGTTATGCACGAGGGTCAGTGGCTTCAGGGCATCAATTGGATAGACTGGGCGCTGCTGTTTATCCTCCCCGCTGCATCGACGCCGGCGTTCATACTCGCAAACAAAAAGCGCAAGGAGCTCGAAGCTCAGGCGGCGGAAGAATAATAGACAACGGGAGAGGCTATGGTCTCTCCCGCTTTTCGTATGAGGTGATACGGCATGACGGATATATCGCTTAAGATTTCGGATATGGAGTGCGCCGCCTGTGTGCGCAGATTAGGCAAGGTCATCTCGGCGCAAAAGGGCGTAGAGCGTGCGGAGATAAACTTCGCCGCCTCGACCGCCGCCGTGTCCTATGACGAGGGCGTGACGGACATTGCAATGATTGCCGCCGCCGTCAGAAAGGCGGGCTTTCATGTTCCTGTCGAGGAGCAGGAGCTCATACCGGCGGGGGAAATCCCCGAGGGGCTTTGCGCTGCGCTTAGCTCGGTGTTCGGCGTGAAGTCCGCATCATTTGCCGGCGGCAAGATAACGGCGCAGCTCTGGCCTGTCGATGTGCAGGCTCGTGAGCTTGTTGCTGCGTGCGCAGACTGCGGCTGCACGGTCACGGCGGGCGAGCACCGTGGCGGCGACGAGGATCAGGAGCTTGATAAGCGCATGGGGCTGCTGAAAAAGCTTTTAGGCTCTGCGGCGGCGACCTCGCTTTTGATGCTGGAGCTGCACCCCAAGGCGCAGTTTGCCGTTGCGACGGCGCTGCAATTCGGCCCGGGCAGGTATTTTTACAAGGGCGCACTGCGTGACCTGCGCAACCGCAGCTTCGGCATGGACACGCTGATCTCGCTGTCCTCAACGCTCATTTACCTGTACAGCAGCCATGTCGCATTTACGAGAAAGCGCAATTTCACGCTCTATTTCGGCTCGGACGGCGTGCTGCTGTCGCTGATTTTGTTCGGCAAATACATCGAGCAGATGGCAGCCGGCGAGGCAAACGGCGCAATACGCAAGCTTTTGCACCTCCAGCCCAGAACGGCGGCCGTGCTCGTTGACGGTGCGGTCACGGAAAAGCCCGTGGACAGCATCGTGCACGGCGATATAGTCTTGGTCCGAGCGGGCGAGCGCATCGCCGTTGACGGAACGATAACGCAGGGCGACTGCGCCGTTGACGAATCGATGCTCACCGGCGAGAGCCTGCCTGTTGACAAGCACCCGGGCGACAAGGTCATCGGCGGCAGCTTATGCCGTGCGGGCGCAGCCAAGGTGACCGCCGAGGGCTTGGGTAAGGACTCGGTCCTGCAGCAGATAGTCGCCGCCGTCAGGCGGGCTCAGTGCGGAAAAGCGCCGGTGCAAAAATTTGCAGACTCCGTTGCGGGCTGGTTCGTGCCCGCCGTTGCTGCCGCCGCTGCGGCGACCTTTGCGCTGTGGTTTAAGAAATTAAGGCCGCACGACCTTGAAAAGGCGCTTGTGACCTGCTGCGATGTGCTGTCGGTCGCCTGCCCATGCGCCTTGGGACTTGCAACGCCCACGGCGCTCATGGTCGCCTCCGGCGCCGCCGCTGAAAACGGCGTGCTATATAGCTCCGGCAGGTTCATCGAAAATGCCCGCAAGGCCGACACCGTTGTGTTCGACAAAACCGGCACGATAACCAAGGGAAGCCCCGAGGTCACGGAAATTTTAACACTCGGCGGCATGGACGAAGCGGCGCTTTTGCGCCTTGCCGCCTCGGCGGAGGCCATGTCCGACCACCCGGTCGCCAAGGCGGTTGTCGCCCGCGCAAAGAGCGTGTTCGGCGACTTTGCGCCCGACCCGGCAGCGGACTTTGAAGCGGTCGCAGGCAGGGGCGTTAAATGCACGATAAACGGCAAAGCGCTCATCTGCGGCAGCAGGCGGTTTCTCGCCGAGAACGGCGTGGATGCGGCGAGCTTGCCCGACGGCACGGGCACCGAGGTCTGCGCAGCGTATGACGGCGTGCTCGTGGGGCTTATCCGGGTCGCCGATGTCATAAAGCCCGAGGCTCGGGAAGTTGTCGAGCGGCTCAAGGCAAGCGGCAGGCAGGTGTGGCTCGTCACCGGCGATAACGAGCAAACCGCTCGGGATATTGCCGCCCGGGCGGGGATAGAGAATGTCAAAGCCAATGTCCTGCCGACGGAAAAGGCGGATATCGTCGCCCGGCTGAAAGCCGAGGGGCGCACCATCTGCATGGTCGGCGACGGCGTGAACGATACGCCCGCACTCGCCGGAGCCGACTGCTCGGTCGCCATGGGCAGCGGCTCGGATATAGCCATCGAATCGGCGGGCATACTCCTGCCGTCGGGCGATCTGAAGAAGCTGCCCGAGGTGTTCGAGCTCTCGGAAAAAACAATGCGGGTGGTCAATCAAAATCTCCGCTGGGCGCTTGTGTACAACGCCCTGAGTATCCCGATTGCCGCCGCCGGAGTGCTGCACCCGTCAATTTGTGCGACCTCAATGTCGCTCAGTTCAATTGGGGTGCTGCTTAATTCACTAAAGCTGCAAAACGGCAGGAAGGAGAAACGGTGGAAGAAAAAACGCTGAAAACCTATGTAAAGGGCATGTACTGCGCACAGTGTCCCGAGCTTATAATCTGCGCACTATTGCAGCTGCGGGGCGTCATCGACGCCGATGTCGAGTATTTTAAGTCGCTCGTCACGGTGCGCTTTGACCCCGATATCGTCACCGAGGCGCAAATTTTTGCAGCCCTCGATGATGCCGGCTATCCGCCGTTTGAACGCAGGCCGAGTGTCGCCGAGAGGCTGGCGGCAAAGCTTGCGCATGCGTTCGACAGCTGTCGGGGAGAGTAAAATGAGCACATTTGAAACTAAGGTGGACGGCATCGTCTGCCCGAACTGCACCTATGATATCGAGCGAATTTTAAGTCGCCTTGACGGCGTAAATTCGGTCAAGGCAAGCTATGTGAAAAGCGGGGTAACGGTCGGATTTGACCCCGAAAGGGTCGGCGAGGCGGAGATAGAAGGAACGCTTGCAAAGTTCGGCTTCCCCGTCGGCAGGGGCAGGAAAAACCTGCTGTGGAATTTGCTCGACTTATGCTGTATTTCAGCGCTGTATTTTGCGCTGACCTACCTGACGCAGGCGGTGAGCATGCCCGAGATGAGCGGTGGAATGTCGCTGGGACTGGTGTTTTTAACAGGACTGCTGGGCGGCGTGCATTGCATCGGAATGTGCGGCGGCATCATGCTCACGCAGCACAACGCCTTTGCGTATAACGGCGGCCGCATGGTCGGCTACACGGTCATGGGGCTGATTTTCGGCGCAGCGGGCAGCTATATCATTTTCAGTATGCAGCTTAAAAGCGCCGTGTTCATCGTGGCGGGACTGCTTGTCGTGCTCATCGGACTTCGCATGTGGGGCGTGCCGTTTCTGCGCCGACTGCGCCCGGGGCTGAGCTCGCCCTGCGGCTTTCACGGAACGCCGTTTATAGTCGGACTTCTGACCGGCGTGATGCCCTGCGGCATGCTGTCGTCAATGTGGTTTTTAGCTGCATCGGCAGGCTCGGCCGGAAAAGGTGCGGCGCTGATGCTCGTGTTCGGTCTCGGCACAAGCGTTTGCATGCTCGTGTTCGGCCTGCTCGGCGATGCGCTGACCAGAAAATATAACAAATACATCCTCAAAGTGAGCACCGTCCTTATCATCACCATGGGTCTCATGCTCGCCATGAAGGGCATTAAAATGCTGTGACTTGACCCGCAGCCCCCAACGCCCCTGCGCATATCGCACAGGGGCGTTTTTCGTCATTATGCAGAGCTTTTTCCTTGATAAGTCGGGCTTAAAGCGCAAATTATGTACATGACCTTACCAATACTGATAGCTATAACCTACAAGATGTAAGCATCCCCGATAGCATTGATTCTATCGGAAGCTACGCATTTTTAAACTGTTACAATCTAAAAACAATTACTATTCCAAGCGGCGCAACGATGATAGGTGATAATGCGTTTAGAAACTGCACAAGTCTCGAAGCAATAGCAATTCCCGATTCGGTCACCTTTATCGGGGGTGGAGCATTCTATTCTTGCAGAGAGCTTAAAAACATTGAACTTCCAAGTAATATTACGAGTGTCAAGGGCGACACATTCTTTTACTGCGACAGTATTGAAAGCGTCAACATTCCGTACGGCACTACATGGATTGGAGATGGGGCATTTACGGCTTGTAGTGGTATGAAGAGTATAACGATACCCAACAGTGTCACTGGCATTGGAGAGTGGGCATTTGCAGGCTGTGATGCATTAAAAGATGTATATTATTCAGGTACGGAGAAGCAGTGGGAAGAATTGAAAGCGGAAATGGGTGCTGAAAATACACCCATAGAGAACGCAACGATTCATTACATCAAACTAGCGCCTACCGCCCCCAGACTAAAGATCACAACCTCGGCAGGTAAGCCGCAAATCTACTGGAACGCAGTAAACGGAGCGGTAAAGTATTGGGTGTATCGCAGTACCGATGGCAAGAACTTCAAGTATTTTGACAGCACAACATCGACAAGCCGAAGCCGAGCTGGAAAGCGGTCACGGGTGCAGATAAGTACTACATCTACCGCTCCACCGACGGTAAGGCTTTCAGCTACTGGGACAGCACGACTAAGACGAGCTACATAAACAGCGGCGCAAAGAAGAACACCAAATACTACTACAAGGTCAAAGCCGTCTGCGCATCAAACTCTAATGCAAACTCCTCACAGAGCAGCGCAGTCAGCATCAAAGCGACAAAATAAACCACAAGCCCCCGTGGAGACACGGGGGCGTTTCAATGAAAAAAGCACCCCGAGGTTCGGGGTGCTTGAATTTTATTTGGAGTTTTTGCGGGCTTCTTCGAATTTGCGGAGGGCTTCCTCGTACTCACGGCGGGCGGCCTCAAAGTCCTGCTGGCGGGTCTCCTCTTCCTTGCGGCGAGCTTCGGTCTCCATACGCTCGGTTTCCTCGTTCAGGCGCTTGGTCTGCGCCTGCATGCGTGCGACAAGGTCGGAGGGGATGGTGCTGCCGTCGACTACGGTCGGCTCGTCGGGAGCGGCGGTGGACTCGGGCCGTATGACCTTTTCCTCCGCAGCGGGAGCTGCGGGTGCGGGCGCTGCATCTGCGCTGCCCCAGCCGTTATCGTCGTCGTCCTCGTCGGTCTTTATGACACGGCGGGGCTTTTCCTTCTTCTCGGGCTTTGCGGCCTTCACCGCTGCAGGAGCGGCACCTGCGGGCACAACGCCTCGCTTATACGCCTTGGTGCAGACGATGCAGACGATGACCGCCAGCAGCGCTGCGACCAAGATCGCCATCATTGCGGCAAATTGCAGCGAACCGTTGCCGCTGCCGTCCTCGAGGGCGTACACAAAGTAGCGGTAGTCGTTGACATAGCCGTAGATGTTCAGCGCTGCGGCGCTTGCTGCGGCAGCGCAGGCGAGAACGAGTGCGGCCACGAGCGTCTGGAGCTTGGGGCGGAACGCAACGAGGATGCCGATCGCACCGGCGACAAGGCCGATGACGGCGAGTATCCTGAGCAGCGAATAAAGCTGCTGGCGCAGAGCCAGCTCCTGCTGGACGCTGTCGGCCTCCTCCTCGACATAGGCGCTGGCGGCGGCGAGCACCTCATCATAATCCTCTCTGTCGGTGACCTTTTCGGCAATGCCGTCGTTTGCGAGCAGAATTTTGATGCCTGCATCGACTATCTCCTGCGCATCCTCCATCTCCTCGAGGTTCTGCAGGTCGTTTGCCATGGAGGCGCTGTTGCTTGCCATCTTGCGCTTGCCTGCTGCAAGCTGCTCGGCAGCGTCGGCAAGCTGAGCCTTACCGTCATCGAGCTTGGCCTTGCCTGCGGCAAGCTGCGCATCGCCGTCGTCAAGCTGCTTTTTTGCAGCGGCGAGCTGCTCCTTGCCTGCGGCGAGCTGCTCTTTACCGGCGGCAAGCTGCTGCTTGCCGTCAGCAAGCTGCTGCTTGCCCTCCTCGAGCTGAAGCTCTGCGTCGGCTATCTGCCTGTCAGCATCGGCAAGCTGCTGCTTTGCGGCGTCGTACTCGTTAAAAAGCTCCGTGACAGTCTTGTTATAGCCGAGCGAGCGAAGCAGGATATTCAGCCCCACCTCGGTGTAATTGCCGCCGGTCGTGCCGTGGAGCTTATCGTAATAAGGCTTTGCCTTGTTGTAGATAGGCGTGACCTCGTCGAGCTTCGCCTGACCCTCGTCACGCTGCTTTTTCGCCTTGGCAAGCTGTTTTTCGCCGTCGGCTATCTGCTTTTCGCCGTCGGCTATCTGCTTTTCGCCGTCGGCAATTTCCTTTTCCTTTTCGGCAATGAGCTTCTCGGCGGCGGCGTAATCGGCCTTGCCCTTATCCAGCTGCGCCTTGGCGGCGTCATACTCCTTCTGACCCTTATCCAGCTGCGCCTTGCCCTCGTCATACTGCTTCTGACCGGCGCTTATCTTGCTGCTGCCGTACTTATCGGTGACAACGGCTTTGGCGTAGTTCTTGGCGGTCTTGTCGCCGCCATTGCCCTTTATCTCGGCATAGCGCTTGGATATGAGCTCTATCGAGTAGCGGATATCGTCATTTTGCAGATTGGATCTGCGCAGGATGCCGGTTATATCCTCGAGACCGGCGGCAGCGGCGAAAAAGCCGAACACCGAAGCGATCACAAGGCAGATGCTGATGACAGCCAGTGCGATTCTTTTCATTTGATTTCTTCCTTTCTCGTAAACGAACAAGCGATCCCCCGATTTACTTGCCCGCCGTATGCTTGCGTGCGACCTCCTCGAAGTCATCCTCAAAGATGGGCGGTACACGGAAATGGATTTTCTTTGCAAAGGTTGTTTTCTTTATAAACTTATCGCCCCACAAAAGCAGCTGCGGCAGGACGAACATGACGAGCAGCAGCGAGATGAATGTGCCTCGGCCGAGTGCGATACCGATATCGGAGGTAATTGCCTCGGTGGACAAAAATCCGATGAGCAGACCCGCAATGGCAAGGATGCTGCCGGAGGTGATGAGTGTGGGCAGAGCGCCGTTGAGTGCGGCGGTTATCGACACACGCTTGGAGTTGTTTTGCCGCAGGGTGATGTAGCGGTTTGAAACGACGATGGCGTAGTCGATATTTGCGCCCATTTGTATAGCCGTGACGATGAGGTAGCCGACGAAGAATATCGGCTCGTTCGTCACATACGGCCAGGTGAAGTTAATCCAGATGCTGCCCTGGATGACCGCAATGAGCAGAACGGGAAGTCCGGCCGAGCGGAAGGTGAACAAAATCACGATGACGACGAACACGACCGAGAGGATGCTGACCATGGCATTATCCCTCGTGTAGGTTTGCTCAAGGTCACGGGAGCAGGTGGCGTCACCTGCGACATATATCGTGCCGTCGTAATACTTTTCGGCGATGTCGTGAATTTGGCCGATGAGATCATACGACTGCTGCGACTGCACATCGGTGTCGCAGTACACCAGCATGCGGCTGTAGTCGGGACCTTGGAGCTGCGCTTTGGCATCGGAAAGCTGAGAGTTAAGATCCTCTATCATGCTCTTCTGCTCGGCCGTGACCTCAACATCGCCCTTTTCCACGACCTCGTACAGGAAGGAAAACAGGTCTATCATCCGCACCTTGTAATTGTGCAGATCCTCGCCGACCTGCTTGTAATCGTCATGCGATGCGCCGTAGTAGGCAAACAGCGCCGATGCCGTCATTTCGTCAAGCCCTGCGATATCGCAAAATTCGCTGATCGTGAGCTTGTCGGTGAGCTTATAGCCGTCCGTCACCTCGGTTATGGCGATGCCCTGAACGGAGGTCACATGTTCAAGCTTCGATATCTCCTCGAGCATGTCCGCCTCGGCCTGATAGTCGCCCGTCGGGACAACGACGGCCATCATGTTGCTGTAGCCGAAGGTATCGTTTACCTCGGCATGGGCAAGCTGCCGGTCGTTGAGGTTAAGGGGCATTGCGTCGGAATAATTATACGAAAACGGGCAGTTGAGCGCACAGTAGCCGCACACGACGAGCACAACGGCGAATATCGGCGGGATGATCTTTCTCGTTTTCCACGCAAAGCGGCCGGCAAAGTCGATATGCGGAATGAGGCTGCGGTGGCGGGACTTGTCGATGGCTTTGTTGAACATCAAAAGCAGACCCGGCATCAAAAGAAACACCGACAGCATCGACAGCAGGATCGATTTTACAAGCACACGGCCGAGGTCGCTGCCCAGACCGAACTGCATGAACGCCATGGCAATAAGTCCGCCGATGGTCGTGAGGCTGCTGGAGGATATTTCGGGTATGCCCTTTGTCAGGGCGTCTATCATCGCCTGCTTCGGCTCGGAGTGCTGCTTTTCCTCGGCAAAGCGGTTGCACAAAATGACCGCATAGTCTATGGCAAGCGCAAGCTGGAGAATGAGCGTCACCGCATTGGAGACATAGGAGATCTGCTTGAACAGGAAGTTTGTGCCGAACTGAAGCAGGGCCGCTGCGGCGAAGGTCGCAAGCAGCACCGGCACCTCCGCATAGCTGCGGGAGGTCAGAAGCAGCAGGGCAATGACTATCACGACGGTGATTATGCCGACGACCGCCATCTCGCTTACTATCTGCACCGAGGGGTCGTAGCCGACCTGCGTATCGAAATACACCGTGTAGCCGGACAGTATCCGCTCAATATCGTCAAGGGCGTTTAAGCTGACCTCATCGTTGTCGCCGCCGCCGAAGGTGACGGAATACATGGCGCAGTTATTTGCGTAGTGCAGGCTCGAATCGTCAAAGCTCACGGACTTGATCCCGTCCACATTTTTGATATCCTGATACAGTGCAAGCGCATCGGAGTAGCCGATGTCCCTGACCATGACCTTTGCGGTGCTGAAGGTGGTGAACTCGCCGTCCATAACGCCGAGCGCCTGACGGGTCTCGGTGCTTTCCGGCAGGAAGCTGTAAAGGTCGGAATTGACCTTGACAAGCCCCGAGGTGAATATCGAAAGCACCGCCGCCACGGCAAACAGTATCATTATTAACTTTCGCTTGCCGACGATAAAGGTCGCTAATTTGCGCATGCTCCCGCCCCTAATACACTTTTAGTAAATATACCTTTACATAATATAATAAAATGCCGATTTATTCAAGATGCAGAAATGACTTTAATATAAAATTAACAATTATTTTTCCGCATTGCTTGAAGTATCGGTAATATCGTTATATAATACTTAAATCTGTTTTATATCGGAGGGATACGCCGTGGTATCACTGCTGTCCAAAATTTTTATAAAAAACCGCGACGATGTGACCGATCCCGCTGTCAGGAAGGCCTACGGCAGCTTGTGCAGCGCATTGGGCATCGTTTTGAATGTCCTGCTGTTTGCAGGCAAATACATTGCGGGAGCCGTTTCCGGCTCTATCGCCATAACCGCCGATGCGTTCAACAACTTATCAGACGCAGGCTCGTCGGCGATATCGCTCGTGGGCTTTCATTTATCCAGCAAAAAGCCGGACCTTGACCACCCGTTCGGCCACGGGAGGCTTGAGTATATCTCCGGCCTGTGCGTTGCGGCGCTCATCCTTGTCATGGGCGTGGAGCTGCTCTTAAGCTCGGTACAAAAGATAATAACACCCGAGCCTGTCGAAACAGGTCTGCTTCCGGCGGCGATATTGATAGTTTCCATCGCCGTGAAGGTCTATATGTCGGCGTATAACCGCTCTGTCGGCAAGAAAATTTCGTCGTCGGCGATGCAGGCAACGGCGGCCGACAGCCTGTCGGATTCCATTGCGACTACGGTCGTTTTGCTGAGCATGGGCGTGAGCTATTTCTTTGATGTGAACATTGACGGCTATGCCGGTGTGCTCGTTGCGCTGTTCATCCTCTGGGCAGGCGTCGGCGTTGCGAGAGACACGCTCTCGCCGCTTCTCGGTCAGGCGCCCGATCCCGAGCTCGTGCAGAAGATAGAGGATATCGTTATGAGCCGTGAGGAGATAATCGGCATGCACGATCTTGTCGTGCACGATTACGGCCCGGGCAGGCTCATGATAAGCCTGCATGCCGAGGTCGACGGCAGGGGAGATATCTTTGAGCTGCACGACGCCGTCGATACCGTCGAGCGCACGCTCGCCCATGATCTCGGCTGCGAAGCGACGATACATATGGATCCCGTCGTGTGCGACGACGAGGCGGTCGATGCCGAACACAAAAAGCTTCTGGAGGTCATAGCCGGAATTGACGATGTCATAGGCGTGCATGACTTCCGCATGGTCGCAGGGCCGAGCCACACCAACCTCATTTTTGATGTTGTCGTCCCCTGCGGTATCGCAAAGACCGCAGACGAGGTGCGAGCCGAGGTGTGCGCCGCCGTCGAGGCGCAGATGCCCGGACGCTTTGCCGTCGTCACCGTTGATACTTCGTTTGTAAGATAAGGATGCCCATGGATAAGACTTTACAGAAAACCAAGCTCTTTCCGAGCTACGCTTACTTTCCGCTCGTGATAACCGTGCTTATGCATATGGCGATATTTTGGGGCACAAAGCCGCTTACCGCATCTGCCGTGCATCACAGCATTCCCGTGCCGCTTGACGAAGTGATACCGCTTGCACCCGAGTGGGTCACGGTCTACACGGCAACATTCATCTTCTGGATACTCGGCCTTGCCGTTTGTATGCGTCAGGAGCGGGAGCTGTGCTTCAGAATGTTCACCGGCATCTACATCGCCGAGCTTATCTGTGCCGTTTTTTTTATCGCCGTTCCCACGGTCATCGACCGCCCCGAGGTAACGGGCGGCGTTTATTACGACCGGCTTCTTGCGCAGCTTTACTCCGCCGATCAGCCGGTGAACCTGTTCCCGTCCATGCACTGTATGTTCGCATACATGGTGTTCCGAGGCTTCATGATAGCCAGGCTCGATAAGCCCGTTGTCATCGGCTCGGGGCTGTTTGCGGCGCTGGTGTGCGCCTCGACCGTGTTCGTCAAGCAGCATTTTTTCGTCGATATCATCGGCGGTATAGTATTCGGCGAGGTCGCCGTCACGCTCTCAGTGAAAACAAATGCGTGGAAGCTGGTGGATAGAATACATTTTAGCCTCTTGCGTTTACTCAAATAGTATGCTAAAATCAGCAAAATTGCCGGAATAATTTAGACTCAGGTCGATGGGGGTCGACCGATAACGGAGGGAAACATGGCGCAGACCAAAAAGAAAAGCATATTTTTTGTTGCGGCACTCGTAGTGCTTGCAGCGCTCATCGTCATTCTGGCGGCAACGCTGTCGGCGTGTTCCGGTGACGAGGACGAGGAGACCGAACCCACCCCGACCGAAACGGTGCAGCCCGAAGCGACGACCGAGCCGGCTTCGGCCGATGCAGCGACCGTCACCGGCGGCAATGACGCAGCCGTGAGCGGCAGCAAGAGCACCGCCGCAAAGCAGCCGACCAAAGGCAGCGGCAGCTCAAGCAGCTCGACCAAAAATGACGGCAGCAAGGATAACGGCCGTGACAAGGGCGATTACATCAAGAACTACGGCGACAATGTCGAAAAGGGCGTCGAGGGCGCAGCGGACGATTTTGTCGGCTCGCTCAAGGACATCGGCAAGGCCTACGACAAGGGCGATATCGAGGGCATCACCAATACCGTCGAAGACTTCTCCAAGGGTCTCGGCGACTTCCTCGGCGGAATTAAGGACAGCATCGTCCCCTGATAATTCAAACAGCAAACACTCCGTGTTTTTATGCGGAGTGTTTTTTGCTATTTGTCTCCTTTTCTTTGTTTTGCCAAAAGAAAAGTTAATAAATGCCAGCCACCCATCAATCTATTGAGGCAGTTGTGTTTTTACGCTTTCCCGAAACAGTCAAAAGTTTGACATAGCGGAATAATTGTGATATAATTATACTGTTAGTTTAGTTGATTGGTTTATAAGAAAAATAAATACATAATAAGGAGATCAATTATGGCACACAGACCGAATATTCTGAAGCTGGCAACAAAGATCAGCCTCGAAAGTCTGACCTACACCGGCATCACCTACAATGACCCCGAGTACCGCATTCTCGAGCCTATCGTCGACGACGATATGTGCAAGGTCATGCTCCACATGAAGCTTGACACACCCCGCACCACCGAGGAGCTTGCAAAGCGCTGCAAGGCAAGCGTCGAATGGACCCGTGAGCAGCTTGATAAGCTCAATGTGGCCGGCGTGTGCCGCACCATGGAGGGTCTCAACGGCGCAAAGGCCGGTTGGTACTACCCCATTTGGGTGCCCGGCATCATGGAGGGCATCCTCTCGAACAACGAGCAGTGCGAGCGCTACCCCGACCTCGGCGCATGCTTTGAGGAGTACACCCGCCGCCGCATCGCAATGGTTGCTCCCGTTCTGCAGAACGGCAAGCAGGGTATGATGTTCATGCGTGTTATGCCCGTCATGAGCGCCATTGAAAACAACTCCAAGACCGCATCCTATGACGAGGTGCGCACCCTTATCGAGAAGGCATCGGCCATCTCCGTCGGCCCGTGCTCCTGCCGTCGTTCCCGCCGCCTGATCGGCGAAGGCTGCGGCCACCTCGAAGAGGATATGTGCATGTACCTCAATGACAACGCCATAAATTACTCCCGCCTCGGCACTCACCGCCTTATCACCAAGGAGGAGGCATATGAGATATTAAAGCGTGCCGAGGACAACGGCCTTGTCCACGAGATAAACCAGACCCCCGGCTTTGAGGACACCACCGCTATCTGCAACTGCTGCGGCTGCTCGTGCTACGCTCTGCGTATCGCAAACTACTTCCGCTCGGCAAAGTCGATACAGTCCAACTTCCTTGCCAAGGTCGACAAGAACAAGTGCGTCGCCTGCGGTCAGTGCGTCGAAAACTGCCAGACCAATGCTCTCAAGCTCGGTCAGAAGTGCAGCACCGTCGACCCGAAGATCTCCGACGCTTACCATTCCGATAAAGAAATTCCTTGGGATCCCAAGAGCTACAATGTCAACTACCGCACCAACCGCACCGATGTAATGCCCAGCGGCACCGCACCCTGTAAGGCGGCTTGCCCGGCCCATATCCCCGTTCAGGGCTACCTGAAGTTAGCGGGCGAGGGCCGCTACACCGAGGCACTCGAGCTTATCAAGAAGGAGAACCCCTTCCCCGCAGTCTGCGGCCGCATCTGCAATAAGCCCTGCGAAGCCGCCTGCTCCCGTGCGAGCATCGATGACGCCGTCGCAATCGACGATGTCAAGAAGTTCATCGCCGAGAAGGATCTCGATGCAAAGACCCGCTTCGTTCCGAAGCTGCTCAATCAGATCGGCAGAAAGTACGAGGAGAAGATAGCGGTCATCGGCGCAGGCCCTGCCGGCCTGAGCTGCGCATACTACCTCGCAGTTAAGGGCTACCCCGTCACCGTTTATGAGAAGGAAAAGGAGCTCGGCGGTATGCTGACCCTCGGCATCCCCTCGTTCCGCCTTGAGAAGGATGTCATCAAGGCCGAGATAAAGGTGCTCAAGGATCTGGGCGTGAAGTTCAAGACCGGCGTTGAGGTCGGCAAGGACATCACCCTCGACAAGCTGCGCAAGGACGGCTTCAAGGCCATCTACCTTGCAGTCGGCGCATCCAAGGGCGCAAAGGTCGGCTGCCCGGGCGACGACCTCGACGGCGTTTTCACCGGCATCGACTTCCTGCGTGAGGTAAACCTCGGCAATAAGCCCGCTATCGGCAAGGCAGTCGCAGTCATCGGCGGCGGCAATGTCGCCATCGATGTCGCAAGAGCGGCAGTCCGCCTCGGCGCAAAGACCACGATAGTCTACCGCCGTGACCGTGACGCAATGCCCGCAGCGGACGACGAGATAGAAGAAGCCATCGAAGAGGGCGTGAAGTTCAAGTTCCTCGCAGCTCCCGCCGAGATAACCGGCGAGGGCAAGGCAGCCGAGCTCAAGGTCGAGATCATGGAGCTCAAGGACGGCAAGCCCGTCGGCACCGGCGAGTTCGAGACCATGAAGGTCTCCGCCGTGATCTCCGCAATCGGTCAGAAGATCGACCTTGAGGGCATCGAGGGTATCAACACCGGCGCAAAGGGCACCGTTCTCGTCGACGAGTACGGCAGAACCAATGTTGAGGATGTTTTCGCAGGCGGCGACCTTGTCACCGGCCCGAAGTTTGCCATCGACGCAATTGCGGCAGGCAAGGAGGCATCCATCTCCATCCACCGCTATGTACATCCCGGCCAGACCCAGGATCTCGGCCGTGACCACCGTGATTATAAGCCGCTGGATGTCGCAACGCTTGGCATCAACGCAGTCGGCTTTGACAATGCACCCCGCCAGAAGGCCGCCGATGCGCCCGCCAAGGAGGCAAAGAAGAGCTTCAAGGATCTGCGCGGTACCCTCACCGAGGAGCAGATCAAGAAGGAAGCCGCCCGCTGCCTCGGCTGCGGCTGCGTCGTCGTCGACGAGGATATGTGCATCGGCTGCGGCATCTGCACCACCAAGTGCAAGTTTGACGCCATCCACCTTGAGAAGGTTATGGATCACACCTCTTACAGCTACATGAACACGCTCATGACCGCCGTCGGCAACGCTCCGGCAGCCGCAAGCCGCTTCGTGGCAAAGAAGATCCTCAAGAAGTGATATGCACGAGATAGGTGTTGTAAAGCAGGTCGTGCGCACGGTCGAAAGCTTCGCCGCCGAAAACAATGTCAAGAAGATAGACGAGGTCGTTCTGGATATCGGCGAGCTGTCGCTCATCATCCCGAAGTATGTTGAGGAGATTTATCCCGTTGCGACCGAGGGAACGATACTTGAGGGCACGAAGCTCATCATGAATGTCATACCCGGCATGGCCGAGTGCGACGACTGCGACGAAATTTTCAATGTCATCGAGCACGAGGGCTACTGCCCGAACTGCGGAAGCTTTGAAAAATCAATCCTCACCGGCCAGGATTTCACCATAAAAGAGATCCATGTCTCCGAGGAATAAACAAAAAGCCTCGCGATTCAAACGAATCGTGAGGCTTTTCTCACTTAATGCGGCATATAAAAGCAAGAGCGCATGTTTGCGGCAGGTGAGGGCACTTGTTCGTTAGAATGAATAAAAACGCACATTCGCTTGCGCATGATTGCTGTAATAATGCATATTCTTGCGAGTATGTTAAAATTTCATGAAAAAATATTCAATAAAACACTTGACATATCCATTCGGAAAGCGTATATTATGCACTGTCAATGAATAAATACTCACCGAAAGGAAAAATCGACATGAACCTCAAAAAGAAGCTTATGGTTTGCGCAATGACCGTTGCAGCGGTCACTGCGATCGGTATCGGCAGTGCTTCGGCCTGCACGATGATATATGTCGGCTCTGATCTCACGACCGACGGCTCCACCTTCATGGCGAGAAGCGAGGACTACTCCAACAGCTACAACAAGGTCGCTTATGTAAGCGAGCACGGCAAGCATGCCGCAGGCAGCGTATACGAAGGCTGCTACGGCTTTACCCACACCTTCAGCCACGACAGCTACTCCTACACCGCCGTTTCCGACGATAATCTCGGCGGCGTGTGCCCCGACTGCGACGGAACGCACGTACACACCCCGATGGAGGAGTGCGGCACGAACGAGAAGGGCGTTTCCGTTTCCGCAATGGTCACGCTCGGCTGGAAGGGCAACAGCTACTTTAAGGCGCTTGACCCGATGGTCGGCGGCGGCATGTGCGAAAGTGACATGGCCACTGTTCTCCTCGGCGAAGCAAGCTCCGCTAAAGAGGGCGTTGAGCTGCTGATGAACATTTACGACACTGTCGGTGCCGAGGAGCGCTCGGGCGTTCTCATCGGCGACCAGAAGGAAGTCTGGTATGTCGAAAACTACACCGGCCACCAGTACATTGCGGTCAAGCTCTCCTCCGACATGATCGCCATCAGCCCGAACATGGGCGCTATCGGCCTTGTCGACCTTGACGACACCGAGAATGTCATCGCATCGGATAAGGTCATCGAGATCGCAAAGCAGGCCGGAACCTATGTCGGCGATGAGGCCGAGAACACCATCGACTTCCGTGCCTCCTACTCCAACACCAGCATCAATTCCCGCATGGTAAACGGCCTTAACTACCTCGCAGGCAGCGAGAAGTTCACCTCCGCAAACACCGTAAGCTCCGACTTTACCATCACCAATGTCAAGGACGGCAAGATCGTCACCATGACTACTGCTATCGAAGCGGCCAAGAATCTCGGCGCAAAGGATGTGGTCGACTTCTACAAGGTCAACGGTATCGGCAACACCGGCAATCTCGAATGGCACATCTTCCAGATCCAGTCCACCGGCCCCATGGAGACAGCCACCGTTGAGTGGCTTGCAATGGAGCACGGCCAGTACACCGTTGCAATTCCTTACCTGCCCGTTTTGACCACCGACATGTACGAGGGCTACAAGGTCGGCGGCCTCGGAAGCGCAAGCTTCACGACAGAAAAGCCCGACAGCTTCTACGGCGCATTCCCCTCTGTCAGCTGGAAGGGCAGCGGCTACAAGATCCTGCCCGAGGGCTGGGAGACCGGCTACTACTGGTCCGTTGACGGCCTGAGCAACTTCGCTCTGTCCGATGAGTGCTCTGATGAGGACAACGCACTCATCCACGCAAAGCTTGCCGAGATGCAGGCAAAGTGCTACGACAAGATCGGCCAGATGAAGGCCGCCGTCAGCGGTATGGACACGGCATCGGCTAAGATATACGCCACCGCCGAGAGTGCAGCTCTGGCAAAGGAAGCACATCAACTCACCCTTGATCTTTACAAGCATGTTGCAACCGGCGAGCACAGCTACGGCGACTGGGAGACCACCGTCGAGCCGACCTGCACGGATGCCGGCAGCAAGCAGAAGGTCTGCTCCGTCTGCGGCGACACCGTCACCGAGGAGATAGCCGCAGCCGGCCACGCATGGGAAAGCGACTTCACTGTCGACAAGGAGCCGACCTGCACCGAAGCCGGCAGCAAGTCCGTCCACTGCGCAGACTGCGACGCAGTCAAGGATGTCACCGTCATCGCACCACACGACCACAGCTGGGACGAGGGCAAGGTGACCAAGGAGCCCACCACGCTCGAAAACGGCGAAAAGGTGCTTACCTGCACCGAGTGCGGCCAGACCGAGACCGTTTCGATACCCGCACTGGTCATCCCGCAGACCGGTGACAACAGCAACATCGCAATTTGGCTCGGCGTGCTCGTAATGTCCGGCCTTGGCGTGAGCGCAGTAGTCGCAAGTAAGAAAAAAGAAGAAAACTAAGAGTGTTAGCAGAACCCCGTCAGAGCCTCGTCTCTGACGGGGTTTTTCTTCATATTGCAAAAGCAATGCTTTTGTGTTACATTATAATAGTGTTACTGCAGATTGAAACCTCAAGGAGGAAAAATACATGAAAAGGTTATTGGCACTGTTCTTAGCCCTTATCATGGTGTGCACGCTCCTGCCCGTCTCCGCTCTTGCGGCAGGCACGGATACGCTCACCGTCTCCGGCAAGGAATACACCGCCAGCGCTTCCGGCACGGGCTGGTCATGGGACGCAGCGAAAAAGACGCTGACCCTGAGCGGCTATGACGGCAGCGCCATAAAATACGGCGGCGACCTGACCGTCGTTTTAAAGGGCGCCAACACCATAAGTCTTGCAAAGGATGCAAAGTCCGGCATATCCGTCGGCGGCAAGCTGACGATAAACAAGACAAGCTCATCGGCAAGCGACACGCTGACCATTAAGCAGACCGTGGCCGCATCCCCGTCGAACCTCATCCAGACCGGCAAGGACGACGAGGCACACGCATGCGTCATAAACGGCGGCACCGTCACCCTCAAAAACGAGGTGGTCGGCGGTACCGGCACGGGCATTGCGAACATGACCGTCGTAAATAATGACGCACGGCTGAATATTACGGCCCCCTACCGTGGCGTAGGCTCGACCCTCAAGACCAACACCTCCGGCACAGTCACCGTTACGACAAACGGCAGCAACTCCTTTGCCGCCGCCGTCTGCTCACTCGATGCCTCCGGCACCGGCACCGTGACGCTGAACGCCCCCACACCGGCGGTCACCGTGTGCGAGAGCCTGAAAATTGCAAGCACCGCAGGCAATGTCGTCCTAAACGGTTATACCAAGGTCGCAAACGATCCCGTGGACAACTACTCCGTTGACTACAATAAAAAGGTGAAGGGCGTAGATAATTACTACGAGGGCAGCTATACAACTGACCCGAACGGCAACCCCGGGTATTATCTTTGCGACTCAAGCGGTCAGCCGCTTTCCTCGGCGACCTATCAGACCGTTGACGGTCAGCCGCTTGCGATAATGGACTCGAAGCTGCTCGACCTTTCCGGTCTCAAGGTCGGCACAAAGTATGAATCGACCATTGCCGTTATCAACGCCACCAGAGGCGGCTCGGGCGGCTATGTGTTCTCCGTTGCCTCCGGCAAGCTGCCTGCGGGGCTTACGATGGACTCAAAAACCGGCCGCATCTCCGGCACACCGTCGGCTGCAAGTGAAGCAGGTGCCTTTGTCGTCTCTGCCAAGGACAGCAAGGGCTCGACCGCACAGGTAACGATAAACTACTCCGCCGTCAAGGCGTCCGAGGAGTTTTTGTATGTCGATTACTCGGATAATTCAAGCTACATAAAGTTCAATGTCAAGACCGATAAAGAGGGGCTCGGCTGGAGCTACACCGCCTCGAACAAGACCCTCACCCTCAAGGGCTACAACGCAGGCCCCATCAAGTGTGACACAGACCTCAATATTGTCCTGAGCGGCACTAACACCGTCACTCTGCCCGGCCCTGCCCGTGAAGGCATCAGTGTCAACGGCAAACTGACGATAACAAAGACCAACAGCAACCTCGGCGATACGCTGACCGTAAAACAGACGACCACCACGACCTCGGCCGACCTTATCGTCACCGGCAGCGCAGGTCAGGCGCAATCGCTTGAGGTCAACGGCGGCACCGTGAACCTTGTCGGTGCGGCTGGTGCCACCGGCACGAGCGGCATCACCAATTGGGCGTATGTCAACAACGACGCAAGACTCAATATCACGGCCGCATACCGTGGCGCAGCGTCAAGGCTTATCGCCAACACCTCCGGCGATATCAGAATAACCGTCAACGGCGCCAAAGACGGCGCTGCGGCGGCATATCTGCTCAACACCTCCGGCAGCGGTAGCGTTACGCTCAACGCCACCGGCACGGCGACCACAGTGTACAATGCCCTGACCGTTGCAAGCACCTCAGGCAGCGTCGCCCTCAACGGCTACACCAAGGTAAATACGACCCCGTACTCGAACTTCTCCATCGCATCGAATAAGGCCCTGCAAAACAGCAATGCATACTACTTCGGCTACCGCACCTCGACTGCGACCACCGGCAGCGGCTATTATCTGACCGATTCCGCCGGCAAGCCGCTCGAATCTGCGGTCATCGCCTCCAAGGCGAACCTCCCGCTTACCGTCATGGATTCTGCGCTGTTCGACCTGCCCGCAGCAATGGTCGGCATCAAGCTTGATCGAGAGATATACCTGTCCTGTGCGACCTACGGCGGCGCAGGCGGCTACAGCTACTCGATAAAGTCCGGCTCGGCACTGCCCGCAGGGCTCACCGTCAATAAGGCCACCGGCGCAATCTCCGGTACGCCCACAAGCTCCGCTTCGGCAGGCTCGTTTGTCGTCGTCGTGACCGATAAGGCCGGCGCCACCGCCGAAGTCACGATAAACTACGGCAAGATCAGCGTTGACAAGGTCGGCGCACCCAGCGTCACCGGCGGCAACGATCCCGACACCGGCAAGCCCCGCCTCACTTGGAACCCCGTTGACGGCGCAGCCAAGTACGAGGTGTACCGCTCCGGCACTAAAAACGGCAAATACTCGCTGTACTGCACCACTGCCGGCACGAGCTACACCAACACCACCGCCTCCGCAGGCAGCACCTATTACTATAAGGTGCGTGCCATCGGCTATGACGGCAGGGCAGGCTCTTATAGCGCAATTAAAGAGCGCACCTGCGACTGCGCAAGACCCGTCGTCACCGCAGGCAATAACGCAACCTCCGGCAAGGTCACCCTCAAATGGACGGCCGTGACCGGCGCAAAGAGCTACGCCATCTACCGCTCCACGAGCATTGACGGAACATACACCAAGATGTACACCACGACCTCCACGAGCTACACAAACTCCACCTCCAAGGGCGGTGTGACTTACTACTACAAGGTTTATGCGCTCTCGAGCAGAACGACCTACGCCGACTCTGCGGCAGCTTTGGTCGGTCCGTGCGTATGCAAGTGCGCAGCACCCACCGTCACCAGCGGCAACAACGCCTCCTCCGGCAAGATCACACTCAAGTGGAAGGCGGTCGAGGGTGCAACGAAGTACGAGATCTGGAGAGCAGGCACTAAAAACGGCACCTACACCAGGATGTACACCACCACGAGCACGAGCTACACCAACTCCACCTCCTACGCAGGCTACACCTACTACTACAAGGTCAAGGCTGTCTGCGGCACGAACACCGCTGCGAACTCCGAGTTCAGCTCGATTAAAGAGCGTACCTGCGATTGCGCAAGACCCGTCGTGAAAATAAGCCTAAATAACGGCGACCCGAGGCTGACTTGGGCCAAGGTGTATAACGCAGACAGCTATACCATCTACCGTGCCGCCACCGCAAACGGCAAATATTCCAAGATGTACACCACCAAGTACACAAGCTACACCAACACCTCCGCCGTTGCGGGCAAGACCTACTACTACAAGGTCGTCGCCAATTGCAGCCGCAGCAGCTATGCTACTTCGGCCTACAGCAATGTGGTGCACATCCTTGCAAAGTAAGGGACTATGAAAATTTAGCAATACCTCATGAAAAATCCGGGGAGCTTATGCGGCTCCCCGGTTTTCTTTGTCAATTGACACGGTGTTAATAATTTGTTAAAATACTGAAAGTGTTCACTCGGGACGGCTGTTTGTCGCCGCCCGAAATATGCAAAAGGAAAGAGAAATGAAAAAATGAAAATCGTAAAAGCGTATAACAGCGTAAGCCTCGTGCTGCGCATCGTTATCGGCATGGTCATCGGCGTGGCTCTTGCCCTGCTCATCCCCAACGCCGCCGAGACCGCACCCGGCATCGGCATCTTAGGCAGCCTGTTCGTCGGCGCTCTGAAGGCCATCGCCCCGCTGCTGGTGTTCATACTCATCATCAGCGCACTTGCACAGTCCAAGGAGAAGATGGGCAAGCAGTTCGGCACAGTTATCGTCCTGTACCTTATCTCCACCTTCCTTGCGGCAGTCGTCGCCGTCTGCGCAAGCTTCATTTTCCCCGTGACCATCACCCTCACGGAGGCCGCCTCCGATGCCGCTCCCGACAGCTTTGCGGCCATCTTCACCGGCCTTCTTAACAACATCGTTGCCAACCCCATCGGCTCGATCGTCAACGCCAACTACCTCGGCGTCCTGTTCTGGGCAGTCGTCCTCGGCTTCATGTTCAAGGGTGCATCCGACACGACGAAAAAGTTCCTGTCCGATGCCTCCGAGGCAGTCACCAAGGCAGTCCGCTTCGTTATCAATCTCGCACCCTTCGGTATCCTCGGTCTCGTGTTCACCGCAGTTTCCACCAGCGGTCTTGCCATCTTCAACGAGTACGGCAAGCTGCTGCTCATCCTCGTCGGCTGCATGCTCTTTGCCGCCCTTGTCGTCAACCCCATTATGGTGTTCATCGTCATCCGCAAGAATCCGTATCCGCTGGTGTTCAAGTGCCTCAAGGAAAGCGGCGTCACCGCATTCTTCACCCGCTCCTCGGCCGCTAACATCCCCGTCAACATGACCCTGTGCGAGAGCCTCAAACTCGACCGTGAGTTCTACTCGGTCTCCATCCCCCTCGGTGCAACCATCAACATGGCCGGTGCAGCAGTCACCATCACCGTCATGACCCTTGCAGCCGTCCACACGCTGAGCATCCCCGTGAGCCTGCCCGTAGCCATCGTTCTGTCGGTCATGGCGGCCCTCGGCGCATGCGGCGCATCCGGCGTTGCCGGCGGCTCGCTGCTGCTCATCCCCATGGCCTGCTCGCTGTTCGGCATCAACAACGACATCGCAATGCAGGTCGTCGGTGTCGGCTTCATCATCGGCGTCATCCAGGACTCCGTCGAGACCGCCATCAACTCCTCCTCCGACGCACTGTTCACCGCCGTTGCGGAGTTCAAGCAGTGGCGCAAGGCCGGCAAGGAGATCACATTCTGAGCCTAACCCCCGAATATAGCAAAAATCTCCCGTCACATGACGGGAGATTTTTGCGTTATCGGTTTACTTTACGAGCAAGAGCGTGGCAACGATGACGGCGAAAAAGACCGAGACGGCTATCACATGAGCCGTGTAGGGCTTCTTGTTTATCATGTTGTCGATCGCCATAGCGGATATGATGGGAATCAAAAATGCGAAAATTATCGAAAGAACCACAACTGCCATTGCCGCAGCCTCCTTTCCTCTAAATAATTATGCACAAATTACTTAACTGCTGCTTTACCTCCGTAAACAGCACCGCTGCTGGGCTTAGAGGTGTTAACACCAAAACTAAAGGAGAGAGATAATCCGTCCATGCTTACTGAGGGAGTAACGGAAACAGTAGAGTGACCATACTTAAAAATAAATTCAGCGTTATCGTGGTGGCCGGACATGGAGAGCTCAATTGTTCCACGGCCGGATTTGACCCAGTAGAAAGACTGATTATAATACGCACCCTGATTCATTTTAAAAATTGCTTCACCTGCATTGATATCATCAGATTTCATCGTAACATGAATTGATTTGCTGGCAACAGTTGGACCATTTCCAACGCAAGTGAGTTTAAGAGTGTTGTTAGTAGATGCAATTTTATTAGTTAACTGGTAGTTTCCTGCCCAACCGGCTCCTACAATATCTGTCCAGTGCGTAGTGGGCTCCTTGTCCCAGTTCCAACCCACATTGATGATAAAATAAGTACGATCATCCGATTTTCTATAGAAATACGAACTCTTGCTGTTTCTAACTGATACGGATGCCAAAAGTCCCTGTACACTGGCGAGGCTTTCATCTCCGGTGAGTGAACGAAGCTGTTTGATTTCGTCAGTGGTGTAGCCTTTTTGCTTAAGGATTTCATCACTCAGTTTGGCTCGCTCCATGAGTTCGTCAATGATGGTTTGTTCGAGTTCACCGGATTTAGCACTTTTAATATCGGAAATGCTGTATCCTTCCGCAAGAAGCGCCTCGGTGCTCTCTGTCTTTAGCTTCTGTACCATCGAATACTCAGAAGTGGTTGTAGTTGCTTCCGGTTTGGCGCTTTCCTCAGCAAAAGCTGTACAGGAGAGTGTAAAGACCATAGCAAGGGATAAAATGATGGATAATACTTTTTTCATCTAAAAGAACTCCTTTCATTTGCAAGTCTCATTAAAATCGAAAATTTCAGTGCATAAAACCGTTAAGCGGCGCACAGTCAAATCCTTACATTACGGACTGTGCGCTCGTCCTGTCAAATTTGAGTCGCTGCCTCCATAATTGATGGAAGAAGCGAGCAGACTTTTGTAAATGTATGTGCGGAACATAAAAAGATGTCATTGCTGTTGCCTCCTATTTTGTCCTTCTATCTATATAACGCACGAAAACGGAAAAGGGGACATAAAATTGTGCAAAATTTGTGCATTTTTAGGCGATTATCCATTTTGTGCAGAGTATTATTATGGTATAAACAGAAATGTGAGGCAGCAGGGCGCTGCATGGGACAAGTAACGAGGCAAAGATAAGCTTGCTTAAAATCAATTGCACGATTTCACCATAGGTAGCAGCATGAAGAATCGTTTGACTAATGGTTTAAATGATGAACAGCGTGCGTTAGTGGAGCAGTTGTTCCGTGAGCGGCATTCTTACTTCCAACGCATTTCACTTAGTATTGTAAAGTCAAGGGAACTAGCGGAGGATGTGGTGTCCACGGCTTATGTGAGGGTTATGGACAACATCGAAAAGGTCTGCGACCTGCCACGCCCCAAGCTGACCGCATTTTGTACTGCTGTAGTAAAAAACGCATCGTTTGATGCAGTGCGTCAATCACGGCAAAGTACAAGCATTGACTGCGTAGATAATATTTCAGACGAAGATGTTGGCGATATAGCAGACGAGTACATCCATAGTATGGATGTGGACAAGGTTAAAAGGCTGGTCGGTCAGCTTGACTCCGATGAGCGATATTTCATTGATTTACGCTATGTGCTGGGAATGGAATACAAGGATATCGGCAAGCGACTGAATATATCTAAGGATGCAGCAAAAAAGCGAGGACAGAGAATTATAAAAAAGCTCCGTGAGCTGTACAAAAAAAGATGATAATATAGCAAAAAATCTCCCGTCATGTGACGGGAGATTTTTGCGTTATGGGGCTCATTTTACTAGCAAGAGTGTGGCAACGATGACGGCGAAAAAGACCGAGACGGCTATCACATGCGCTGTGTAGGGCTTCTTGTTAATCATGTTGTCGATCGCCATAGCGGATATGATGGGGATCAAAAATGCGAAAATTATCGAAAGAACTACAACTACCATTGCCGCAGTCTCCTTAGCTATAATAAAACTTAACCCAATGGCTGCATTTGCAGGGCGTTCTGGATCGCCTGCTCGTATGCCTGCTTTATGCCGTCGATATTGTGGGTCGCATTGAAAATGTCGACCACTCGCTGAGTGTCGCCGCCGGTGATCAGACCGACCAGCACGCACAGCGCACCGATCAAAACTGCGATAATGCAAACGGCGGAGATTATCTTCCAAGCCTTAGCCATCTATCTCCACCTCCTTGACGCAAAGCTTTCTGCCGAGGCTTTTGATGCCCCGGATGAGCCACGGCACGGAAACGATGATGAGCCACACGGCAAGCCATGTGACCAGCACGCCCAGCGCCAGCACGGCGAGATTCACGCCGAAGCACAGCAGCACATCGGCAAACACCGACATGCCCGAGAATGTGAAGCTTAAAAGGCTGAAGCCGACACGCAGACCCAGCAGTCCGCAGCCGAGCACACCCAGCTCAAGGCCGAGCATCACGAGCAGCAGAACAAGTCCCACCGGGATAGACACGATGATATAAAGTATCAGCGCAAAAACATTCGTTTTCTTGACCTTTTCCGGCGCAGCCTCGGGCGTTTCGTTGAACACTGTCGCCAACACATGCGCCGTCTCGTCGGCGGGCTCCGCCGCCTCGACTTCCGCTGCCGCTTCCGCCTCACCGCCGTCGTCGGCCTGCATCTCCTGCACCTTCGGCGCAGCCTCGGCCTCGTCGCCGGCGACCTCTGCAGTGTCTGCATCGGCATTTTCGGCTTGCGCCTCAGAATCGCTTGCCTCACTGTCGTTTTCGGCATTTTCCTCGTCAGCCGCAACGGCTTCCTCGGCGGGAGCTTCGTCTGCCTCGTCGGCGGGCTGCTCCGTCTCCTCGGCTGCTTCCTCGGCCGGTTCCTCGACCTCAGGCTCTGCCACCGGCTCGGGCTTGGGCTCTTCCTTGAAGAAGATGGGCTTATACTCTATGCCCTCCTCGGCCGCCTTTTCACGGCGGATCTCCTCAATGATATCAACATATGCGTCCGCCGCCGGCTCGTTGGGTTTAACGATGGGCGCAGACGACTTCTTCCCCTGCGTGGGGATAACGGGCTTGACCTTAACAGCTTCGCCGCTTCCACCGTCCTTTGAATCTGCGTGTACGGAGAGCTTGCGCTCGTCACGCTGATAGCTGCGGGAAATGGCAACGGCCAGCCTTGTAGGCGAGCCGAAGGATTCAAGCATTGCCTGCTCGTCCTCGGCATTGTCCAGCATCTCGTTGTACTGCTGGATTATCTCGCTTCTGTCCTCCTTGAACATGAAGGTGAGCAGCTTTGAAAGCTCGCTCATAAATTGCTGCCTGTTGATAAGGGTCACCTCACTTCCGACAATCTTACCATATAGTTTAACAGATATATTATAGACAAAAAAGCAACGATGGTCAAGATTTTTTGCTTTTGAGCCGACGATAGCCGGCTCTTGACAACGAACGAACTCTTATATAGAATATATAGGTTAAAATATGTGGGGAGAGGGACTCCCGACAGATAAAGGAGAAAAAAATAGATGGCAAAAGAGAAAAAAGTTGAGCAGATAACCGATATGGAGCAGGACTTTGCTCAGTGGTTCACCGATGTCTGCACCAAGGCCGAGCTTGTCGATTACTCGGGCGTAAAGGGTCTGTTCATCATGCGCCCCTACGGCTATGCCATTTGGGAGAACATTCAGTCTGTTCTCGATAAGAAATTCAAGGAGCACGGCCATGAGAATGTTTCTATGCCCATGCTCATTCCCGAGAGCCTTCTGCAAAAGGAGAAGGATCATGTCGAGGGCTTTGCCCCCGAGTGCGCATGGGTCACCGTAGGCGGCTCAGAGGAGCTCACCGAGCGCCTGTGCATCCGCCCGACCTCCGAGACCCTGTTCTGCGACCATTGGAGCCACACCGTCCATTCATGGCGTGACCTGCCGATGCTGTACAACCAGTGGTGCTCCGTTCTGCGTTGGGAAAAGACCACCCGCCCGTTCCTCAGAGGCAGAGAGTTCTTGTGGCAGGAGGGCCACACCCTGCACGCCACCGAGGAGGAGGCACGCAAGGAGACGCTCCAGCAGCTTGAGGTCTACGCCGATGTGTGCGAAAATTACCTCGCAATGCCCGTCATAAGGGGCAACAAGACCGAGAAGGAGAAGTTTGCCGGCGCCGTCAACACCTACACCATCGAGTGCATGATGCACGACCACAAGGCACTCCAGTCCGGCACGAGCCACTACTTCGGCACCGGCTTTGCCGAGCAGTTTGGCATCACCTTCACCGATAAGGACAACAAGCTCAAGCACCCCCATCAGACCTCTTGGGGCATGTCAACCCGTGTCATCGGCGGCATCATCATGACCCACGGCGACAACAACGGCCTCGTCCTGCCGCCCGAGATAGCGCCCATTCAGGTCATCGTCGTGCCCGTTGCGCAGCATAAGCCCGGCGTCACCGAGAAGGCCACCGAGCTGTACGAGACGATAAAGGCCTCCGGTGTGCGTGTCAAGATCGATGTCAGCGACAACAGCCTCGGCTGGAAGTGCGCTCAGTACGAGATGAAGGGCGTGCCCCTGCGCATCGAGATCGGCCCCCGTGATATCGAAAACGGCATGTGCATGGCCGTGCGCCGTGACAACGGCGAGAAGATCCCCGTCTCGCTCGACGAGATAGGCGAGAAGATACACGAGCTGCTCAAGACCGTGCAGCAGGGCCTGTTCGACAAGGCAAAGAAGAATCTTGACGAGCACATCTTCGAGGCACATTCTCTTGAAGAGGCAAAAAAACTTCAGGAGGAAAAGGGCGGCTTCATCAAGACCATGTGGTGCGGTGAGCTTGAGTGCGAGATGAAGATGAAGGAGCAGGCGGGCATGACCTCCCGCTGCATCCCCTTTGCGCAGGAGAACCTCGGCGACACCTGCCCCATCTGCGGCAAAAAGGCCAAGCACATGATCTACTGGGGCGTAGCGTATTAATTGTTATCAAAGAAGCAAATAAGCAGATAGGCACGAGCCTATCTGCTTATTTTTTATACGCCTACGGAAACATCTTCTTCGTCATATCGGTTTGCTTTGGACTTAGATGAGCGGGTCAATTTTGAAGTGTCGATATTTATTCCAAACAGGAGCTTTATAACCCATACAAACACAAGCAGAATAAGTATGGGCATCAAACAAGAAGTAACGATCAAAATTGCCAATGCGTCAACAAAACGATTTAGCATATTAGCGGCCTGCTCCTTTACGCTCGAAACACCGTCTGTAACGCCGTCTTTGATTTTTTTCGCTCCCTCAGAGAAAAAGGTCGTGATTTTTGCCCACAATGTTTGATCGCTGTCATCATTGCTTTCAGTTGGCGACTCATTTGCGTTGTCATCCGTCTTGTCTGCGTCTTGTTTCGTGTTCTCGACGATTTGAGCAGATGATTGACCGTAAATATCTTCGATCATCATTGATGCCTTTACGCTTATTGGTACTAGCAAAACAAGTATTGCCGCAAATGCCGCCAGCTTAAAAGCAACTCTCCGGATGCTGGTGTTTCCCCAAAGCGCATATATACACAGGAGTATACATGCAATCGGGATTAAAAGATAAAAAGCGGCAAAACCCGTCAATGTTAATGAATACTTCTCAAGAATTATTGTGCTGATGATAAGTAGAAAATAGCCGCTTAGATCGGCAAGCTCATCTGCAATCGGAGTTCCGATATCGTCGGGTAAGGCGGTAATTGCGACCGATACTGTAGTAGCTATGCCGGCAAGCGCCAAAACATTTAATTTTTTGTTGTCCAGATACTGTATGGTGTCGGCGTATGTCTCGGGGGCTGTTGCAGCTTTTGCAGCCCAAAGTATTGAACTTGCAAAAATCAGAAAAGCTAACGCACAAATCACGAATTTTTTTATTATGCTCATATATCTATCTCCTTTAGAAACCTGTATTTCTAATATATAACATTTCTCCTTATTAAGCAAGAGTTAGCGGATTTTAGGTGTGCAATTATGTGAATATTGCTTTTATTTCGTTTTGCGTTGGCCGATTTGGTCAATTTCCGTTTCAAGCTCTAATATGGTCTGCTCCATGCAGCGGCTTTGACTGCGAAGCTCGCTGAGCCGCTTTTCAAGCTCAAGCTGCAGCACCTCATCGGATGCGCTTAGCAGCAGAGAAATCTGCTTGATTTGAAATCCGTAGGTCTGATACTTGCGAATGCGGCGCACACGCTGCTGGGCACTGCTGTCGTACAGAAGGTAGCCCATGTTCGTCCGTCCACTCGGTGCCACAAGCCCTTGCGCCTCGTAGCCCTGAACGGTTCGCCTAGAGATGTTCAAGGCTTGGCAAAGCTCCCGCAGAGTTAGGTCTTTATTTTCGTTGTCAACAACCGAAATAATCATACAACACCCTCCATTCCACCGTAAAACTGCACGCTGCGTGCAGTCAAGCGAAAGTTATTCGGCCATATGCCGTCATAAGAGGGCTTGTAATTTTTGCGAACAAAAACCGTGCCGACTTGAATATCAGCACGGTTTCAGACTGTATTTGATTTCCTACCAGCGTCAATAAAAAACCGACGCAGTATATCTGCGTCGGTGCGTATGCTCGGGTTTACTTGATGACGGCCTTGGCGTTGTCGAGGGTGATGACAATGCCGTTCTTGGCGGCGACCTCGTTCACCTGCGAAACAAGCTTCTGGGCGTTGGTGTTCAGAAACTTCACCGTAAGCGCTTCCTTCTGCTTCTGGCTCATCGCCGCAAGAATGCCCTTGACGATCTTCTTCGACAGCTCCGGCGATGCGCCGACGGCCTTGCGGATCAGGGGATTGACATCTTCGCCCTCGGACAGAATGCGGATCAGGTCGGGGAGAAAGTTGTCAAGCGTCTCTGTATAATCAAAATCACTTACCTGCATGGTTAACTCGATCATTTTGAGTGCCTCCTGTAATAGGTTTTTCAATCGAAGCTATTATACATAAATCACCCCCGCTTGGCAACAACAAAAATGCGAAACTTAACTGTAAATTTAATATTTTTTGCGCAAAAATATTGACAAGAGGCAAAAATCTTGGTATTATCTTTAAGCTGAACATAGGAACGGCCCTGCGGGCGTAGTTCAATGGTAGAACACCAGCCTTCCAAGCTGGATACGTGGGTTC